>Ga0325414_1000153_pt1 | contig 45103 bp, 26 predicted proteins | sample PopdelMetagenome_8_FD_206183 | JGI IMG/M metagenome (GOLD analysis project Ga0325414, IMG submission 206183) | Populus deltoides microbial communities from Bellville, Georgia, United States - Leaf-PdKOR-R3 | ecosystem: Host-associated > Plants > Phyllosphere > Phylloplane/Leaf | place: USA... | reverse complement strand
GCTGCCAGTATCACTAGCATAATGCCTTTGCATTGCACTTTGAGCCAGCCGGAACAAGCTATCCCGAATACAAAGTCTAATTCTGACATCCAACTGTTGTAAAACATTGGTTTGGAATCGTAACCAATTCTTGAAGCATGTAGAGTACTGTGTCCTCCATTGAATAATCATTAACCGCCAGAGAGACTGTATTGGAATCGTCTTGCTCAATAGGCGAGTTTGGGTCAAATGAAGCAAGTGTACTTAGATCCTCTACTTCAGGGCCAGCTCCTTCAACATGCTGAATTTGATTTTCTTGGGAACACTTTTGATGAACAAGCTGCTGCTGCTGTTTCTGAATGGCAAGCATTGCCTGCATTTGTTGCCGCCTCCTTAATTTTTCAATCTTTTCCTGAGGTGTCATTCTCTGGGGTTTCACTGGACAGTCAGCTAACTTGTTTATAGGATTTGCATTGCCTGAAACTTCATAACCAGAAATTTTAGGTCGATGATTAAATGACTAGAAATTTTGTTGGAAAGTCAGAAAACTTTAACAGGATTCGCATTACCTGAAGAAACTTCATAACCAGAAGCTAAAGGTTGATGCTTAAAATCCCCAGACTGAATGTGGGACAACCCAGGCATAGAATATGGATTTGTAATACTCGTATGCAGAAGGGGCCACAAATGGATTGGATATCTGCTGGTACTGCAACTGCTCGGAACCCTGTAGCTGCTTCTGTTGGCTGAGAATTGAAGGGGGAGAAGATTGCATAATTTGGGGTGCTAAATGATCCTTAAGTTGACAGGCTGGGATTCCAGATGAAGTCCATTTTCCATAAAAATCTTGGTATGATTTCAGTTCACCTTTTTCTTCCAGTTTTTCCCGACCTTTCAAGATCTTCTTTTGCCTGTGAGTCTGATCACAGAACTATAAACATATGAATAGACAAATTACTTAGAATAGATCAACGTTTTAACCATCTAGACCTGCAGGGGAGAGTGACTAAGGCACAGTTAGTATTTTAATTAAGTACATGGTTTGTAAGGATAAATTCAATGTTATTTATTTTTTTTAACTGTAACTTATGATCCAAAGGGCTTCTATTGTTCAGAATATATTGAGGTATTAGCTAAACTAGGCAAAGCAAACAGAATTTGCATGTCCCTGGGAAGAGTGGATGTCATGCTAGAAATATAAATAACTGATGCCTCCTGAATTTTCACATGTTATTCCTTTCTCCTTCCTACTCACAGAAAACCACACAATGGCTTTACTTGAGGCAATCGATATCATGGTTAAGTCAGGGGAAGCTGAAATGACATCTCTGTCAGGCATTTCAGCTTCCCATGACTTAACCATGATATCGATTCCCATCTTGATAATTATAGAAGTGATGACTAAATCATGTAAATCCATATTCACCCAACATCCAAGTTTATTCTCATTCCAAAAAATAAAACTAAAAATAATAGCAAGAAATATGAAGAGACGAAGAGGAATTTAAATAATATAATTTCTCTTTTCTGTCGCCATTTTCCATTCCAGAGAAGTACTCGGGAAGTCTTAATAAGTTCAAGTGTAAGGTAACTTTTACCCTTCCCAGCTCTAATTAGGTTTCGCTGTCCCTCCAATCTAATTTAAGATCTAATATGAGGAAACCACACTGTATTAGTGAAAGGATCACAATATCAAGATTTTCCAACTTCAATTCACTGATATAACTTTTCTTGAATCCTGGACAAAAGAACTTAGAACATCAAAAGATCATAGCAGGATTCTAAAAAACAAAGATTGTATTTGGTGCTTATTGAGTCTAAAAGTTATCCTGGATGAAAAGGGTAAAAATCAGTAACATGTCTGGTTCAGTATCAAGATTTTGAAAATATCAAAAGGAAGAAAAAAAAAAGGTACCTTGTTTGCTAATTCATTTGGAAAAGCACCATTTTCCTCTGTCAGTTGAGAGTTAGCCGCCGTGTTCTTTCCCACAACAGCCAAATCTGTATGCAAAAGCACAAAATAAAAATAAAAATAAAAATGCTAAGCTTCTCTCAGCTCTTGCACTTGAGCATGGGGCATTAATAAGTGAACTCATTACTGAAAATTGAGTCGCTATACCTGCTCCTTCAGTATAGGCTTGTTTTTACCTTCATCATATTCTACATGATCAAGGCTTGCCTGAGTATTCTGCAGACCATGAGATGCAGGGTCGTTCATTTTTCCATAGCCAAGGGCAAACAGCTGGTCCTCTTCTCTCGAAGCCACAGATATTGGAAAGGGCTTTACCGGGCTGTTAGTTGTATATTTTGAAGAAGACCATAGCTCATCAGCATTACCAAGATTTACATTGCCAAATATTGGGTCATCATTGCTGCAAAATCACCACTTGAGAGGATATTGAGTCAGATGGTTATTACTGTTCTCCAACAAAATCAAGATAAAATATAAGAACATGAGTGAAGAACAGAAATGCAGGAAAGCCCTTCTACAATTGAACAAGCTCACCAATTCCTTACAAATCCAGTGCTGCTATATTACATTCTTTCTGCCATTTATACTTGTAATTGAGGATATTGTGCTGCTAAAAACTGGCATCCTTCAGGTTCTTTTCCCAATTAACAAAATTAAGCCAAGGATCAAAAACCATAAATTTTCAAACAACTAGTCATTTTTTGTTAGTGTTGCTTTCAGCAGACAGCACTTATTTGGAAAAGGATATAGATCCAAAACAGAAGAAAGTAAAATTATTAAAAGAGTCTGGTTGTTTTTCCTTCACAACAACACTCTTGTACTACATGATTTTTTTCTTCTGAAATGAAAAAAGACAGGGAGCATAATTATTTTGTTCGCGAAACTTTCACTTCACATTCAGTAATAAGAAATTGTTCAAATTATCAGAATAATGAGATATACAAGCTTCCATATCATGGTGCTGCTGACCATCTTTCATTTAGGCACCGTTTGTTTGTTGGAAAGTAGTTTTTTTTGAAAAGTGAATTCCGGGAAAATAAATTCCGGAAGAGTGAATTATTTTCCAATATTTGGTAGTGTAATGGAAAATAAGTTGGAAAACACTTTCCAGTATTTGGTTATGTCATGGAAAATGAGCTGAAAAATAACTTACTAATGTTTTATTTTTTTCAAGTTTATTAAAATAATGAGAAACAAATCTTACAAATTAAAAAGTTGAATAAGAATGAAATTGAAAAAAATATAATTTTATAAATTATCTCAAATAAAATAAATAATAATCAAAATAATAGAGATTAAATCTAAAAAATAAAAAAATTGAAAGATGAAGAAATTAAAATAATAATAATAATTAACATTTCATAAATTATTTCAAATAAAATAAGTAACAATAAAAAAAATAAGGACCAAATTTGATAGATAAAAAATTTCAATTAAAAAATGATAAGGGAAAAGCAAATAACAATTATAAAAATGAGGACCAAACTTAATATAAAAATTAAATTCTAAGGGATGAAATTGAAAATAAATTAATATTCAAAACAAAATATATATAGCAATCAAAAGTTTCAAGACCAAATTTGATATAATCAGCAAATAATATAACATTTCTAAATTTTTCACAACTTCCGGAAAGTGTTTTCCGTCCAAAATAAAAGGAAAACACTTTCCTGGAACCAAGCCAAAATTTTCTTTGACTGGAAAGTGTTTTCCATTGACCGCAAAGTGTTTTCTGTTGACCAACTTTCCTAATAGCAAACAAACACAAAAAAGTTTGGAAAGTGGTTTCCCGAAAACCACTTTCCAGAAAACAAACACCCCCTAAGGTGCAGAAAGTAAGAAATGGTAACTGTGCTTTACCTAAAAATTCGATCAAGATTATCAAAGCTTCCAATGCTAGCCCAGCCATAATCAACAAAATCACCTTGCTCTTTACCTTCATGAGGATTTTGAAAAATCTCAGTGTCATTATCAAGATGATCTGTCTCCACGTTTAAAAAAAAAAGAATTAGAATGATAGTTGTTAGAGAATAATATAAATCATATCCTGGAACCTCACCTAACAGTTTAAGCATTAGGTGAGGACAAGTTAGGCCATCGGTCCATGTCAAGTCCCAAGGAAGAAGTTCCTTCACTTGTGTCAACATTCGAAATGCTCTCCAGCTTTCTGCCATCAGTATCAGCTTTAGCCCCAGGTGCCTTCTGCTCACTAGATTTAATGGTGCTAGCTTCTTCACTCGATTCCTTTTTCTTGCAATAATCTTCACTTGCCTCTGGATATGGCACGATATGGTCATCACTATCATCAGCCTCACCCCATATTATGTTCGTAAGCTGAAAAGATAGTGAGTAAGCATCATCACTAAATGTGGGATACATGAGAAGAATGAAACAGTCACCAGTTAATGACTGTGACTGAATCCTGAAAATGTGAATCAAAGGTATCTCTAACCGATGCACCATCAGCAGTCTCCTATTTTAACATCATTGAAAGGTCCCTAGTGAACATAAGTTTGAATTTCAGACCCGGCAAGAAGAAGTACATTTTCCAGTAGGCATGCATATCTCCTTTTTAACAATATCCATGGAAGACAAACCAAGCAATATCAAGTTTTTTTCTGCTGGATATCGAATAAAAAATACCTCAAAGTGTGAACATCTTTAAGAAGGAGGATATCACATTGCACCCCATCAACTGATCTACAAATAAATTTGCATCTTTCCATCAGTTCCAAGCTACTTTGTAAGGAAAAGGGAGGGAAGTTCCTTCAAAGATACCTTCTTCATAGCTTCTTTAGATATGAATCCACACGACTTTCGTAATCACCAATCACTATGCGCAGCTTCTCTTATCATCACAAGCTCCATCTCTTTCCACATCCTAACTTCAATTGCTGAATTCTTCCCTCAGTTCCCAAGAAAAAATCTATTCTTCCCTCCTCCAGCCCTTTCCCTACATATTTCCACCAGCTTCACAGCAATACGGCCCGTGAAAACGACTCCCAAATTAAAACACTTGAGAAGCTCTAATAGTTTTCCACAAAGACCTACTTTTCTTATTATTTCTTCACTCTATATATGTCAGTGTGCCACATTCAAATACTACTGATCGATTCTTCCTCGTCACAACCACTCACTTTCCCCTAAATCCCATACCACAACCACTCCTTAATCTTCAACTAAATCAATATCTCTTATCACTTATGAAAACTCCATCTAATTTCCAAATGAATCACACCATTTGAACACTTTGCCAATTCCTAATTCCTTCAAAATTTTCATCCATTAAAAAAAAACTGCAAGTCATTCTTTTTCACTTTAACACAGTTCTCCTTCTAATCAATCTTCCAATATAACCATACTCTTGCCTCTAAATCTGGCACGCAAAGCTTCTACATAACCTTCCAACGTTACTTCTTGCCTCCCAACAAGGGCGGAGGCATGCATGGGCTAGGGTGGGCTCTAGCCAGGTCAAGATTTTATCAATATTTTTATATTAATTTTATGTAAAGAAAATTTGTAATTATTAATTGAGGTATCAAAAAATTCTGAAAATTTACGTGAAGCTTTTTAATATGATGCTTTAGCTTCGGTTAAAATTTCAGAATTTTTGAAGAAATTCAGAAATTTGATAAAAAAAATCATAATTTGACCAGTTTTATGTTATTGGGTGTAATTTTCAATCTGACCATCAGATTGAGCTGGAATTTTACGAGGAATCTTAAAAATATATTGAATAAAATTTGGTTTAAATTTTAGAATGAAAAGAGTTTGGTAGTGCTAACAAAAAAATATCAAATAAAAGCAAAACGACTCATTAAGGGTAAAATTGTTATTTGTCATTAAAAAATAAAACAAATCAGTTCTTCCTTCTTTTATATGTTGCCGACTAGGCAGAAGAAGAATAGAAAAAGAAAAAAAAGAAAAGGCGAGAGGGAAAGAGAGAAAAGTAAGGAAAGAACATAAAAAAAATCCTAGAAAAAAAGATAAGAAAAGTGAGAAAATAACCTTGTAAACTTACAAAGTCCAACTTATAAAATACTAATCTAAGGAAGAATCAAGTGAAGGAAGGAGGAATTGAAAGAGGAAAAAAATTTAATTACTTTATTTTTCAGTTGACATGAGATTGTTACTTTATCCTGGTTGAGGGGTTGTTACAATATCGATTCAGATTCTATTATAAATGAATTATATTCCACAAGACATCGAAGGATGTAACTTTAATAATGAGTTTATTTTTATTTTTACTTTAATTTTATATATTTTCAAATTTATTTTTTAATATTTTGGATAATGTATTTGAATTAAAACTTTACTATTAAATTTAAAAATTTATCTATATAAATTAATAATTTATTTTAAAAAAGATTATATATTTATTTAATAACTTTAATAGTAAATTTATTTTTACTTTCACTTTAATTTTATATATTTTTAAATTTATTTTTTAACATTTTAAATAGTGTATTTAAATTAAAACTTTACCGTTAATTTTAAAAATTCATGTACATAAGTTAATAATTTATCTTTAAAAAATCATATATTTATTTAATAGCTTAGAAAAAAAAAATCCGGCTATTCGCCCTTGCCTACCAAACTCCTCAAAGTCCTCAAAGAGGGACATAAATTGGTTAAGCCAACATTTTTCATTCTTCTATTTTCACGCTGGCATTCTGTTACAAATACTAACTGAAAGAGCGGATAAAAGAACAACTTCCAATTATCAAGCAATAGCCAACACGTGGCAAGATTCTCAGCTAAATAAAAGAAACACCAACATTTAAACGATGTGTCTAGGTGGTAATTGAAACGGTGTGTTTTGTGACACAATACCCCTACAATCATCTAACAGCCATGCGGTGCATTTAGTAGGATTCAAACATCTTGCAACGGTCACTAGATTCAAATGCTCTCCATCCTCGCCTCCTCCCCTTGATGATTCTTTTGACCCTGCAAGTTCTGTGACAATCTCTCTCTCGCAATTAAATCTAGAAAAATTTATTCTTTCCAACTTTATTTGTTTTGACTGAAAAATAATCTTTTATTTTTGTACTTCACAGGCATGTGGTGGCAAAAGTCGAGCACTATATATATATATACACATATGGCAGCTTCAATGGCTACTATCAGTTGCTTTGGAACCTGATATCACTAGTCTCATTATGGTACAGACAAGCTCAGGATGATCAATCCTTGAGAATCCACATCCAACCAGAAATAAACCGAATTTCGAGCATAAATGACTCGAACTCGCTGGAATGCTTTGGCACCTCCTTCAATCCTAGTTTGGGAAACAGAAACACTATCACCATTAGTTTTCACCGAGGAAGACAGCACCCCCATTCTCTCCTGCTGTGCTGATGATGGGGCATGAGAGATAGTCCAAAGGATTTGCCTCCCTCCTGCCGCAAGCAATTAGAATGGTTATCACCAGACCTATAAGGATCAGTTTTTCTTTTCGTACTGAAAAATACATGAAGAGAGAAGTCACCATATGTGTACCTAGCCGCAGAGACAGCTGTTTCAGTGCTGGGGAAAACTCCAGGCTCTGATAAATCTTTGGCAGATCGTTCTGTGGCGAACGAGGGCGGTGTTATACTGCAAACTCAAAAGCAATTTGTGACACAGATTACTCAAAATTATGCCAGAAGTGTCAAGGGTGTAAATCTATCATGAAATCATCACGTCGTTGTTTTCCACTCGGTATAAAAAAGAAATCACACGCCTTAGAGGTTAAATAAATTTATGAAGTTCACCAGCATAATTCACACTAATTCCCCTCTCCAACTTGCACCTCATCAATTTTTATACCTTTACTCTCGAACGAAAATAATAATATCTAAGTTATTAAACCCAACTTGAATTATAATTCAAGCAGTGGGTTAACATAAATCAATACAAAGTGATGTGACTTTTAAGAGTTTTTTGAAAAAACAAATTAAAATGATGTGAATCTTTTTTAAATTAAACTGAGTTTTAATTGATTAAATAAGTTGGATTACACCAGTTAAATCCAATCCAATTTAATTTAAAATCCAATCCAATCTCTTAACTTACCTTGAGTTGGGTTAACACTATTATTGACAGACCAAATTCTCAATCTTTATTTATTATGATCACGATCCAACCCATCAATTTTAAATGGGTCTACAAAACCTTCAACTTGTCATAAAAAATAAAACTTCATACTCATACTCACTAGCAGTTCTGCATCCTATTTTATAAAAGACACTCCAACATAATTAAAGTAGTATTTAATATTTTGGTAGTAATTATTCTTCGAAGCATTCTTTATTAAGAAATATATATAAATAATTTTTATTTTTAAAAATTAATATTTGACATTATATATTAAAACAATCTAAAAACATAATTTTTTTAAAAAACTATTATTATTTTAAAAAAACTGTATCACCATACAAACAAATCCAAAAACACAATTATTTTAAAAAATTTATATCACCGTAAAAACAAATAATTTTTAAGAGTGATAGTGAGCAACAGAAATAAACCATGGCAGAAACTAAAAACACCTTTAACGAAAACTGCGCTTCGATTCACAACGTTTTCATCCTTGACCAATGCTCGACAAAGTAGACGACGGGTCAAAATAGGGCTAATATGCTGTGTATGTTTGATAATGCAGTGAATATAATTTTCTAAAAATATTTTTCGATTAATAAAATATTTCTTAAAGAAATTTTCAATAATTTTGTTAAGAAATTTGCGTGGCCAGACATTTTAAAGAATGATGCTAAATTTGGTGTTACATAGGCAGCTGCTGGCTCCTCTTGTATCTTTTGGGGTTTGGCATCGTTTGTTTCCTGCCGTTGTCTATTCTCCGGTCGTCGAAGCTGACTGCAATCATCCGACTATGTTCTCATAGTCAGATGCTTCCTCTGTTTTCTCCTGGCATTAAAATTGTACAGCTCACCCTCAAATCTTATTGATGATATGTCTTTGGTCATTTTCATGAATGGTGCTTGGTGTTGTCTTCTAGTGTTTGCAGTATCGTAATTTGCTGGAGTTTTTGTAGTATTTGAATTGTGGGTGACTGAGCTGCAGAATTTGTGCAATTGAATTGAATCCGTGCTATGGGTTATCATGTGATATCATCATTCATCAACAATTAATTGAATGGGTTTCTACATTAAATATTTTTAGTTTCTTAATCAATAATTGAAGTTTTTAATCGGAAGTGAAATTATTCTTAGAGAATAATGTAATTATACTAAATTTTGGTTAATTGATTGTTAGCAAAGGTGTAAATTTACACAGGTTGAAAATGAAGCTTATCTTCTACTTAATTTTATCAAATAATATAATTTTGAAATAAATTATTTATAGAATAATTTTGAATGATATAAATCACATAGGAATTAAATCATGTTAAAACATTTAATATTGTTGCACCTAGGTCCCTTCATATATTACAAAACAGCAATATTATGTATCGTGTTTATAAATTCCAATTAACGCTTTGTATTTTTTTTTATAAAATAAAATAAATCCTAACACTTATGTGGACTAAAATGTTTTTATAGCAAATACAAGAATTAAAAAACTTTCATGAACATTTATGAAAAGTTATTTTTATCTTCATGGGCTAGGTATCATGTATGGACGTATGGATATGGGTCTGGGCTTAGGATGATAGTTATGGGTCCAGTAGGAGCACGATATTTTTTAATGGTAAGAAAATGAGTTATGCCTACCAGGCTGGTTATTCAGTCCGTTCACCTCTCTACTTGAGGCTTGTATAGTTTATTGAAAAAAATAAACTTATATCGTTTCTTTTAGAATTCATTTCTTTATAATGTTAAAGGAAACCAAGCACAGCATAGGAAATCAACCACAGAATAGAAAATCAAGTTTAGTCAAATATTGTAATTGAATCTTTACTTAATTGTTTCCTTATTCATAGATAATTAGGTCTGATCGTAGGCTATAATGTAAACTCTTTGTATTAAGCCATTAGTATAAATTGTAACCTTTGCTTATTCTGTAATACAATAAGAATATATCATTCTCTTCATGGTATCATAGCAATTAATCTAAGTATCAAAATAAAACACAAACCTTTTAGCCAACTTCCCTGGGAGACGAAAACCAAGGAAGCATGTCTTCAGGAGCAAGATGGGATCATCCTAATCACCAGCTTTACCTTCACCATTCAGATCAACCTGGCGCTGTTCTTGTGCCACAACCTTTGGTTGAAGACAACTACAGCACATGGAGCCAATCCATGACTATGGCTCTGACAGTTAAAAACAAGATTGGATTTATAGATGGCTCAATGAAGGAGCCTGATGAGAAGAAACCAGATGAGCATCAACAATGGAATCGGTGTAATAGTTTGGTTAAAACTTGGCTGCTAGGATCTATGTCCAAAGATATTGCAGCCAGCGTCATCAACTGCAAGGATGCCAGACAAATATGACTTGATTTATAAGAAAGATTCTCACATATGAATGTGGTTCAATTATTTACTATTGAGAATGAAATTCACAATTGTGTGCAAGGCAACATGTCTGTGGGATCCTACTTCACAAAACTGAAAGGTTTATGGGATGAGCGTGATGCACTTTGCACCTTTCCAACATGCACTTGTGGATTAGTCAAGGAAGTGGCTGCATACCTGGACACACAGAAAACCATGAAATTTCTCATGGGTCTTAGTGATTCGTATGTGGGTGTTCGTAGCAACACTCTGTTGCAGGATCCATTACCAACAATAAACAAGGCATATTCACTGGTTCTTCGTCATGAAAAACAATCAGAAGTGACAACTAGGAAAAGTCTTGCTCAACCAGAGGCTGTTGCCTTTGCCGTAAAGAATTCAAGCCATGAGACTGAAACTGAACAGAGATGCTCCAGATGCAACAGAACAAATCACAACACCAAGGATTGTCGCGCACATCTCAGATGCACTTTCTGCCGCTGGAAGGGACATACGGCTGAATATTGTCGCAAGAAAAAAGCAGTAACTGAAGCTGAGTTTAATATGGCAATTTCCAAGGGAAATCAAGTTGCATCCCATAAGAATAAAATGAAGGGGATGAACTTTCCTTTCACACTTGACGAGTGCAAACAGATACTCAGCATGTTAAAAACTAAAACATCCTCTGCCAACCATGTTAGTAACTGTCCAACTCATGATGAGCTCTCAGGACCTACGTTCGGAAAAGATGATTGGGACGGGAATTGAACGGAAGGGTCTCTACTTTCTCAACCAAGCCAAGAAAGGAACCTGCAACCATGCCAAAACTTCTAACCCAAACCTTTGGCATCAACGTCTTGGGCATCTCTTAACCAAAGTCTCTCCATTATTTTCTAAAGTTAATTCTTGCTCTAACGACAAGTGTTTGATTTGTCCATTAGCAAAACAAACCAGACTTTCATTTTCTTCAAGTTCCATTATTACTACATCTTCATTTGATTTAATCCATGTTGACATTTGGGGTGGTTATAAAATTCCTTCTATTTCAGGTGCCAAATATTTTCTTATGATGATCATACTAGATGCACATGGGTTTTATCTTATGAAACACAAATCCGACACTAGGGATCTTCTAGTCAATTTCATCAACATGGCTGAAAACCAATTTGATTCCAAAGTCAAAATGATTTGTTGTGATAATGGTCTTGAATTCAAACTTGAAAGCTTTTACGCTCACAAAGGTATTACTCACCAAACCAGTTGCATTAATACTCCATAACAAAATGGCGTTGCCGAACACAAACATAGGCATTTGTTAAATGTGGCACGTGCTTTACTTCTTCAAGCCGGTCTTCCTCACCAATTTTGGGGTGACGCTATTCTTGCTTCCGCTTATCTCATAAATCGAACACCAACCCCCATTCTCTATGGAAAAACACCATATGAAAAACTCTTCAACATAGTTTCCAATTACTTGCACTTACAAGTATTTGGTTGCTTATGTTTTGTTTCCACCCATGCCCAAAGTCGCTTCAAATTTGATCCTCGAGCATCTCGGTGTATTTTTCATGGCTATCTTTATGGGAAAAAGGGGTATAGAGTTTTTGATCTAGCTACATAACGAATAATAGTCTCCAGGGATGTCGTTTTCTTTGAATCCATATTTCCTTTTCTTACATCTGCATCACATACTAATCCCCTATCATTTTCGCCTCTCACCCCCACTCCCACTATATCCTTACCTTTCGACATACATTTTGAACCCCCTCCTCTGCTTCCCTGTCCTCCACTTCCTAGCTCACCCAATTCCCAGACCCATCTTTCCACCAACTCATCTACTCCTCTAGCTCCCCTCACAGAGTCCCCATCTCTAGCCAGTCTTATTGGAAGTCTACTACCCGATTTATCTCCCATACAGAACACCTCCTCACCTGTGCCCATTCCTACCCTTCGTCATGGCAGTCGTTCTATATCACCACTCCTTCTTACTTGCAGGATTTTCATCTTGCCATGACTCTCCCTTCAAGGCCTGACCCGACATCATCCACGAACATGGCTCACACTTCAGGTACTGTTTATCCCTCTCTGCCTATTTATCTTATACTCACCTTTCTCCCCATCACAAAGCTTATACTGCTCAACTCACTCTCCTCAAAGAACCCACTAGTTTTTCACAGGCTGTTCAACATCCTCAGTGGCGTAAGGCCATGCACCATGAGATAACTGCTTTACAGGCCACTGGGATTTGGATTTTGGTACATTTACCATCCCACGAACGGCCGATCGGCTGCAAACAGGTATACAAAATCAAGTTGAAGGCCAATGGGACAGTGGAATGCTATAAAGCATGACTGGTGGCTAAGGGCTACAACCAAGTTGAAGGCGTTGATTATCAGGAAACCTTTGCTCCCATAGCCAAGATGGTCACTGTCCGCCTCTTACTTAGTGTGGCAGCTTTGCGTGGTTGGCATTTACATCAACTTGATGTCAACAATGCATTCTTGCATGGTGACTTGGATGAGGACGTATACATGACTTTGCCTCCTGGCTTCGGGCGAAAGGGGGAGACACGCATTTACAAACTTCATAAATCCCTGTATGGCTTAAAACAAGCCTCTAGACAGTGGTTTATCAAGCTGTTCGGTGCACTCAAGGCTGCAGGATTCCATCAGTCCCTATCTGATTATTCCTTGTTCGTCCGAAGCCATCATGGTAACTTTCTAGCATTACTGATATATGTTGATGATGTGATATTAGCTGGGAATAATTTGCAGGACATAAATAACACCAAACTCTTCTTGTCCAAACAATTCAAACTTAAGGACTTGGGGTAACTTAAATACTTCCTTGGCATCGAGGTTGCCAGATCATGACATGGCATTAGTTTGTCACATAGAAAATATGCACTCGACATTTTGGATGATGCGGGGTTTTTGGGTGTCAACCCATCTTGGTTTCCTTTGGAGCAAAATGTGTCCCTAACACAATCCGATGGAAAGCTTTTGGAAGATGGATCAATATACAGGAGGTTAGTTAACAGGTTACTCTACCTTACAATAATTAGACCAGACTTGACTTCTGCTGTGCACATCCTAAGTCAGTTCATGGACAAGCCCCACCAACCACATTTGGATGCAGCTTATAAAGTGCTCAAATATATCAAACAAACACCTGGGCAAGGCATCCTGTTGTCGTCCACAGGTGCACTTCAGTTACGAGCATTTTGTGATGCTGATTGGGCTGGTTGTAAGGACACGAGAAGATCAGTTACTGGTTACTACATTTTGCTTGGAGAAGCACCAGTTGCATGGAGGACCAAGAAATAGACAACAATATCACGTTCAAGTGCAGAGGCAGAATATCGCTCCATGGCTACTACATGTTGCGAAATTACATGGTTGAAAAACATTTTGAAGGACTTGCAGATAAATCACACACAGCCAGTAACCTTGTTCTGCGATAATCAAGCAGCAATGCACATAGCATCGAATCCCGTCTTTCATGAGAGAACCAAGCACATTGAAATAGACTGTCATTTGATACGTGAGAAAATTCAAGCAGGAATGATTCAGACAGCCTATATTCGAACTACACACCAACCGGCTGACTTGTTTACTAAGCCATTAAGCTCCACACAGTTTGAGACTTTACTTAGCAAGTTGGGTGTAATTAACATACACTCCAACTTGAGGGGGAGTGTTAAAGGAAACCAAGCACATCATAGGAAATCAACCACAGAATAGAAAATCAAGTTTAGGCAAATACTGTAATTGAATCTTTACTTATTTGTTTCCTTATTCATAAATAATTAGGTCTGATCGTAGGCTATAATGTAGGCTCTTTGTATTAAGCCATTAGTATAAATTGTAACCTTTGCTTACTTTATACTACAATAAGAATATATCATTCTCTTATTCATTTCTTTATAAAGCATGACAATGTAACCAAATTTGCATTATCTATATAAAATGAGAGCAATAATATTTTTTTAAAAATTCTACCATCTTCCTCGACCAAAATATTTATTTTTTGTTTCTATACATATTATAATTAGTTGCAAATATAATACCCAATTTAATAAAATCACACGAACAAAATTCCAGGACTTTCCATGGACAAAACCCAATTTAATATATATTTCTTTACAGATTCAATATATTCATCTAAATGTATTTATCTGAATGCTATATTATCCTATAATTTAATTGGGTCAAAAGATAAACGATAACATTTATTTCAATGCTATTGATGATTGACACACAAAACCCTTTCACTTCACTGTAATCTGTAATCTAATTTGTGAGTGGGAAATACAAGTCCCTATTTTCATACAAATAAATGGAAGAATGACAAATTGCCAGGTGGAAAGTTATAGCTCATCACAACAAATACTTTTCAGCAAATTGATTAATGGCTATTACAACTAATTACAACAAAAACTCTTCATTTCTTCTCTATAGTTATGTTAATGGTAAAAATAAAGTTGGAAATTAGAATTTTGAAAAATAAAATAAATTAAAGATAAGTGATGATCAAATTAGAACTTTGATATTTGATATAAAATATTTTTTTTAATTAAATCTTAACAACAAATCACAAATCAGTTCTAAAAAGAGTGACAAAAAAATAATAATTATAAAATGACATAGGAAAATAGAGTTTTTGTACATTTTTATCAATCCATGAACATTGGAAAGGAATCAATAGATAAAGAAAAAACCAGAATTGATTGTTATATTTCTTGAAACAAATGAAAAGGAAACAAAAGATAAAATATAAATCATGGATGAATTAAATCCTCCTGAGGACTTGTTTTCTAGAACATGTTTGTTTTTATATTTAAAAAATATTTTTGAATAAAAATAATTTGTATTTTTGTTTTAAATTAATTTTTTTGGTTTTTTTAAATCATTTTAATGTGTTGATGTCAAAAATAATTTTTTAAAAATAATAAAAATATTATTTTGATGCATTTACGAGTGGAAAACACTTTGAAAAACAATCACAACCACACTTTCAAACACTGAGTATGCTTATTTTTGTAGCTGCTTCTGCTTTTGAGCATACTGGTCTATGTGTTTGGATGGGAGGTAGCTTGTGTTTTTTAGGTGAAAAACATGTTTTTTTAGTTTTTAAAGTTGTAATTTATACTTAAAAAATATTGTACCTTTTAAAATAAAACCACCACATCTTCAAACCAAACTCACTTCTTGCTTGGTTACATTTTAAACTAATTTTTTTTGTTTGTTGGACTATTATAATTTGTATTTCAACCACAAGAATAACAAAAAGGAACATCAAACTGCTTTTTTCTAAGTTGCAAACATAGATTTTCTCTCCACCAACAATTTTTGGTAAGATCTGCGAAGAATTACATATAGATTATAACCTTTGTGTGCATGTTGAATTTTTTTTTTAATTGATCATTATGTACTTTACCAATACATTTAAGGATTATAATTTTGTTCCAATACATGGATGAATTTTTAAATTGCATCAGAGGATCATTAATGAGTCATTTTATTAAAATGATGTTTTGTTTTTTTTTAAAAAAACATTCTTTAATGTTAATTTAACTAAGTTTGAATCAGGTTTTATCCGGTCAAATAAATTATTAAAAATTCAATCAAGATAATAAAATTTTAATATCAACATATTTTTTAATTTAATTTTAAACTTGTTCTATGTCAAAATATTGAGGATGTGTTTTCTATGTGAAATCAGTATGGAGGATAGAGTTTAAAAACTATACTATAAATAAAAAAAGATTTTGAAATAAAATGATCCATTTATATATATATATATATATATATATATATATAAAACAAACATCGAGGTCTAGGGTCCACCGGTGGAAGCATGAATTGTTCGTCTTCTTCTGCATTATCACATGTGAAAAGAAAGATTATATTGGGCATATAATAAAGTTATTCCAACCAAACCCGTTTTTTCGGCCGATGGAGTCTCTTGGGAAATAAAGCAAGGACAGACTGAGTAAGATGTGGGACCTAACTCTATTTTCATAGCCCATGCAACTCACGTATGCACAAATTAATTAATACTAATAAAAATATAGTTTAATTTAGAAAAAAATTTCAAATGATATTTTTTTTAATATAAAAATAATAAAATATTAGATTAAATTAGATGAACTGAGTTTTGTTAAATTTATGATCCGAATTATGAAATTATAATATCTAATTTCCAAATAATCAAATATTAAAAGATAAAATTAAAAATAAAAATCAATTAAAAAAACCTAAAAAAGTGAATTGAGTTAACTTATCAAGCCCGCGACCTTGGTAACCCATATAACCTTATAGAAAATAAATCAAAATAAATTATAAAATTTAATTCATAATCATTTTAATGTTGAAGGTTAAGATTAAAAAAAACAATTTAAAAAAGAACATAAAAATAACCAAAGTCAATCCGCCAAACCCATAACTCGTCATGTAATCAAGAAAGTAAAGAAATGACCTGCTTTAATTCATCAAATTTGCGACTCTGGTCATGAAAACGAGATAACCTCATAAAAAACAAATTAAAACAGATTATAAAATTCAATTCTTAACCAACCTAATATTGAATGATAAAGATGAAAAAAATTCAATTATAAAAACACAAAAAACAACTTGAACCGACTCAAGTTAACTCGTTAAGCATTATTCTTAGATCATGAGGTCATAATAACCTAATAGAAAACAAATAAAATAAATTTATTTTCAATTAACTTAATATTAAAAGATAAAATTATATTAAAAAAATTAATTAAAAAAACTAAGCCAACCATATTAACCTATCAAACCCATAATTATTATCATAAGTTAGGTATTTCAATAAAAAAATAAATATAATATTAAGAAAAAAAAACATCAATTAAAAAAGAAAAAAAAGCAAAGCACTTATTCAAATAATAATTGTATAAAATATAATAATATAATGTATAATTTATTTATTTTATTTTTCAATGAAAAGTGATAGAAGGAAGAAGAGAAAAGAAATAAAGTGAATTCTTGTGCTGCGTGATCACATCACGTGAACAGTTTGGCATTTAGTGAAGTTTTTCAAATCAAGCCCACTTTTTCAAAGATGGAATTTCTAAGTAAATAAATCAAAGACAAACCTACTAAAATGGAGTCCAGAGCATAGCAAGTAACAGTTACAAAGCCGAGAGAGAAAAAGCTTTTGCGAGTTCTTTACACAAACTCTTACCTCTTATGTAACCTGAACAAAAATCCCTCTTCTTCTTCTTCTTCTTCTTCTTCTTCTTATTGTTTGTTTACTCTTCCTTCGTTACTTTGCAAAGAGGATAAACCATGGCTGAGGCTTTAGTAGGAGGAGCTTTTCTTTCTGCTTTCCTTAATGTTTTGCTCGACAGGATGGCTTCTCGCCTGGTGGTGAACTTCTTCAGTGGCCAAAAAGTCAACAATAGGCTGCTGGAGAGGTTGGAGACAGCAATTAGATCTGCCAGTCGGGTGCTTGACGATGCTGAGGAGAAGCAGATAACAAGTACAGCTGTGTGGGATTGGCTGGCCGAGCTTAAAGACGCTGTCTATAAAGCCGACGACTTCTTGGATGCGATTGCTTATAAAGCTCTACGACAGGAGTTGAAAGCTGAAGATCAAACCTTCAAATGTCATATGCAGAGATTTCTTTCTTTCTTTAACCTATGTAAAAATGGGTTGGGAGAGATCGGAGAAGAATTAAAAGTCCTCTTGCAGGATCTAGATCGCTTAGTTGATCGAACGGTTGCCCTTGGTCTGATCACCCGCACTGGAAAAGAACCATCATCGCCTAAAACACCCAGAGAAACTTCTCTGGTGGATGAACGTGGTGTTTATGGTAGAGATGATGACAAGGAAGCAATACTGAAGTTGCTTCTATCAGATGATGCAAATGGACAAAGCCTAGGTGTTGTTCGCATAGTGGGCATGGGCGGGGTTGGTAAAACCACGCTTGCTCAGATTGTATACAAACACAGGAGAGTAAAGGAGTGGTACGATCTCAAAGCTTGGGTTTGTGTTTCGGAAGATTTCAGTGTTTCAAAGTTAACCAAGGTTATCCTTGAGGAGGTCGGTTCAAAGTCTGATTTTGAGAGTCTGAATCAGCTCCAGATTCAGTTGAAGGAGAGGTTGCGGGAAAAGAAATTTTTGCTTGTTTTAGATGATGTATGGGAAGAAAATTATGCTGAATGGGACAGGTTGCTTACACCCTTGAAGTCTGGAGCACAAGGGAGTCAGATTCTTGTTACAACACGCAATGAAATGGTAGCATCAGTCATGCCAACTGTTCGAATTCATCATCTAAAAGAATTGACGGAAGACAGCTGCTGGTCCTTGTTTGCCAAACATGCATTCGGTGATGAAAATCCCAATGCGCATGAAGAGTTACAAGAAATTGGTAGAGAAATAGCGAGAAAGTGTAAAGGCCTGCCTCTAGCTGCAAAATCACTCGGAGGTCTGCTATGCACAGAAAGAGATGTCGAGGAGTGGCAGGATACATTGAAAAGCAATCTATGGGATTTACCCAATGACAATATCCTCCCAGCATTGAGATTAAGTTATCATCATCTCCCGTCACATCTGAAGCGATGTTTTGCTTACTGTGCCATATTTCCAAAAGACTACTCATTTCGAAAGGATGAATTAGTGCTCCTGTGGATGGCAGAGGGCTTCGTAGTCCACTCTGTAGCTGATGAGATGGAAAAAGCAGGTGCTACGTACTTTGATGATCTCTTGTCAAGGTCCTTTTTCCAGCAATCAAGTGCCTCTCCCTCATCATTTGTGATGCACGATCTCATGCATGACTTGGCTACCCATGTGTCCGGTCAATTTTGCTTCAGCTCCAGGTTGGGGGGAAATAATTCTTCCATGGCCACTAGAAGGACTCGACATTTATCACTCGTAGTAGATACGGAAGACACTGAAGGTGAAGATACCGAAGATGAAGATACGGGAGGTGGTTTCTTCACCACAAAATTAGAAAACATCCGTGAAGCCCAACATCTACGCACATTCCAAACTTTTCCGCGCAATTGGGTGTGTCCTGCCGATTTTTATAATGAGATCTTTCATATATTGTCAACACACGGTCGCCTACGAGTGCTATTCTTGATTGGTTGCAGAGATGCAACTATGATGTTTTGTTCAACTAGCAAGTTGAAGCATTTACGGTATTTGGATCTTTCTTGGTCATTTTTAGTAACGTTGCCTAAAGAAGTGAGTACTCTTTTCAATTTGCAAACGTTGATCTTGGAAAGTTGCGGACAACTTGCTAGTCTACCTGATCTTGGAGATTTGAAGCATTTACGACATGTGAATCTTCAATGTACAAGAATCGAAAGGTTGCCTGCATCTCTGGAAAGGTTAATCAACTTGCGGTATCTTAACATCTCAGACACACCTTTGAAAGAGATGCCACCACATATAGGTCAACTGACAAAGCTCCAAACGTTAACTGCCTTTATCGTTGGAAGACAGAGCGAGGCTAGCTTTAAAGAATTGGGAAAGCTAAGACATCTACGGGGAGAACTTCATATTCGGAACCTTCAAAATGTGGTGGATGCTCGGGATGCTGTTGGAGCAAATTTGAAAGGTAGAAAACACCTTGTAAGCTTGAGGTTTACATGGGATGGTGACACTCATGACCCGCAACACGTAACAAGCACACTTGAGAAATTAGAGCCAAATAGAAATGTGAAGGATCTTCAGATTGATGGTTATGGAGGTGTAAGGTTTCCGGAGTGGGTAGGAGAGTCCTCTTTCTCAAATATAGTGTCCTTGAAGCTCAGTAGATGTACAAACTGCACCTCCTTACCACCACTCGGGCAATTAGCTTCTTTAGAGCATCTCTCAATTGAAGCATTTGATAAAGTTGAGACTGTAGGCTCTGAGTTCTATGGAAATTGTACTGCTATGAAGAAGCCATTTGAATCCCTCAAAACATTACGGTTTGAAGGGATGCGAGAGTTGAGAAAGTGGATTTCAGACGAAGGCAGCCGGGAAGCCTTCCCTGTTCTTGAGGTGCTTTACATAATAGAATGCCCCAACCTTACAAAGGCCCTACCTGGTCACCACCTTCCACGTTTAACAACACTTACAATTATAGAATGTGAGCAGCTCGCGACTCCATTTCCTAGGTGTCCAATAATCAATGAAATTAATTTTTTCAACACTTCTCGTTGGCTGATCTTGAAGAAATTACCTTCAGGGTTGCACCATCTTGAGGTTCATCGATTCCACTCCCTAGAGTCCCTACTCGAGGAAATTGAGCAAATGGGTTGTTCACCCACTGATTTAGGGGAAATTAAAATCAACGGCTGGGCTTCTCTCAAATGGATCTCACTGGACTTGTTCCCCAAGTTAAATTCTCTTTCTATCGGTAGCTGTCCAGATCTCGAATCACTTTGGGCACATGAAAGACCTCTCAATGATCTCCCCTCTCTCCATTCTTTGAAAATCTGGGAGTGCCCTAAATTAGTTCCATTTCCCAAAAGAGGATTACCTGCTCCAGTCTTAACACCACTTGAGTTAGCTAATTGCAGAAATTTGAAGCTGTTGCCTGAGAGTATGCATTCCTTCCTCCCATCCCTTTCGCATTTGGTTCCAGAAGGCTGTTTGCCCTCCAAATTACAATCACTTGTGATTTGGGATTGCATCAAACTCATAGCAGGCCGCATGCAATGGGGCTTGCAAACGCTCTCTTCTCTTACAGAATTTACAATTGGTAGCGACAAAAATGTTGAATCCTTCCCTGAAGAGATGCTTCTGCCCTCAAGTCTTACATCTCTTACAATCTATTCCCTAGAACACCTGAAATCTCTTGACTACAAGGGGCTTCAACACCTCACCTCTCTTAGAAAATTGAATATATTTAACTGCCCTAGGCTTGAGTCCATGCCAGAAGAGGGGTTGCCGTCCTCCCTTTCTTCTCTTGAAATTATCCTTTGTCCAATGCTGGAAGAAAGTTGTGAAAGGGAGAAAGGTAAAGATTGGCCCAAGATTTCTCACATTCCTCACATAGTTATTGATAGCCGCGAAATGTAAAAAATCTGGCTATTGATTTTCCCAACATCAGCGGAGCCAAGAAGGAGGTATTGCTACTAAATTGTTTATTTTCTTTTCAGTAATCAAAGGCAATTTCAGTTTAAATTTATCATGTTCCACTATTAATCTTATGCATGTTTTTTGCAGGATTCAAATCCAACTTTTCACTTACAGTTTATGAATGCTGTGTCACCCTTCCATCTTGCCAGAACAATATGCACAAGATATCCCGAAGAAATTGATCTGCTTGCGCTCCCTCAGGTATGACTCATTGTGAACTTTTCCATTTGATGTTCTTTCTCAGTTTCTCTGTATTTCTCTGCCATTATTAATTCTTTGCATTTTCATGTCAGTACTACCAATTGCCCATTGCAGAGTGGAGCACCATTGTGAACATTTCTTTGAATTCTTGTTGTCAGCCTTAGGAAAAAATCAACAGAGACGCTTGAATCTGGAAATTCAAAGAGAAAAGCGAAGTATTGGCATCATATTAGTAAATATTCAGCTGGGGAAGTTTAGCTTCAGGTCTGGGCATTTGTTTGTATAGAGTATTTTATACACGTGCAGGGTAAATGTTTGGATTTTGTCATTGATGCTGGTAATGCTTTGGCCTCCAGAATGGTCCACTTGTACTTGGCTGATGGAGCTGAGGGAAAGCCAATGGCTGCAGAGTGCACACTGCAATTTTCGCGAAATGAACTAGGACAGGGAGCTTTTATTGAAAAAAATCAGAAGAATGTTTTTCTTTTTATTGGAAACATTTGTGGTTAGAAAAAAGTAATTTTCACTGGAGTGTCATCTTGGGATACAACATGTACTTTACCTGCATATGGCATGAGATGATTTTGGTTCAAATTCGTTACATAACTTGCTTCTTAAAAAAAAACACTATCGCATTTGAGCTCATAATTTCATAGTGAATCTTGTTAAAAACAAGAAGTGATATCTAAAAAGCACTTGTTAAGATGAGACCATAACATATTGTTAAGTTTTCAGGTGTTTTTTCTTATTTAAAAAAATCAAAACCTTGTTATCATCATGCACCTGCTTCTTTGGGCATATTTCCTTCTAATATCGATATCACTACCACCACCAAACAAGCACCTTCATCTACACCACTCTCCAGCAAACAAGCACCTCTTGTGGCCGTAAATCATTGTGGGAACAGCATCTGTGAAGTTTCTTAGCAGCCTACTCTCAAACATCTGATTCATGGCCTGATAGTGGCCAAAGCTCCCTCGTCTCGATATCAGCCATGCCTGCTATCAAGACAAAAGCCATGAGAAATGCATTGCCTTAACCAACCTTCTTTGACTGCTGATTTCCTCTTTTGCAGCAACTTGTTCGTCCATGCTACTATTGTTTGTACGGCCGGTATCACTAGCATAATGCCTTTGCAATGGACTTTGAGCCAGCCAGAACAAGCTATCCCTAATAGGCTATTTGTGTGGGACAGGTTGCTTACCCCCCTGAAGTACGGAGCACAAGGGAGTAAGATTCTTGTCACAACACGCAGTGAAAGTGTAGCATCAATCATGCAAACTGTTCCAGCTCATCATCTAAAGAATTGACGGAAGAAAGCTGCTGGTCCGTGTTTGCCAAACATGCATTTGGTGATGAAAATGCCAATGCTCATGAAGAGTTACAAGAAATTGGTAGAGCAATAGTGAGGATTGTCTGATGTTCATCTATAATAACATCAGATAAATAATTGTAGCTGTAGAAAAGCTAGAAATGAAACTGCTTGTATTGGAAGTGAAACTGCTTGCCTACAATATTTGTGTTTTGACCTTTATTGGTGTTCTATGGTTTTGTTACTTCCTTTTAGCCTTTTGGTGTTGCACGGTGCTGCTGCTTTTTGGATCTTGATTTCATATAAATGCTGTCCCCCCATCCCTGGTGCTACAAAGGCAGCTGCTGGCTCCCTTGTATCTTTTGGGTTTAAAAGGCTTCGTTTGGTTCCTGCTGTTGTCTATTCTCCGGTCGTTTAAGCTTACTGCAATCCTCCGACTCTGGTCTCATAGCCAGATGCTTCCTCTGTTTGATTTGCATTCAGATCACTAACCTGCCGGTGAACATTACCATGCATGTTCTGCAGCCGAAGCTGGATATACCAACTGCCGAGCAGAAGCAACAATAGTGGAGAAGTATAAGTTGGAAGACAAACAGGCATTAAACAGTTCTGAGTTGTGATGGCAAAAATGTGAGTAACATTATAAAAGGGACATTGTCACGGGGTTAATTTTTTGCTCTTGAAAAGAGACCTCGCGCGGCAGTCTAGTCCCGCTAGACTCAGCCTTTCCCTCACCTATTCACTCGTGTTTTGCCTACGACTAGTTTGTCCCACAAACCCAAGAGATCCCCACACTCTTTCAACCTCACAAGCAAGCGGAAAAACACAAAGGAATATGAACAGAATACAAAACACAGCAGATTACAGGAACAAGTCCCAACCTTTTCATTAACTCAATTAAAGGATTCCACAAAGTCCTTCTTGTGTGCTATGCCCAATCCGTTCTGCATGCTACACATTTTACAGCCTATCTATTTACAAGATAATGGAAGTTACAAGTATAAACTGCCTCTAACTTCCTGCACAGCTGGAGCACCCATTATCCCATGTTCTGGCCAACTTCTTCCCCACATAAGAAACTGCCGCAAATTGCCGATAACTACTCCCAGAACTGCCGCAACTACATTGGCATGTTCTCCCACAAGCCAACTGCCCATTGCCAGCACACATGCTGCCAGCGTAACTGCCTCGCATGCCTTGGACCGTCCGCTGTCCAAGTTATCGTCAGCCCGTGCTGTCGATTTGGTCGACGCTGCCGAATTTGCCAGTGCTGCCGAATTCCCCACTGTTTCATTGTGTCATCCCAACACTGTTTCGTCAAGCCTTGGACAATCCTCGCCCAAGCCCCAACTCTCGTCAACTCACTGTTGTGCTAGCTGTTGCGTGCTGCCGCACACGCATGTTGCTGATTTTCGCTACTGTCACGCGGGCTGCCACCTCGTAGCTACTGTCCAGCAATGCTTTTTGTCAGCCTATACCCTGACGGATTTTAACCCTGTGACAGACATACTCTTGCTTTCAGCGTTTTCGAGTGGTTTGAAGTAGACATGCATCTGGCGGCATGTTCCAATTCCCTTGCTTTTGTGCCAATGATATTTCTAATATGACTGATCAAGCTAAAGCACATTATCTGACTTTTTTTTTGTTTTTTCCTTTCAGCCCCCAAGATTGCTAGAATCTGATGCCATTGTGCGATACCATGGACTGCAGAAGGGGCAGGTGGTGAAAATTACCTTCAGCGATGGAGTTGTTGACTTGGTCCCCTTGTCAATTACTTTTGCAAGGTTGGAAGAAAGGAACAGAGGGATGTTTGCTATTATTGTCTTTTGATATCTCCTCTTTCCTTTCCTGAATTCTTTTTTAGCAGAGTAAAATGAGGAGATGGGATTTTTTTTTTTTTTGTGATTGGCCTAACTCTACGAGCCAGTTGCGTCTCTTTTCTTTAGTGTTTTTTTTTTTTTTTTTAAGAAAAGAAAAACAGTTGTTTTGTTGAGGCTGATGGGATTTTGGAATGTTCAAGAATGCAGGGATGATGGGGGAAAAGGATGAATCTTGCAGTTGGGGTCGTTTTTTGGAACTGGGTTTTTGGTTGCTGCTGCCAAAAACCATTACTTTTTAGAGATGTTGGCAGCAACAGAAACAAAAACAAAAAGGGGGAAAGCATGGGCGATGGCTGCAACGATGAGTCTAGCGCGTATGTTGGCAGCACTGTCTTTGACCTTAGCGAAGGCCATGCCGGACCCTTCATGGGCGAAGACAATAATAAAGGTGGAAATGAACTCAGTCAAGGCTTCCTTTAAGGCGTCGGGCTGAGTCGACTCATGGTAGTGGCCAATGGAAATGTTTTTGATCGGGAATCTTTTGTTGTCTAATCAAAGATTAGACGCTGGAGATTGCTCTGTTTTTTTATTTTTACACGGACTAAAATTATACTGAGAGTTCTGGTCTTCACTAACCTCTTGTGTCCGGTTTCCAGTAAAAATTGTAAGAGTGAGAAACATTGGTATTAAAAATGTGATTCTAATATACAAGAATTCAGATTGCTTTGATTTTTTGTCAAGAAAGTATTATGTAAATTAGATTTATTATTTCTAATTTGTAAAAGAATATATGATCTTATTTAAATACATTAAAAAATTAATTTCCTCGTTTCTCTTAATTTTTAATAAAATATTTCTTCTATTATAATTATAGTTATTGTTTTTTAAATCTAAAATCAATGTCATGGTTAAATAGAATGACATGTTATCCATATTTTTATTAAATTAAATTAAAAAAGATCTAAATCTATTAAAGAAATTATTGTTTATCATGACGATGATAAATTTGTTCTTAACCATTAAACCTTTTAACTCTCTATGATTTTTAATTTACAAATTGTTTTCTTATTAAGGAAATTCTTAAGAAAATCTATCAAATTATATATTTTTTAATTTTATTTCTATGATTTTTTAATCTTTCAAATTTCATCTTTATTAATTTAATTGTTATTTGGCTTTACAATTTCATCTTCTCGATTTTTTTATATAAAATTATAGCCTTATTTTTTGCTTTAACAAGTTTTTTTATTGACTCCGAGTCTAGAATTACACAAGTTACGAGTTTTAAAGTTAGACTAGGTTTAGTAGAGTCGTTCAAATTTGCTTGATTTTGTTTTTTAAGCTAATGTTTTTTTTTTAGTTTTACTTTGTTATTTCTAACCGTTTGTCTTTTATGAGATTAGTCCTTAAATCATGATTAGAGTTACTAATTTTAAAAATTAGTAAAAGTTAATTTTTATTTTTTTTTAATTTATTTGAATTTCATCAAATTTTTTTTTTTAATTAAGACTCTCAATCTTATATTCCTGGATGACTGGATGCTGCCGGATGTGACCTGGACCATAGCTTGGTGTTTGCAATCGCCATCCTGGCACTAGCCTGGGCATATTGGACGTGAAAATGGAGCCTTGCTGAACCAGAGTTCCTTTAGGTTTTATGTACAAGCCTGTCGGGCCTCCCTTTTCAGACGTGAAAACTTTAGGTTTTATGTACCAGCCTGTCCTGCCTCCCTTTTCATTATTTTAAGCGTAGTTGCCACCAACCTTTTTGTGGCTCCATGTTCCTCTTCCGAACCATTCATATAGGAATTTTAAATAATGCAGCCTGAGCTTTACCAGTTAGTGTTTTTTAGGATGATTATTGTTACTTATTTTTCTATTTTTTAACTTAAGGATGAACAGTATGCTTACTAAAGACTTGATATTGTTAACGCTGCATTAACAGCCGGCTGCTCTTGTGAATTCTGCTAGAGAAAGGGGCTGTTTGGAAGTGCCTTCTGTTTGAGGAAATTTTGAATTTTTTTATTTAAAATTAAATTTTTTATATTTTTAAATCTTTTGACATGTCAGTATTAAAAATAATTTTAATATATTTTTACTTACTTGAAAAATCATACACTTGATTAACAATGGGCATTAGCTGTTTAGCACCACATGGTAAAAATTTCTGGTTCTTTTCCTATCTTTTTCCTCGCTGGTTCTATAATGTCTTTGGGTGGGGGCAACTGTGTAAGTGCCTTGTAAAATTGCCTGATTCAGTATGTGTAACTTTTTAAAAAAGTTATTAGGTTATTGATTTAACTCGTGTCAGAGGTCAATTGTTATATTTTTATTATTATTTTAAAAAAGCAAAATTTCCTTTGATGACGTAAATATGTTTAGATAAGATTTTACAAGGATAATTATTTCATTAAAAATCTAATCCAGTCAACTAATTTTTAATTTTATTAATGTATTTTTAGTTTAATTTTAAATATGATTCAAGTTATATTTAAGATCATAAGTTTCATGTATTAATTCATTGGCCATACTAGATTTAACAATTTTGTTATGTTCAGAATAAAATAATACATGTATAAACTCTAGGTCCACATTCACCACTGTTTTTTATTTTAAAATATATTAAAATAATTTTATTTTTTTAATTTTTGATATTAATATATTCAAATTATCAAAAATATTAAAAAATTAATAATTTAATATATTTTCAAGAAAACTATATTAAAAAAAACAACATACATTACTATTCTCTCAAACACACGATCCTATTGCATCTTAAATTCCAACAATGAGTACCCGATTAAACAATATTTATGTCGCACCCGACATCGCGGCGGCCTTAAAAATCTATTAAATCTTTGAAAAGAACGGATTTCTGGCATCCTGTTCTTTAATAGGGATATTCTTTGTTTAAGGAGTCGCCACCTAGTATTATGGTTACTAGGAACCCTAACTGGTCAACAGAGATTCTATGGTTCGAGACTGGTTACGTAAAAGGGAAGATATTATCACCCCTTAAACGTCCTGCCTAAGGCAGGCTGCATTGCTTACATTTGTCATTAATTGCTAACATTTTTGTTGGTTTATACTATGATTGTTTGCGTGCAATATTCCTGACTCTGGCGCCAGTGAATATTCAGCTACGGATATTTCCAACTCTGGCGTTGGTAAATATTACGTAGGTATGAAAATAAATAAATTTAAATCATCATTTTTTTTTATTCCTGACTCTGGCGTCAGTGAATAAACAAATAAAATCAATTTTTTTTATATACATACACACATCCTTTTTTATTATGTATTTTTTATTTTTTATCTTTTTATTTTTTATTTACATTTTTGGGCTGGGCCCAGCTCAGCCCACATGGGCTGGGCTAGACCCAGCCAGCCCAGCCCGGTCACTGGCCCAAGCTAGTGACCCGGCTGGGCAAAAAAAACTAAAGGCACGCGTGACTTGTTCACGCGTGCACGAACACTGGTGAAGGTAATTAAATTACCTTCACACAGTGTTCTTGCAACACTGAATTACTTTTTTTTTTTAAAATGAAGATGCAAAGGGGACGAAGTCATACCTGCTTCTGGAGACCGAAGATGCTGCTCCTGGAGACCGAAGATGCTTGCAGCGTTGATGATGATTATCGCCTACTGCTTCCTCTGGTCTTCCTTCTGTGACCACTTGTCTGTGCTTTCCTTCTTGATTTCTCAACAGCTTCTAAATCTACAAAGAAGATTCGGGCTTGCTGTGAGTGTTCTTTGGCTGAATCCTGGTTTTTTCTTTGTTTGCAGGTCTGAAGACAATTTCAAGGATAATTCTCCTCACTGTGTGCTGCCCTCTTGTTCTCTTTTTCTCTCTGTATTTGGATTTGTGCTCTATTTTCTCTGCTTTTTTTTTTGTTCTTAACTCTGTTTTTCTGGGTTGATTTTTCGGCCTTGACTCTGTATTTTTTTTGGGTGGTGTTTTGCGTGCTCTATTTTTCTGGGTTGATTGCTCTGTTTTTCTGGCTTCTTTTTCCTCCCTCTGGTACTAGGTTTTCTTCTCCCTTTTATAGACTTCCCAGCTGATTGCCTCTAACCAGTCCTGCCTTTGCAGGACTGTTATCTTCCACGAACGAGATCGTGGGCGAGAGACGTGGTCCTCGATTGGATCGAATCCGTTGCAGATTTTCAGCCTGTTGAATCGGGATGGAGAAGACGAACACGGCTGTTCTACCAGCAGCGACGACGTTTCGGCAGCAATGGATTCCACCAGCAACGGTGACGTTTCAAGCAGCAATGGACATTTTCATTTTGACCCCTGAACTTTGGAAATTCGGCAATTGAACCTCTAAGAAATTAAAAATTCCTTTTAATTTTGTCCCTTTGGATTAATTTCAATTAAATCCTTAAATTATAACACTGTTTACAAAACAGTCCTTAATTCCTGGATTGTTCAATTTAGCCCTTAATTAAATCTTTAACTTTTAATTCTTTCAAAATTGATCAATTAACTCTCAAATTACATCCTCAAACTTCAAATTTTGTTGTCTTAACCCCATTGGTAACTATATTTATTATTTTTTTTTTCAAAAATTGAATTATGACAATTTACATTCAGTTAAAACTTATGGTATAATTAACTGAGCGAAATAAAGAAAAATAGGAACCCTGTAATATCTAGGTAATTTCAATTGAGCCTACAAACTGAGGCTGTAACGAGCCCTGGATCTACACTGAAGAAAAAAATAATATCAAAATAATATTAAACCAAGAATTAAATTTAAAAAAAAAAAGCAAAACAAAATGTATAAAATATAATAATATAATTTATGATTTATTTATTTAATTTATCAATGAAAAGTGATAGAATGAAGAAGAGAAAAGAAATAAAGTGAAGTCAGCTGCTGCATTATCATATCACGTGAAAAGCTTCGCATTTTGTGAAGTTTTTCCAATCAAACTTCACAAAATAAATCAAAGACAAACCGAGTAAAATTCCAAAAGAAGAGAAAAATGGAGTAGCATTTCAGTTCCGGCTTGTATCCGTGTTTCAAAAATATTTAAAAAAATTATTTTTTTAATTTTTAATTAATATATTTTTAACGTTTTTAAATATTTTAATTTATTAATATTAAAAATAATTTATAAAAAATAAAAAAAATTATTTTAATATATTTTTAAATAAAAAACAATAGACACCCGTGACCACTTAAATGGACTCCTAAGCATAACAATTTAAGAGTTAAAGAGCCGAGAGAGAAAAAGCTTTTGCCAGTTCTTTACACAAATTCTTTCCCCTTCTGTCACCTGAACAAAATCCCCTCTTCTTCTTCTTCTTGTTTGTTTACTCTTCCTTCGTTACTTTGCAAAGAGGAGAAACCATGGCCGGGGCTTTAGTAGGAGGAGCTTTTCTTTCTTCTTTCCTTAATGTTTTGTTCGACAGGATGGCCTCTCCCCAGGTGGTGGCCTTCTTCAGAGGGAAAAAAGTCAACGATATTAGTCTGCTGCAGAAGTTGAAGACAACAATGACATCTCTCAGGGTCGTGCTTGACGATGCCGAGGAGAAGGAGATAACAAGTTCAGCTGTGCGGGGTTGGCTGGCCGAGCTTAAAGACGCTGTCTATAAAGCCGACGACTTCTTGGATGAGATTGCTTATGAAGCTCTACGGCAGGAGTTGGAAGCTGAAGATCAAACCTTCACAGGTCAGACGCAGAAGCTTCTTTCTTTCATTAACCCACTTGAAATATTGGGGTCGAGAGAGATCGAAGAAAAATTAAAAGTCCTCTTGCAGGATCTAGATCCCTTAGTTGAACGAATGGCAGCCCTTGGTTTGAACAACCGCAATGTAGAAAATCCATCATCGCATAGAACACCAACAACTTCTCTCTTGGATGAATCTGGTGTTTATGGTAGAGATGATGACAGGGAAGCAATACTGAAGTTGCTTCTATCAGAGGATGCAAATGGAGAAAACCCTGGTGTCGTCCCTATTAGGGGAATGGGCGGGGTTGGTAAAACCACGCTTGCTCAGCTTGTATGCAATCATAGCAGAGTACAAGAGCGGTTCGACCTCAAAGCTTGGGTTTGTGTTTCAGAAGATTTCAGTGTTTTGAAGTTAACCAAGGCTATCCTTGAGGGGTTCGGTTCAAATCCTGCTTCTGATAATCTGGATCAGCTCCAGCTTCTGTTGAAGAAGAGATTGCACGGAAAGAAATTCTTGCTTGTTTTAGATGACGTTTGGAATGAAGATTATACTGAGTGGGAAACGTTGCTTACCCCCCTGAAGTACGGAGCACGAGGGAGGAGTAAGATTCTTGTTACAACTCGCAATGAAAGTGTAGCATCGGTCATGAGAACTGTTACAACTCACCATCTAAAAGAATTGACGGAAGACTTCTGCTGGTCGTTGTTTGCCAAACATGCATTTCGTGGTGAAAATCCCACTGCTCACGAAGAGTTACAAAAAATTGGTAGAGCAATAGCGAGAAAGTGTAAAGGCCTTCCTCTAGCTGCAGTAACACTCGGAGGTCTGCTACGCGCCACCAGAGATGTCGAGCAGTGGGAGAAGATATTGGAAAGCAATCTATGGGATTTACCCAAAGACAATATCCTCCCAGCATTGAGATTAAGTTATCATTATCTCCCGCCACATCTGAAGCAGTGTTTTGCTTATTGTTCCATATTTCCAAAAGACCATCCATTTCGAAAGGATGAATTAGTGCTCCTGTGGATGGCAGAGGGCTTCTTAGTCTGCTCCGTAGATGATGAGATGGAAAAAGCAGGTGTTGAGTGCTTTGATGATCTCTTGCAAAGGTCGGTTTTCCAGCAATCAAGTGCCTCTCCCTCATCATTTGCGATGCACGATCTCATGCATGACTTGGCTACCCATGTGTCCGGTCAATTTTGCTTCAGCTCCAGGTTGGGGGAAAATAACTCTTCCAAGGCAACCAGAAGGACCCGACATTTATCACTCGTAATGGATACGGGAGGCGGTTTTTCAAGCACAAAATTAGAAAACATCCGTCAAGCCCAACATCTACGCACATTCCGAACTTTTGGAGCACGTTATGGGAATTTTTCTCCCGATTTATATAATGAGATTTTTCATATATTGTCAACACTTGGAAGCCTACGAGTGCTGTCCTTGTCTTTCTGTTACGGTGCATCTGAGATGCTTTGGTCAACTAGCAAGTTGAAGCATTTGCAGTATTTGGATCTTTCCTCTTCAGATTTAGTAACTTTGCCTGAAGAAGTGAGGGCTCTTCTCAATTTGCAAACGTTGATCTTGGAATATTGCCGACAACTTGCTAGTCTACCTGATCTTGGAAATTTGAAGTATTTACGACATCTGAATCTTGAAGCAACAATAATCGAAAGGTTGCCTGAATTTCTGGAAAGGTTAATCAACTTGCGGTATCTTAACATCTCACGCACGTCTTTGAAAGAGATGCCACCAAATATAGGTCAACTGACAAAGCTCGGAACGTTGACTGACTTTCTCGTGGGAAGACAGAGTGAGACTAGCATTAAAGAATTGGGAAAGCTACATCTACGGGGAGCACTTCATATTGGGAACCTTCAAAATGTGGTGGATGCTCGGGATGCTGGTGAGGCAAATTTGAAAGGTAAAAAGCACCTTGATCAGCTGAGGTTTACATGGGATGGTGACACTCATGACCCGCAACACGTAAGAAGCACACTTGAGAAGTTAGAGCCAAATAGAAATGTGAAGCATCTTCAGATTGAAGGTTATGGAGGTGTAAGGTTTCCGGAGTGGGTAGGAGAGTCCTCTTTCTCAAATATAGTGTCCTTGAAGCTCATTAGATGTACAAACTGCACCTCCTTACCACCGCTCGGGCAATTAGCTTCTTAAGAGTACCTCTCAATTAAAAATTCTCTTTCTATCTCTGACTGTCCAGATCTCGAATCACTTTGTGCACATGAAAGACCTCTTAATGATCTCACCTCTCTCCATGTTTTGTATATCCATGGGTGCCCTAAATTAGTTTCATTTCCCAAAGGAGGGTTACCTGCTCCAGTCTTGACACGACTTGCTTTAGTAAAATGCAGCAACCTGAAGCAGTTGCCTGAGAGTATGCATTCCCGCCTCCCATCCCTTAAAGATTTGAGCATAAGAGATTGTTTAGAAGTTGAGTTGTGTCAAGAAGGGGGTTTTCCCTCCACATTACAATCACTTGATATTTTCAATTGCAACAAACTCTTTGCAGGCCGCATGCAATGGGGCTTGCAAACGCTCCCTTCTCTTTCATACTTTACAATTGGTGGCCACGAAAATTGTGAATCCTTCCCTGAAGAGATGCTGCTGCCCTCAAGTCTTACATCTCTTCACATCGATTCCCTACAACACCTGAAATCTCTTGACTACAAGGGGCTTCAACACCTCACCTCTCTTAGAGAATTGAATATATTTGGCTGCCCTCTGATTGAGTCAATGCCAGAAGAAGGGTTGCCCTCCTCCCTTTCTTTTCTTTTTATTGAAGATTGTCCTATGCTGGGTGAAAGTTGTGAAAGGGAGAAAGGTAAAGATTGGCCCAAGATTTCTCACATTCCTGACATAGATATTTACCCAACATCAGCGGAGCAAAGTGCAGCAGTTTAAAGGAGCTTTTCTTTCGATCAAAGGCAACATATTTTTCGAGGTATTGCTACTAAATAGTTTATTTTCTTTTCAGTAATCAGAGGCAATTTCAGTTAAAACTTGGATGAATGAAATACAGATATTGCCCATTTTGTATTGTTTTTATCTGTTGCATGTTGAAATACAGATAATTTCTTCCTATTGTCTCTCATTCATCTTCATATATAACATAAATTTCATTATCTTTTTTTGCTATAATTATTTTATTAAGTTGAATTGATTAGTATTGTACTTTCCTCATTCTAACATTTGTGGTTAGAACAAAGTAATTTTCACAACTTCCGTTACATAAATTGCTTCTTAAAAAAAAATAACAAGAAAAGGAGAATGATCAATGGGAGCGGTGAAACCTTTGGCTTCTTTCCTTTGAATCCAAATTCAAATCCTACTATTGTTCCTCTATCTTGTTCTGCTGCCACCCCAGCTGGAGGATCATCACATGCTTCAGATTTTGAATTTAGTTATTGCAAATCCATTGCTAGAAAGGATTAAAAAAATATTAAATTATTTAAGTAATCTGCAACGGATTTTTCATTGTTGACGCGGCAAAATCAAATCTGCAACTGATTCAAAAAATAAATTAAACCCTTAATTATATAAAATCTCCGTTCTCTCCTTTTCTGCATCTTCAAAAATTCAATTTTTTTTCTCCATCTCTTTCTCTAGTCCATTCGCCTTCTTCAAAAATTCAAAATCCAAAAACTTTTGATTTATCTTTTTTTATTATTATTTAACTTTGATTAAAATAAATTTATTCCATATAAAGCTGAAGTTAAAAAATAATTTTGGAGTGTAGGCAGGCCCTTTCTAATAAAATTTATTTTATAAATAACTAGCAATATTTTATTAGTTATTTTTAAAGTTTATTTTTATAAAAAAAATACATGCAAAAAGAAGAAATAATACACAATTCATCCACGTTTTGGAATCACAATTGAAGCAAGTGACAATTCAGAAGAAATAATATTATTTTTTATTAAAAAATTAATATGTTTTTGATGTTTTAATATTATTTTAATGTGTTAATATAATTAAAAATAATTTTTAAAAAATAAAAAAAATATTATTTTTATATATTTTAAAATAAAAAACCTTTTAAAATTAATTATTACTACAGTTTCAAATAAGGTTTAATAATGATTGGAGCATCACCCTCTCGCACACTCAACAGAAAGGATTAAAGCACAGAAAGTCATCATCTCGAGAACTCACAGCAAAGAGTACAATGTTGTAGTAGATATGTAGCTATATTAACAACATTAATACTTCCAGCATGCACAAATGCGACTTCTTGATAGTTAATATCGGAAAAATTAAATTTCCTTTTCTAATTAAATGAAAATCTCTACTAAATATTATGCTATTTGAATTTTCACCTCATGACTACAAGCTGCACTGCACTCATGGATGCTTCACCAGGATAAAGCTACAAATGTCATTTTAATATCTGCCTCTACCCAGGTCGGCCGACAATATTACCAAAGCTTCTCTCCTACAAATGCCAGTTTTAAAAATCTGCCCCTACCAACCATCCATCTAGTAGGTAGTACCAAAGTGATTTGTTTTTTTATGTGATTTTAGTTTTAAACCCTGTGTTTGCTAACATGATGTTTACTGTAACCTTATCTTACATGATCATTAATTTCAAAACTCATGATATTAATTAAGATGGAGGTAAGATAACCTGAACATCCACGTCTAAAAAAAAATCTGCCTCCACCTAGGTCGGCATACAATACAATACCAAAGCTTCTCTCAACTAAATCAAGACATGATGACTATCACTGGCAACCATAACAGAACCAATGGAAGCGAACTACTACATATTTGATCAATAAGGTCAAATTCAGTCGAGTTTTTAAGGAAATCCAGTGAAAGAGGAACCTAAAATACTACATATTTGTATCAACTCTTCTCTTCTTCTCTCTTATTCCTTTCTAAAGACAGAACGACAGAAGATAAGGCTGGATTAAGGTTAAACACAAAAAATTCTAAAACCGTATTTTATTTTTTAATTACTATTATGTTCAAGTCTGTCTCTTGAAAAGTTTACATATGGTCTAAAAAAATTGACCTACACTAGAAAACAAAATTAGAATCCCTAAAGATAAAGGAAAATAGCATAAAATCCGAAATAAACAATAAATCTAAAAATATCAGATGATGCTGGTCCGTGCTTGCCAAACATGCATTTGGTGATGAAAATGCCAATGCTCATGAAGAGTTGCAAGAAATTGGTAGAGCAATAGTGAGGATTGTCTGATGTTCATCCATAATCGTAGCTGAAGAAAAGCTAGAAATGAAACTGCTTGCCTACAATATATGTGTTTTGACCTTCATTGGTGTTCTATGGCTTTGTTGCCGCCTTCTAGCCTTCGGTGTTGCAGGGTGCTGCTGCTTTTTGGCTCTTGATTTCATAGAAATGCTGATCCCTCATCCCTGGTGTTACAGAGGCAGCTGCTGGCTCGTCTTGTATCTTTTGGGTTTTGGCTTCGTTTGGTTCCTGTCGTTGTCTGTTCTCCGGTTGTCAAAGCTTACTGCAATCCTCCGACTCTGTTTTCATAGTCAGCTGCTTTTTGGCTCCTGATTTCATAGAAATGATGTTCCCTCATCCCTGGTGTTACATAGGCAGCTGCTGGCTCCTCTTGTATCTTTTGGGTTTTGGCTTCGTTTGGTTCTTGCCGTTGTCTGCTCTCCGGTTGTCGAAGTTGACAGCAATCCTCCGACTCTATTCTCATAGTCAGATGCTTCCTCTGTTTTTCCCTGGCATTGAAATTACAGCTTTCCCTTAAATTTTATATTGATGATATGCCTTCGGTCATTTTCAAAATCAGATACTCTTATAAATATCATAAAACAACTGTTACAACTTACAATGCTTTTACTATATCTTAATAGTTTTTATTTTCTTGGGATATTTAATTTGATTCCTTTTTTCTCTTTTATTTTAATTATTATCTTCATAGTTTTAACATTAAGTCTCTTTGAAAATACAAGCAGCCTATCTCTTATATTTGTAAATCTTGTTCCAAGAGAGAGAGAGTAGAAGTTTATTAAAAAAATATGTGCATTCTCATTCCTTGTTCGTTTATATATGAAATGTTTTTTTTGTTATTCAATAAGCGAATCTTCAATCGGAAGGGAAATTATTTTAGTTGATACTGTAATGGAACTAAATTTTTGTTAATTTATAATAAATTTATATGGCTTGAAAGTGAAGCTCATCTTCTATTTAGTTTTCTCAAATATATAATTTTAAAATAAATTACTTTTAAAATAATTTTGAGTAAATTTGACAAGTTAAAACATTAACTTTGTTGGATGAATTCCAAACCTATAATTTGAAACCAAATGTTTGCATTTTTTTTTTTGTAAAAGATCAATTTGAAAAAAAAAATGGTTTTCCTAGAAAAAAATATGACAGTTTTTGAAAATTCAAAGACTAAAATAAACATTAATGAAAAACTACTTTTTTGTCGACATGGGCCGGGTATTACATAGGCGGGTATGTGTATGGGTTTAGGGTGATAGATCTGAATCCAGTAGTAGCAAATTATGTTTTAATAGTAAGATTGAGCGAGGCCTATTCACCTCTTTACTGCTCTATAATTCTTAATAAATTTTATCTAAATAGTTTTAACGGATAGAATGGAGTATAATATTTGTAAGGATAATGACTGTTAAAAAAATTAAACTCAAATTATCTGATTACTTTCATTGTACTAAAAGCACTGGTATATATGAATTGATTGATGGATAGATAAGGATAGAGATGAAACTAGATATCTGATTACATTCATTGTACTAAAAGCACTGGTATCTGATTACATTCTGATTACGATCTTGGGTAACATCAAATTCAAACCGAGTAGCTCAACTCTGTTTCTCTGTTTCTCTCCGCTCCAATCAGTACAAGAAAATATGCTCATTAATCTCAAGCTCATTTCGATTATTTTGTTGAATATTTTAACCACGTTTATGATATGAATTCTTATAATAATAATTTAATGTTTTTTTTAATTTAATTTGTTTATTTTCATGGGGTTTTTTTTTATGTAGAGAACGTAGGAAGTGTAACGGTGGCAAATTTTTTGCTTTATTTTATACTGTATTTAAAGCCAGTGCCTTTTGATTTGGTTTGGAAGTATACTGTTTAAAATTTATGTGTGTTTTTTCTTTTTTTCTTTTTTGGAGTTTTGGTTTGTTGAAAATGGGTTGGTGCATATGCAAACAAAAGGCTGTTTTATGATTTTTGTTTTTTAAGATTTATTATGGGTTTTGTTTGTTTAATTTAATAAAGAAACCTTTCTGAAGAGAGAAGTTCAACCGTGCTCTTTTTTTATTGCTTATTTCTTGCATTTTTATGACTTATTCTAGGGGTAAGCTTCCTAATTTTTTTACAAGTTTTGTTCTTTGTTGGAAACATTGCTTGATGAATTGTTTAGAAAATTTGGGCTTGCAAATACAGCAGGGAAAAGACTGTCTTCGAAGAGGAGAGAAGACATGAAGTGAAGTGTTCTTCTGCATTATGAGCACATCAGGTGAAAAGAAAGATTGGCATATATATATAATAAAAGTTATTCCAATCAAACCCACTTTTTAGACGATGGGATCTCTTGGCAAATAAAGCAAGTTATTCCAACATGCCTAGCTCCATTTTCCAAGCATCCGCGACCCAATTCTTTCTATTGACATTGATCGATACCAAACATGTTAATTCATAATTAATACAACCAAGTAATTCTGTACAAATTTCCTAATGTAATTCATTTCGGCTTAAACCTTTGAATTAATATAGCCAAATGCAGAGAGGTTATGAAAGTGAAAGGACCTTAACAATTTTGATCTCATTTAATTTTATAAAAACTAGAGATTAACTATATTAAAAGAGATCTCATTTAATCAAATTTTTTTTTATTGATCTTGAGCCTAGAATTAAACAGGTTATGAGTTTTAGAGTTAAACCATGTTTAATTTTCACACTGCAGATTTGTTGTAAGACAATTAGAAAGAACTCTGGGTGGCCAGACATTTTAAAGAATGATATGCTAATTTCTAGCCACAGGAGGTCATGCTAGTCACTTTTTTATCATGTCTGTGATACTGGTGGTGATCTTTTTGAATGCTCTTTTGCGGTGATAATTTTTATCCAAAGAAAAGAGAAAACCAATTTCTTTTGCAGCAATTATAAAAAAAAAAGGGGAAAAACCTTGTTCACCCACACCGATTATACTTTGAATTACAATAGTAATTCAAAGAATTTAAAGAATGGCTTTTTGGATGTTACTTTTTATTAACCCATGGTTGGCCCGTAAATTGTAATAGGTCCCACAATCACAAACCTATGATTCACATGTAATCAAACATCTTGTTTTTGTTACCTGCATTAAAAAAGCAAAAACTGCTAAAAAAACAAACACATTTGATCGTTGAACATGTTTTTAAATTGTTTTCTTAAATATTTTTTATTTAAAAAAACATTAATAAATGAAATTTAATAATTATATTTATAAAGAAGTTTGGAATAAAATGATCCATGTACATGAAAAACAAGGTAATTTCCACAAAACCAATCAGACCTAATCGTATTGGATTATGTCACGACCCGAATCCCCGGTCCATGACCAGCAATGCAGGAGCGGTGACAAAAAAACATCTCACCTACGCTAAGTCTTAGAACAGAGATATCAAAATAACAAGTTATAAAAAAATACGCAGCATTTCATAATCTTCAGAAATATTATATTATTCAAAACTGATGAAACCAAAAGATAGTTCAAAACAAAAACAATAATTCATAATACTCATTACATTGTTAAAATCCAAACTTAATTAAAACAAGGTAATAATGGAGCGTCTAAGACATCAAAACTAAAAGAAAAGTCTTACAAAATAAACAAGGCATACCAACCAAAACTAAAAAAATAAGATTAAATTAACTAAATTGATGTAACTTTAAGATTATTTTAAAAAAATTAAAATGATATAATTTTGATATTTTTTTAAAAATTAAACTGATTTTTTATGAAATTAACTAAGTTTGATTATATCAAATTAAATCATATCTAATTTAATTTAAAATTCAATCCAAGATAACAAATTATTATATTAACCTACATTAAACATTAAACGTACATAACTTTATTACTTTAGATGGGTAGGGCATGTCTTGGACAGAGTCAAATTAACTTTATTACTTTAGATGGGTAGGGCATGTCTTGGACAGACTTGATAGCCTCCGCTTCTCTATTTCTCTCCGCTCCAATCCGTACAAGAAGGTACGCTCATTTCGATTATTTTGTTGAATATTTTAACCACGTTTATGATATGGATTCTTATAATAATATTTTAATGTTTGTTTTTTAATTTAATTTGTTTATTTTCATGGGGGGGTTTTTATGTAGAGAACATAGGAAGTGTAAAGGTGGCAACTTTTTTGCTTTATTTTATACTGTATTTAAAGCCAGTGCCTTTTGATTTGGTTTGGAAGTATACTGTTTGAAATTAATGTGTTTTTGTTTTGTTTTGATTAATTTAAAGAACCCTTTTTGAAGAGAAAAAAAGGCAAAGGAATTAGCTTTTTGAGTTTTGGTTTGTTGAAAATGGGTTGTTGCATATGCAAACAAAAGGGTGTTCTATGATTTTTGTTTTTTAAGATTTATTATGGGTTTTGTTTGTTTAATTTAATAAAGAAACCTTTTTGAACTTTGAAGAGAGAAATTCAATCGTGCTCTTTTTTTATTGCTTATTTCTTGCAGTTTTATGACTTATTCTAGGGGTAAGCATCCTATTTTTTTTTTACAAGTTTTGCTCTTTGTAGGAAACATTGCTTGATGAATTGTTAAGAAATTTTGGGATCAGTTTTTTTTTTCTTTTTTACTCATTTGAAGTTTTCTTAAAAATCTCATGCTTGTAGGAACTTGTAAAGGTTGGAATTCTGATACAAGAACAGCTCTTGTTTAAGTAATTTCTGCAAGCAAAATTTGTATGGAAATCCTAGTCATAATTTTTTTTTTAATCTGTTCTGCAGAACCTGGTCATCTTCATGGGAACTGATGAAATTAGAACAGCAAATATCAGGGCTGTATATGGTCAAATTCTTAGCAAAGAGAGTATCCAAGGGCTGATACTGATCTTGCAAAGCAAAATGAACCACTTTGCCAAGAAAGAGCCGGAGAAGTTTCCATTCAAAGTGGAGGTTTTTCAAGTACATCCCCCTGTTGTCTAAATAAATTTTCATACTGCAGATTTGTTGTAAGACAATTAGAAAGAACTTTGGGTGGCCAGACATTTTAAAGAACGATGCTAATTTCTAGCCACAAGAGGTCATGCTACAACCGATTAGTTGTCTAAATGCTAATTTTCATACTGCAGTTTTTTTTTTTTTTTTGGTGAAGTTGTCGGTGGATGAGAAAATACTGAGTTTGTAGCTTATGGTTGGACCGTAAATTGTAATGGGTCTCACAACCACAAATCTATGATTCATATGTAACCAAATATCTTGTTTTTGTTATCTGTGTTAAAAGCAAAAGCCGCTAAAAACCAAAAACACTTGCTTGTTGAACATGTTTTTAAATTGTTTTCTTAACTATTTTTTTTATTTAAAAAAAACATTAATAGATGAATTTTAATAATTATATTTATAAAGAAGTTTTGGAATAAAATGATAAGAGAAGAGGAGAGAAGACATGAAGTGAAGTGTTCTTCTGCATTATTAGCACATCACGTGAAAAGAAAGATTGGCATATATATATAATAAAAGTTATTCCAATCAAACCCACTTTTTCGACGATGGGATCTCTTGGCAAATAAAGCGAGGACAAACCGAGTAAAATGTGGGACCTAACTCCAATTTCCTAGCACCCGCAAGTCCGCAACCCACGCATACACAAGCCCGTACTTTATCAATGAATGAAAAGTGATAAAAGAAGAGGAAGATAGAAGAAATAAAAGCCCTGTTTGTTTGCTGGAAAGTAGTTTTTTTTTGGAAAGTAAATTCCGGGGAAAGTGAATTTCAGGAAAGTGAATTCCGGGAAAGTATTTTTCGATATTTGGTAGTGTAATGAAAAATAAGTTGGAAAACACTTTCCAGTGTTTGGTTATGTCATGGAAAATGAGCTGGAAAATAACTTATTAATGTTTTATTTTTCTCAAGTTTATTAAAATAATGAGGAACAAATCTTACAAATTAAAAAGTTGAATGAGAATGAAATTAAAAAAATATATAATTTCATAAATTATCTCAAATAAAATAAATAATAATCAAAATAATAGAGATCAAATCTAAAAAATTAAAAAAAAATAAAAGGTGAAGAAATTAAAATAATAATAATTAACATTTCATAAATTATTTCAAATAAAATAAGTAACAATCAAAAGAATGAAGACCAAATTTGATAGATAAAAAATTTCAATAAAAAATGATAAGGAAAAAGCAAATAGCAATTATAAAAATAAGGACCAAAATTAATATAAAAATTAAATTTTAAGAGATGGAATTGAAAAATAAATATTCAAAACAAATTATATATAGCAATCAAAAGTTTGAGGATCAAATTTGATATAATCAGCAAATAATGACATTTCTAAATTTTTCACAACTTCTGGAAAGTGTTTTCCGCCCAAATTTTTCAGAAAAACACTTTCCTGAAAACCAAGCCAAATTTTCCTTTGACTGGAAAGTGTTTTTCGTTGACCAACTTTTCTAATGGCAAACAAACACAAGAAAGTTTGGAAAGTGGTTTCCCGGAAATCACTTTCCGGAAAACAAACACAGCCAAAAGGGAAAACACTTTCCTGAAAACCAAACCAAATTCGAAAAGTGTTTCCGTTGACTAGAAAATGTTTTCCGTTGACCGAAAAGTGTTTCCGTTGACCGGAAAGTGTTTTCCGTTGACCAACTTTCCTAATGGCAAACAAACACAGGAAAGTTTGGAAAGTGGTTTCCCGGAAAGTGAATTCCGGAAAACAAACATGGCCAAAGTGAAGTCTTCTTCTGCATTATTAGCACATCACGTGAAAAGAAAGATTATATTGCGTATATAATAAAATGTGGGACCTAACTCCATTTTCCTAGCACCCGCAGCCCACGCATACAAAAGCTCATACACACACATTTTTTTTTTATTCGAGAAAACCTTACCTTCCGGAAAGCGTATTTTGTGGGTCCAGGTGAGTGAGTAAAACCCCGGTTATCCCAGGCTCTTACAAGAGGTGCACGCCCTGACTCGAACTCGAGACCTCCTGTGCAGATCTCAAACCCTTTGCCATCACACTACGCCCCTTGGGGACTCATACACACACATCCAAAACAATATTCATAAAATTAATTAACATAGATTATGATATAAAAAAATTACATTTGTTAGCAAAATACACGTATTATATATACATATATACACACACATGCCCACACTCTGCCATGATATTTTTCTTCTATTATTGTATTGGTTGTCAAACCCAAGTCATTTGGGTCCGACTTGATTCCAGACCCATGACACTTGGATCTGACATGCATAATTGCGAGACCCAAGTCGCTTGAATCTGACCTAATTGCTAGACTTAAGCCACTTGGGTCTGGCGTGGTTACCAGACTCAAGCTGTTTGGGCCTTTATTTTTTTTCTTTTGATAATTGTGCGGATGACATGTCGTTCGCCACAGTTGAATTAAAAAAAAGACATGTTGCTCATCATACCCAAATTCTGGCCACCATAGTTGCCGAAAACTCAGGGTAGCTAGTTTTTTTCTTTTAGAAATCTATTCTCAACCCAAAACACCTAAAAATCACATTAATAACCTTTTTAAACCAATTCTTAACTCCATAAGTGCAAAAAACTGGTCACAAACCCAAAATCAACCAAAAAACCAATTTCTTCTAGATATCATATCCAATTGTTTTAGGCACTTTAAAAGTAAAAAACACTAAAGCCAAACTTCCATCGTTATATGCAACCATTTGAAACAAAACTCTAACATTTTGGTAGTCGGAATCAAAGAAATGATGTTTTTCTCCTTTTAGACCATCCCCTCTCTCTCTCCTCTCACCCATCAGTACTTAGATCTGGAAAACCCTGACAGCCCAAGGCCCTTGGGCCTGGTGTGGGTGTTAGACCAATAGCGCTTGGGCTTGACGCCTAAGATTTGCATAATTTTCATGAGCCAGATAAATGTAATGGTTTTGTTAAGGACCAAAATAGTCATGAAAACGTGCTGAATGGCCTGAGGATAACTGATAATTCCTTGTGAACCTCTGATGTATTGTTAAGAAAAAAAATAAATACCTCTGCCAAACACCTTGGGTCTGACAAGATTTGGACTTGACATAGTTGCCAAACTCGTAACGCTTGGGTCTAGCATGGTTGCAGACCCATGGTATTTAGGACATGTTAGAAGTTTAGGGAAAGTTACACTATGGTTCTCTAATTTTTAAATAAACATAAATTATATAATTTTTGTATATAAACAATTGTCGAATTTATTATAGCAAAAATATCTGGGCAAGTATTTTGACTTGTGAGACATCAACACATGCCTCTTGTTTGTTTAACATAACATGGTTTGAACTTAAAGATTTTTTAAAAATTATTGTGAAAGCGTAGGTAAGGCATTTAGTTTGAAATCATGAAAAAAAAACAACAATATATGAAAGGATAAAATAATGAGAAAAATTTGAAAATACAGGTAAGAAACAAACCTAGAACGCAACAGTAGAAAAGTTTGGAGCTAAAAAGAAAAGAAAACCACGGGTAAATAAAATCACATATAAATATATTTTCATAACAAAAAAATAAAATACTTGTTGATGTGTGTATCAATGAGCTAAACCCAGATGGCTAATTAATCAAAATATGGAATATGTAATGTTATGTTGGTTGTTGCATGGTTATCATGCAAAAGAAATGGGCCACACATATTAAAAAAAAAAACAACATAAAATGAACCAATCAAATCCAAGAGAAAAGGTCTAGAAATTTATAGAGCAAACAAATTTATGAGTCATAATATAGTTGATTAATATATTAAAGAAACCAAATAATCGTAACCGAACAATTTTAAAGCTATTTGAAGGGTCGAAAAATGTTGTTTTTAAATAAAAAAAAAAATTGTCATAGCAGCAAATTCTAATCTAATCAATGAGCAGAAACCAAACCTAACAAGCCATTTAAGAGGAAAATAAGATGATGATATTTTCTAAAAAAATAAAAAATTTAATTTAATTTTAATCAGGTTAATTTATTCTTGGATTTACGTACTATATTATAGATCAATAAATCATCAGCAGTTTAATTCATTCATTGAAGCGAGCGAGCCGGGTTTAATGGTAGTGCTTTCTTTACGGTGTCTTTGTTCTTGTGCCTCAGGGTTCTATCTGAGCTCTACATCTCCTGCTTTCATGCATCACCTGCACTCTTTGTTTTTGCTCTTGTTTTTTTATATTTTATCGCAACTTTGTAAAGTTTGGATATAAAGTGTCTTTAAGATTTATTTATCGAAGAAGATACTGTTTACAAGTGTATGAAAGGTAGGTACGTAGTAATGAATATTTGATTTCTTTTTTATGAAAACTAGAGAACTATATTAAAAGAAGAAAAACTGCTATTTATCAAGAATTAATTAATTTCATCGATTAATCAAT
>Ga0325414_1000152_pt1 | contig 45128 bp, 29 predicted proteins | sample PopdelMetagenome_8_FD_206183 | JGI IMG/M metagenome (GOLD analysis project Ga0325414, IMG submission 206183) | Populus deltoides microbial communities from Bellville, Georgia, United States - Leaf-PdKOR-R3 | ecosystem: Host-associated > Plants > Phyllosphere > Phylloplane/Leaf | place: USA... | reverse complement strand
GTTTCGTAGCCAGCGAGTATGTGTCAGTCCCTCCACGCAGTACCATCTTATTTTATTATCCCCCCTGCACTAATTAATATTTTTAATTCTGTTTTTCCAGAAACCTAGATTTATTTTCATCTTCTCTCATATATATATATATATATATATATATATTCACACACACCCCTGACATTTTGCCCTGCATAACTTAAGATGATCATCATCCTATTTCCTTGAAAATTTTAAGATAATATTTTAAAAAACAAATATTGAGACAACAATATATTAAATCGAATTAGGTTAACCTAAGTTAACATGTAAAATTTATAATTAAGGTCATGAGACTGTGATAATCTCATAAAAAACAAAGCAAAAAATATTTTGAAACTTAATTCTCAATCAATCTAATGTTGAAGAATGAAATTAAAAAAAAAAATTTAGTCAACATTGGTTAACCTATCAAATTTGGGTTATGAGACCGAGATAACCTAATATAAAAAATATTATTAAGCTCAATTTCCAATCAATTTAATTTTGAATGATGAAATTAAAAAAAAAATTCAATTAGAAAAGAAGACAAAAAAAGACCTGAGTCAACCCGTCAAACCTATGACTCGAGCCATGAGTATGAGATAAGCTCATAAAAAACCAACCAAAAAGAAACCATGAAGATTAATTCATAATCAACCCAATATTGAAGGATAAAATTGAAAAAAAAAATCCAATTACAAAAATAAACAAAAAAAACTTGAGTTAACCGGTTAACTTATAAAAGAAGTATCATAAGTCATGAGACTGAGATAACCCCTCAGAAAAGAAAACTAAAATAAATTATGAAGTTTAATTCCTAATAAATTTAATGTTGAAGGATGAAATTTAAAAAACAATAAAATTAAAAGAAAACACAAAAAAAAAAAGTATTGTTTCCATGAACAATACTTTATGAGGATAAAAATAGTGATTTCTTCTCCTCAATTAGTTTATGTTAATGATATCTAACAATTCTTGATTTGAGATACTTCAATGGATTTATAGTTCTCACACACACACACATGTATGTTAAAATATTATTTTTAGTCATTTATTTTTTTTATCTTATATTGAGAATTAGTCGCTAATGATGAGGCAAGCCCAAACCGAAAACTTATCTAACCAATCATGATTTGAATATCACACATTTTTTAATGGAGAAAACGTGAAAGAAAATAGCAGATTCTTTCTATCTAACAAAATGTCTATGTTTTTTTAAAAGAAATTCCCTGCAAAAAACAAAGAAAAAAGAAAAAGTTGAGCCAATTAAATTACATAATTTTCTCTAATTTAATTTCTTAGTTGTGAGTTATATTGTTCAATTTTATTCAAATAAAACATTCTATAAACACCATTTAACAAGGTAAGTTGTAGTTATCAAATATTTACACTAACATATCTTAAACCTATTTAATTTTTCTAGTATTTCTTATAAATATGTTCTAGTAAACGCACAAAATCATTGATTTGTAGTAATTTAAGATGATTGATAATTTAAAAAGAAAAAACATTTCCCTCACCTAAAACTAAATTAGATTAAACTTAAAAGATTAAATTATACTTTATTAGCTCGAGGTCCACATCATAATCATATAGTCCATGTCCTAGTGCTCAAAACATGATTTGTAAGAGATACAACTCTAAAGGCATGATGAGTCATGAAACTTACTCGGGCATCCAAGGCCCAAACAAAGCTCACACTTATATGGATCCAAGCACGTAACATGACCTAATGCTTTTCCTGAATAGGGGTCGTTGATTTTGCACCCTTAAGAGTCGTAATGCCTAACATATCTGAAGCATACATTATCAAATTGGAACTGATGTATCCAAAGGGATTAAAATGATGACACCTTAGGATAAAAGGCTCCTAAAGACCCATGCACATCAAAATCTATATGGAATTGTTAAGAAATAATAGGATTGTTACACTTGAATGTAATACCTCTTGGTCAAACTTAGTTTACTTGTCACCAACCACAGAGACATAATATATATTTATTAAATGATGACATATCTCTTAGTCATGTGTCCCTAGATATTGATCTTGTTATCATCTTTATCAATAGTACATAACCTATAAGACCTATAATGAGGACTACTTTTGTAGTGGTCAATTGTCAATCTAGACCTTTATCCTCTAGTAATGTAAAAATATAGGTTGCAAGCACATCAACCATCCTACTTTTGTATAGACACACCTATATAGGTTCAAGACTATAAAAAAAACTTGATCCCCAAGTTAAGTAATATTCTCCTTGAAAACATCTTCCTCTCCTTCATAAGAAAAAAATACATATAACACAATTTCTTAAGGTCTTCTTTCACCATCATTTGTGATAACTTAAGCTAAGGAGGAATTGGTGGATCTTTTTAATGAAGTCCTTTATGCCAATATAAACCTAGAAAGTCCTCAATGAAGGAAACCTTATTTCTCCTCTCTTATGATATAAAGGCGATGATAATAGTAAAGATTAGGTACCTAAGTCACAAAGCATTGAATTATTAAACTCAGGGTGAACCTAGATTTCTTAAAAAGACTATGCTAATAGTCGTATTATGAAATAAGGTGTATAGACAAAAGACTCTTGGTCATATAAGCAACCTAGACAAGATTCTACTAGTCCAATATTCTCTAAGACACTAAGAGCCTAGTAAAAAAAGTGATAAATATCAATGATTCACTTTTGTAGCTTACTAATGCAAAAGTTTTTTTGGGATAATAAATATTTTTCTTAGTTTTTTTATTTGTATTTTTATTTTTCTATTCTATATTATTACGCTTTTTTAGTCTTTGGTATTTGAAAAGAATAGTTTTCATATTTTATTTTTCCTACTCAATATTTCTAGAATTTTTTTAATTCTTTCTATATAAAGGATTGTAATAGTCTTTTAATTAGCAAGTAATAATATGATGAATAAAAATTATTTTAGGTGTCTCCTTATAGTTCTAGTGTTCTTGGTCTTTGAGAGTTTTGATTTGTAACAAATTTTGTTACCATTTTCTTCCAGTTTGAGTTAATTGGTATTGATGCCAAATCACTCCTAGCAATTGTTTTTTATGTGCTACTGAATGTTCATGTTTAGAGGTTATAAAGGATGTTTTCATGATGGAGGATGGTTTTTTATTGGGGAGGTTTTACTCGAAGAACATTATATTGGATATTTTTATGGTCGAGGCAGTTTATGATCGAGAAGGTTTTGCTTAAAGAACAACATGTTGGATGTTTTGACAGATAATTTTAATTTGAGTACAAGTTCCATCCAACCTAAAAAGATTAATGTTGGAGAAATTTTAGAAACTTTTATAATTTAATGTTTTCTATTTAGTTTAGGAATTTCTATTTTACCTCATTAATTATTTTCTAGGATTTGTTTTTCTTTAAAGACTAGGGTTTAGACATGGATGAATAAATCAAGTATCTTGGTATATCTTCATAGTTATAGATTTGCTTGGTCTTTGAGGTTTTAATTTTATGTGTAACAAACCCTGTCGATTTTTTAGGGGTTTAACTTGTAACAAGCCTCATTACCATTCGTTTTTTTATTTATATCACTCCCAACTCTCAATAGAAATGCTAGTTATTGCTCATCTTAAGCCTTCTCTTAATGGGGAATGAACATTTTGGGATTGTTTCCCAAAGACTTTAGGAAGATATAATTTATCTTAGTGGTAGTAGAATACTTTAACAAGTAGGTGAAGCTTTGGTTAAAATAATTGCCAGCAAGTTCATTTCATTTACATGAAAAAATATCATTTGTTTGTTTCGGCTACTCAAAGTCCTAATGACAGCTAATGAGATCCAATTTGACACTGAAAAGAAAAGGAAGCATTGCTAGAGGCCACACATAGAATACATGTTCTCCTTCATGTCTCATTCTTAGACCAACGATAAACAAAGCTTATAAATAGAATACTTCGAAATTGGCTTTAAATATTTTTTAAAAAGTTAACAAGAAATGGACAAATATTATTAAATAAATAATTTAGGCACTATTAACCTAACAGGAATGAAGGAAAACTCAAGATAAACCTTTATTTGCTAAAAGAGACCCGACTAATAGCCTTAGTGAGAAATAAGGCTTATAAATAAAAAAAAATAGCATAATATCATTATATCAAGGTGAAGAATATGTGCTTTAATATAAGAGATTTGGTCATTAGAAAGATATAATAAAACAACAATCCAAAAAGGAACATTTACTTCAGGTCACTCGTGTGAAAAAAAAAAACATTTATCATCTCCAAGATATCAACAAGAAGAATTTTTCATGCACATGACACTTAGATCATTTAAAAATATATCACTATTAAGAAAAGTCATTTGCATGTACTTTAATATTTTGATAAGAAATGTAAGAAATGTACACTTTCTTATATATATTTGTCTATATGAATCATCCACCGTGTCTATTTATAAAGGAAATTTCTCTTCGAGCCTATGGCTTTCTCTTTGGCCTAAGTATAAAGACTATATCCCTCTAAATATAAGAAATTATCTTGCTCATGTATATAGAAACTTACCTTGCAAAAAAAATAAAAACAATTGTTATTCGATCATGAAAAATCACCTTACCTACATGGAAGGCAACACTTTGTATATGTATAAAGGCAATCACCCTCTAAGCTTGGTGAAATAACCTTGATCAGGTATAAATGATAAGATTTTAGAGAAATTGAGTTGTCAAATGCAAAGTTGATGGTGTTGAACTAACCTTAACAAAGTAGATATGCATAAGGATGGTAGAAAACAATAGTCTAGGATGATTTTGGGATTTTTTGCACTCTTTAATATTTCATCTGTAACTTTTGATCAGAGTGTTAAAATGATTCAAATTATCTTGATTTAGAAAGCTCATTTAAAGGTACACATTATAAGCAAATAAATACATTTAATTACTTTTTGTAAACCTTAAATTCTAGCACACAGTATAAGCAAATAAATATACTTGATTGCTTTTTGCAAACCCTAAATTCCTTCTTTTAGGTCTTTGTTTCTCTATTTTTTTTTGAATTTTTTTGGTAATCTTTTGAGACTTTACTTTATGGTTTTTTTATTCCTATTTTTGCTTAAAATTTATGAATTTTCTTGTTTTAGTTTTAATATCCTGAATAATTAGAATTTGTATTTTTGAAAAATTTTCAACCTTAGCCATTTAAGCCTGACTTGTGAATTGTTTTGGGTATCTAAAGTATTATTCAAAATTCTTATCTCTTTGTGCTATATTTGCATTAGTGTTTAGGATCCTTTCAAGCCTTTCTAAATCTTCTATCTTTCAAATTTTCTATTTAAATATAATTTATTTATTTTAGGTTCATCCTTTGAATATAAAGGGCACCCTGCCCAAGTATAAAGACACACATAACCTTTCTTATATATGACATAATTATTTTCTAAATATTGTGTTTATGAAGCCAGTTTGTCAAAAAGAGGTCCAACAAAAATGGATTGAACACAAATAAGATGATACTCAAAATGAACCCATTCGAACCTAAGATATCTTCGTTATCTCTACAACAAAGAGATGTTGAATTTCACTCCCATTAAGGCATAAAGCATGCTAAGCCTAAAAAATCCTAAATGTTGGGATATTAGATCTTATTCCCTATCCAGGTTCGTTAATTATGAAAATTTCTTAAATATTAAGACATTCCATTCTTTTTTAGGAAACAAAAGAGGGGCATTGTACCTGAAGAAGAAAAAATATAAAAAAAAACTCAAAAAAGTAAAAAAAAATCATAAAAGCCCATAACCATGAAAATATTCAATACATATATTAGAGAGACTTTACAAGACTGAAGCCATATATACCTACCCTACTATCTAATCCTTCATCTACATCCCTCAATGCTTTATCATTATTCTTTTTAGGGACATTTACTAAGTACTCATTTTAAGTAGTAGTGGTAGCATGTTTCAAAAAGATCTCTCCAAAATCAGGCAAAGTATCAGGGTGAAAAGTGTTAAAGAATTCCACTACCACACCCTTAGACAAATTAAAAAAATAAAGATTGCTTATCACTTCAACCCATTTACACTTCGTGACCTTCTTTAAGGCACAAGTTCCATTAAAAATTCTTAAGAACTCATTTGGTAAATCATTAACAATGCAAAGATGGAAAAACTTTGCCCGAGCCTTAAAGGTTTTGTATATAGCTGTCACTAAGGCCAACTCCAGCTCCTTAATCCTTTATTAGCACATTTACAAGTTCTAGTTTCCCTTTAAATAAGACTTTTTAATTGTCTAAAGCTTCATAACTAATGTATCCTTTTTTAGAGAGGTTTTGTAAGAATTTCACAGGTAAACATCAATTGGTAATCCAAGTTTTCCTAAGAGTTCTATATAGCCTACACCTTTTCTCTCAAAACTTAGAGAGTTTGGTTATCTATAGTGGCCATCTTAATGATCCTAATCATTTTTTAATGCTTGAATTCCTATCACTCAATGTTATGAAAATAAAGTTAGGCTATATGAACATAAAAATTATTATGATAACATAACATGAGCAAAATGATAGTGAAAATGTACTTGGAGAAAAATCCATTTATATTTTTTACCATTTGAACAATGTCCTTATATGGGTAGATAAGTTGTCCTTCATTTACCCATCAACTTTTTAATAGAATTGACATATTCACTCTAGTACCTACACATAGGATAGACCTTAGTTTTGTTAGAAGGTGAGAGCTCCATTAAATAAATTATGTTATTCTTGTTCCTCTTTTAAGGTAAAGGACAACAAAGGTGGTAGAGCATTATCCCACTCATCTCCGTTTATAGATGATGCAGTTTTATTACCATACCAATACAAGCTTTAGGAAAGGCCATTAAGAAGGAGGAGGAAGTCATCCGAGTGTCCCTTATAAGAGTGACTATTTAAAGCTAGGTTTGATGGAAGTGGTGTTAACCCTTGTCCAAAGTTTAGGGTGATTGGTTATTTGGGGGAAGATGAAGGAGTCCCCATAACTATCTCTTGCATTGTTTTCCTCTTCCTTTTTTCTCTCTTTAATTTGGTAGTCATCGTTGTTGCGGCTCTTTAGAAATCTATAGGCTCGGGTATAATGAATTGGTTGTCTCTAGAGGTTTAGTTTTCTCCCTAAAAAAGAGTAATCACCTCCTTAATGGACTAAGAGAAGCTTGTATTTTTGTTAAATGAGGTTATTGAGTCCCTTAGTAAATTATGTAAAGTGACATTTCTTTTTTGAGGTTTTTTCTTTGGTCCAGATCCCCTATAATAACAATAAAAACAAAGGATGCATAAGTAAGTCAAGTTCAAATAAATTGTTAAGAAAAAATAAAAATAAAAAATCTTATGTATTACCCATTAAGGTCTCATTTAAAGTACACCACTAAGCCAAGGGGTTAATCTTGTACTAAAAAATAAAAGCCTGCAACTTTCTATATAATGACTTATTAATCGAGGTCCACATAGGCTTATTGTTCCATAGCCTAACTAGGTCCTCTAAAATCCAAAATATCCTCAAATCTTTTAAGGGCTAACTGTAGGAATTTCCCTTTAAAGGCAATATGAGCAACTCACTCCTCCACTCAATTGCATGGATTTTCTTCTGCTCGATTACTACTTTAATAAGATTTTTTTGCTTAAAGAGAAAAGGTGCAAGACCATGCCATTTCTCAAGTCTTATTAAACATGTTCCTAATTAGTAGCAGTGCCTGGATACCTTTAAGGAGGGCTCTTCACCATGTTGCTTCATGTAATTTTTTAGAGCAGTCGGGGAGGCCAACCTATTTGGATGTAGTTGATTGGCACAAAGGTCAAAATTGTGAAGAACCTTCTACATAAATCCCAACAAGGAGAATGTGTAACCGTGTTTGATTATGTAGAAAGGGGCTATAATTTCTTTCCCCAATGCTTGGGCTCTAATAGACTAGGCATTAATTCTCTTCATCCATGAGAGTTATTTTTTTATGCACCATCTCTATAACTAAGATTAGGATTCTTCTACTTAAGTCGATGACACCTTACTTGGGTATGTATCCACTAGCTAGTCTCGAGGTTTCCTTATCTCTCTATGGTTTCCTAGTCTCGGCCATAGATCTAGTTGATTGGCCTAAGATTCTTTTGCATTATCTATGTGGCTTTGAAAATAGGCCTTGTCATAATGAATGTTTGGGAAAATAAAACGACAAGATATTTTGAAGAACGACTAATCGTGATTAGATGATCGATGTAAAAAGATTCATGAAAATAGCCCCATTTAGACACGATCGAGGTAATGGATTTGTGCCTGTTTGGGTGTATGGTTGCGATTGCTTTTCAAAGTGCTTTTCGTGTCGAAATGCATCAAAATGATGTTTTTTTCATTAAAAAAAAATTATTTTTAAGATCAGCGCATCAAAATGATCCAAAACATACAAAAAAATATATTTTTTAGCAAAAAAAATTAATTTTTTATGGAACGCAGTTTGTACCGCGTTCCCAAACGGTTAAGCATGTTTGAGATTGTGGTAGATATTGCTTTTTAAAGTGTTTTTCTCTTAAAAATACATCAAAATAATATATTTTTTTTACATAAGCACATTAAAACAATCCAAACACATTAAAAAATAATTTAAAGCAATTTTTTTTTTTTTTAGCAAAAGCATTATCCAACAACAAAAACAAATGTTATCTTGGTCTTCTAGATTATTTTTATTTTCTTCCCATGGGGTCTTGCTATTGTTTTTCTTTCGAACCATGACATTAATGTTGCTATTATCATAATCAATTAGTAGTGAAAAAGGAAATAATTTGAATAAATAGTTTATAGTAACTTTGTACTTCGTAAATTTACAGTTTTTTTTTTATATTTAATTAAAATGATGGGGGGAGGGGTACATCAAAGTTGACTGGTCAAAAGTGCAAAGCTAGCTATGATAGCACACCATGTTCTTGTCGAAACCAGAAGCACACCGCCACACGTGGTGTCTCGGAGGCCGTAGCGTTACACCGACCCGGTTCCGCGGTAAAGATATGTTTGTTTTGCTATAGTAAGTACAATATTGTATACATTTATCTCGGCTGCTTTAGTATTTTATATTATATTGCTTAAAGCTTGTTGTATTATACGGCTTACACACAAAGAGCCTCAAGTGAGGTCATTGGCGGTTGAAGTAAAAAAATCTGCTCCTTGTCTTCTGGACAGACTACGGTGTATTGTAAACTTAGGAACACCATTTCCATTCTTAAGTTCTGTATTATCAAATCATTTACTGCCATCTGTTAGCAGCTCCGTCATGAGGAGAGGTCTCAGATGTGTAAATATGATTTTATGTGTCAACTGTCAGCAAACAAAAGGCATAATCTGATACTTAAGGTGGCTTAACTAGTTTGTCGGCAAACTAAAAGCATAAAAATACTTCCTTGTGAACACAGGAGGTGTTGTCAGAGTGTAACTAGTTTATTATGAATTGAATTGCTCACTTAATTTAGTGTAAATTACTTCTTGAACCCAATTGAGCTTAACTCTACAATCATTTAGTTTTACACACAATTATCATTATTGATCCTCGACCATTTAGGTCTTTTTTAATGAAATAAGATATTTTAATTATATATAATATGATACGATATTATATAAAGTATGTAAAAAAAAAACCCACGAAGCAAACCCAATAATGTATATTATTCTTATATGACATAAAAGGTAGAGCAATAATTACATAATAAAGCAATAAAGAAAAACATATTAGATGTAAAATAATAAAATATATTTTTCATTTATTAATCCAAGACATGATCATCAATGGAAATATGAAAGCTGAAAAAAGAATTAAATGATGCAAGTAAAATCTCATCCATTGAAATATGATTTCTATAATAATTTAGATTCTAACACTCAAACTATGACTGATGTAGTTGCAAGTAGAGCATTGATGAGAAAAAACATGGTGAGGCTAATAAGATGGTGGAGGCGATGGCTTCAATTCATTATCGATGGAATTTCAAGAGACAAATGCCAAGGAAACTACTAGGTATTCATAAGGTAGATGTTATTACCTTTTTAAATGTAAATATCAATTTGCCAATAAATATATTGGAAAACTTAAGCATTAATGTTCTCTATTAAAAAAGTTTGATTTGAGAGACATGTAGTGGACCATAAGCAATTGTTAACTGTCAATTTAGCAACCCTTTTATTATAGTCTTTTCAGAACAAGAACACATTGTGTCTAATTTCCAGAGACAACACAAACTCCACTCTAACACTTATAATCTAAGCTGGAAAAATCATTCAAATTTCTCTCAGAGCAACAACCAAAATACATTGTAGCCCTAAAAGATATGAATTTGATATCTAATCTAGCAATAGATCACAACAAATAATAAACTAATAGACCTCCTAGTAATTAAACAAGACAATAATGAAAATAAGCATCGAAGAATATTTAATACTCAAAGCATAAATTCAATAATGAAAACAAATTAGATCTCATAGTTTCGTTGATTCTAAAGCTTCAATTTTCTTTAACCAAATAAAAATTTAGTTATATAGTATTGTGATTGAAACTCGAAAGAGAAAAAGAAAATAGAGACTGGGAAAGAAAGTGGAGAAAGGATAGAAATCTAATCTGATATCGTCCCACCTCTATTACATATTTTTCTCTCTCTCTTTAGAAGCCTATAAAATCTCCTAAAAATACTCTCAATATTATCCTTCAATAATAACAACCAAATTTGAATAGTTAATGAAATTATTAAATAATAAAATAGAGTCCTGATATAACTAGAAAAATGATGTCTTTAGCTGGAATTCATGCACCAAATCTAGAAACTTCTGAAAATAAATCACATTGTAATAAATTTGCATGTCAGGGAACATTCTAGCACATTAGAAATATAAGTGCAGCGACATCATGTCTAATTATGGCCTAGATTCAGTCAGTATCTCTCAAAACTCAAAACATGAAAGTTATATAGTTGTTTCTTAAGGTTCTACAACATTTTGAATTTTCTAAATTGGAGTTTAGATGAGAGAGTTATGCCTAGATTACAAAGCTATGTCAAAATTGTCTAGAATTGCCCAATTTGCTTCGTTTTGCCCGTAACCCCTCTATTTGCATCATAAATCGAAAAATAAATATGATGAGTACATTTAAGAACCAAATAAGTATAAAATACTAAACCTTAAGAAATAAAAATATGGCATTTTGCATTCTTATGACTAGGTATATTCCTTTAAGTTTTTAGTGTTATATATTGAATTTAAGGCTTCTATGGTAGCCTCCTCTCTTTGTCAAGTCCAACAAGTCATCAGTCACCAGTTTATATATACCTCTTTATTTCTACCATTTATTACTCTTATAGTTGTTTGTTTCTTTTATTTTTTTGGCATGATATACTTGTTATGGTGTATTTTTTGCTGTTAATACATAGTTGAGATTCCTATTGTCTTGTGATAAAGTTGAAAGTGCTTATGTAAATTGATAATTTTCTAGTTGTAGAATTTGGAATGGGGTTTAGTAATTAAAGTCCACTTTTCTGTGAACTCGAATGAAAGTTTATGGTTGGTCCTAATAAACCTATCAGTGTTAGTAGTTCACCATTAATGAGCCATGGCTACTTGAATATGAATCTCAAACTCTTTATTTATAATTTACTATAGTATATTTCAACATGCCATTTCCCCCATTTTTTTTATTTGTATTTGTGCATGGTTTCAATATAATGTGGATGATTTTTGTTTGAATGGGATGTCAGAATCTGCATTGAAATTCTATAAAAGTTTTTACTCTTTTGAGTCATCCCTCAACTAACCAAGGTAGATCTTCAAAAAGATTTATATATTCCTAAGTCTGGTTGGTGCAAGAAGTAATCTTTCCAAAACTATATTTCAACACTGTATTTGGCTGAAACCCATTCAAACTCCCATCTTGTTTTGATAAGTTCCTTAGTCATATTATGCGTCTGTTTTGACTCGAAACCAATTTATTTTGGCTTAAATCTTGAAACTGTCAACGAAATTGTGGTTGATTGCTTTCATTTCATAATATAAAGCATTAAAATTACTCATTCATACATATTTGTCCTTGAAACAAGTTTGCAAGGCCCATTAGGTTTCAGCCCACAACCGAAAGGCCTATTAGGTCAATATTATATATTTCAAATCCAAAATATATTTATATTTTATTCAAAATATCACCTCCAATTGTTTTGGTTATTCACTCTAGTATTACAAAAGAGTAGCTTTTCCTTAGGTTTTCTAAAAATGCTTGGTTATTCACTTTTGGATGTTTAAAGTATATGGACTCTACATGGGCCGTGACTATAGATCTTAAAAGGAGCAATACTCTTCATTTTGTTTTTTAAAGTAATAACATTATTATTAAGGTCTCTAAGTCTAATATTCACCAAACAGTTATGAGTATTGGTTTTTATTAATTTAAAAAAAAAAGCCGACAAACAAAATGAAAAGGAGATTGTCCACTTATTGTATATTAACACTAATAAGAGATAACAAAACAAGATAAATAAATTTATCAGGTGGATGTTAAATAGCACACCTCAAAACAATGAATCTAACATAGGTTCTTGTGAAGACTTTGTCCAAAAAGGACCTTAGTGTTATTAGATTCTAAACTAGGTAGTTGAACTCATAAACAAACACTGCTTGAATATTAATGGGACTCACAAGCCTTCACTCAGCCATGGTGTTAGCGGATTTGGGTATTATAAGATAGATGAGCTTGAACAAAACATTGTCCATAAACCCTCTGTAGGATTTAGGCATGGGTATTATAAGATAAATGGTTGTCATAACCCAATTTTTATTTTTCAAAATAATAATAATAATAAATAAATAAATTGAGAATTGGATCAAAACCACAAATTAAAGGTTCGGGGACTAATAAGGAGGAAATTATAAATTTAAAAGACAGTTTGGCCAAAAATTAGAAGAATTGATAAGTTTAGGGACTTAATTAAACTTTGAATTAGTTTAATTAATGAAATTAGAAGCTCAATGGAAGAAATATCAAAGTTTGAGGTCAATTTGGGTTAAAATTGCAAGAAATTAAATTCCAATGACCAAATTTGATAGGTGGTAATATTATAGGGGGGTTAATTGATTTTTTTATGGGTAATTTTGAAACAATTTAAAGTTAAGGAGTCAATTAAGGACTGAACAGATTAAATTTGAAACTAAGAACTGTTTTGTAAATGATGTTGAAGTCGAAGGGTCCAATTGCAATTGATCTAGGGGAAAATTCAAAGATAAGGGTTTGATTTTAAGATTTTGGAGCTTCAAGGGGGAAATTGAAAATGCCCAATTTCGGCCCAAAACAACATCGTTCCTAAGGCAACTGTTCACTTTCGGGTAAGCAGGATTCCCCAACAAATCTACTAGTTGCCCAATATCCCTCACCCAATTAGTGCTTCTCTAAATGCCAGGATGGGTCGTAACCAACAGTCTTACAATGGTAGGACTGTTGGTTCACCGTTTTCCTCAAACATGGACGAACGTGCCAAACATGCCTTTTTAGATATTAGAAAATTTTGAAAACATTCGAGAACCCTTTTGAATTTATTTATAGGTCATTCGTAATTTTGTTTTGAATTACTTCACTTAGTATTGGACTGTAGACTTATATTGTGAAATGTGAATCTAATATGCAATACATATCTGTCTTTTCTCTTTTTTTTCCTCTAAAAAATATAATAAAAAAATGTGTTTTGCTTTCAATTCAAATTTTACTGATTTATTCACCGGCGCTAGATTCAAGAATACCATACTTTTTTGGGTTACGTAATATTTACCAATGTCATAGTTGCAAGTATTTGTAGTTGAATATTCATTGACACCAGAGTCAGGAATATTATAAGCAGACCATCAAAAATAAAATAAAACAAACCCTTAGCAATTTAAGACAAAATCAACAATGCAGGTTATCTTAGGTAGAACGCTTAAGGGGTTATGATATCTTCCCTTTTCGCATAAGTAGTCACGTACCATAGAATCTCTGTTGACCAGTTAGGGTTCCTAGTGACTATAATATTAGGTAGCGACTCCTTAAACCAGATATTTTCTCCTCTAAGAATAAGATGCCAGATATTTATTCTTTCTCTTAGAAAATTTTAAAGATCGCCGCGATATCGGGTGAGACAATGGTTACAGGTTATGATCAAGAGTAACTAGTTATAGACATGTTAATTCATTAGTTGTTATCAAAAGGTAATAACTAGGGGTGGTAAAAATAAACTAGACTTTAGAATGGTTAGGATTAAGCCGACCGTTCATGATTTAACTCATAATAGACCCACTATCAATGTTTTTAGACAGACCAATGGTGAAATAAGCACGATACACTAATAAGAATATAGAACAAGTAGTAATGCAACTTATTTTAGATAAGATGTTTTAGGGTGATTGTATATTCCATTTAGCATAGTTAGTCTCTCATCTTAGACTCTATAGACTAGTTAGGGTTTTTTAATGACTATAATACCAGGTAACAATTTTTTTTTTACATAAAACCTTTTTCCTACAAAACTATAAGGAATGGATCCTCTCTTTGTTGCGATGTTGGGTATGACACTTGACATGAAGACGGACCATAAAATCTTCCTTATTGTTGGAAATGAGGAGAACATTGATTGATGTTCAACAATGTAAATTGATTTTACGAGTGTAAGATGAACAAGTAATATTTAATGTATTAAAGACTATAAATGTTTCAATTTATTTATGACTCATATTTTTAAATGGATATTATTGACAAGTTGATCGTCAAAATTTTCAAAGAAGAGAATCTAAAGATGGCTCTTAAAACATGTCTCACTAGCTCTCAATTTATTCATGTTGGGCAAGCCTTAATTAGGAAATGTAACTAATATTTGGAAGCTATTTCACCACTTCTTCAAGTAAAGGAGCTACCGTAAAAGAGCTTGAAGCCAACACTAAAAAGATACATTCAAGATCCATCCAATAAGGAATTTAATTCATTACCATTCCATCTAAGGTGTGCTTACTTTAGTGAATCTTCATCTCTTTCGATTATAATCTCATTATCATCTTTGAGTGCTTTGGAAGAAAAAAAAGTTGCCTGGGGTTTTAAGAAAGCACAATAAAGTATTGACAAGAACCACAACTGATGACATCAAATGCTAAAATTATTGGATGCTAAGATCATTTATATAATCTCTTATATCCTTTGGTTAAGTCTGGTGTAAGATGTGCTATAGAAAGGTGGAAATAGAATGGTAAAGAATAATAACAATGAGTAAAACGTTCATGGAATGAGGAGTATGTTTTGACCATCAAAATCTTAACGATACAACCCAAAAGAATCATTTTTAACTGTTTTTAATTTGATTAGATGTTGGAAAGAATTTTTGGCCATGCTTGCTATTATTTTCTAGATGGTTATTTCGAGTATAACCACATTTTCTATAGCTTTTGGAGATTAAGATAAGACCACTTTCATCTATCTATATGGTCCATTTTTATATATAATGATATTGTTTGGATTATGCAATGCATTTTCCACCTTCTAATGTTGCATGATGTCAATTTTTGTGACATGGAAACATTTATAAAAACTATCATGGATGATTTTTCTATTTTTTGTTCTTTTTTTATGATTCTTTGATTAACCTTGCTTTAGTTTTGAGTTGGGAAAATTTTCTATTTCCATACTACGAGAAGGAAAACTAGTATTTGCACCTATTATTGTTGCTCTTGATCAGGAATTAACTTTTGAATTTTTGTATATTGGGTAATGATTAAGCTACAGGGGGCTACTTGAGGGGAAAAACAACAAATATTTTCATGTGATTCATTATGCAAATAGAACTTTGACAAATGCATACTTTAATTATGCTTCTATTGAAATTAAAAATTATTAGCAATTGCTTTTGCATTTGACAAGTTTCATTTTTATTTGACAAGCTCTGAAGGCATCATCAACATAGACCATACAACCTCGAATCGTTTCTTACAAAGAAACATGCAAATACAAGACTACAAGAGTTTGATTTGGATATATAGGATAAAAAGGGAAATGAGAGCCTAATAGTTGACCATTTGTCTAAAATTGACAGAAATATGAATGGTGGAGTAGAGAAGGTGCTCATTAATGAAGAATTTATCGATGAGCACCTCTACTCCATGCACATTGATGCAACACATTAGTATACTGACTTGCACAATTACCTAGCAAGCAACGTCATCAATCCTGATTTCTCTTATTAATAAAGGATAAGGCTCGTCTAATTTCATGCACTGCCTTTGCAACGATCCATTATCGCTCTTAAAATTAGGAGTCATTTTGGTGTCATAAAGGCAACTCCAAAATTTGTTCAATTAGGTTTTTAATGTCCTTTTTTAAGATGCTTATACTTTTTTAGCTGCTTGTGATCAATGTTAAAGTATTCAAAATATTTCTTAAAATAATGAAATTCCTTTAAATATTATTCTTATAATGGAATTTTTTTAACTTTTGGGTATAGATTTCATGGAGTCATTCCGTATTTCCTTCTCAAATTAATACATCTTGGTATATATGGATATGTTTCTAAATAGGTAGTGTTTATAGCCCTGCCAGTTAATGACTCTAAAATAATGTAGATCTTTTTGAAAAATTATATTTATACTAGCTGTGGCACCCCATAAGAAATTATTAGTGATGGAGGGAAACACTTTTGCAACTCTTAGTTTGATGCACTCATCAGCAAGTATGGAGCCCGTTGCCATATGCATACTTTTTTCATCCACAAATGAGAGGCCAAGTATCCAACCAAGAATTGAAGAGGATCCATGAGAATATAATAAATCTCTTATGAAAACTTTACTCAAGAAAGTTAGATGATGCATTTTGGGTATACCAAACAACAATCAAAACTCTGATGAGGATATCTCCCTATCATCTTGTGTTCCAAAAAGCTTGCCATCTATTAGTGGGAACAAGAACATAGAGTCTATTAGGAAATAAAGACATTGAACTTTAACAATTAAGTAGTAGGAGAGAAACGACTTCTCCAACTTAATGAGATGGATGATTTCTGAATGATGCTTATGAGAACAACTATATATACAAAGAATTTACCAAAAGATGGAATGACAAAAATATTTTGAGTGAATTTGATCTTAGGTAAGAAATACTTATCTAAAACACTCATCTTCAACTTTTCCTTAATAAGTTATGTTCAAAATGGCTTAGAGTGTTCATTGTAACCCATACATTTTCTATGATGTGCTTGAAGTGCACCATGAAATGAAAGGCACATTCAAAGTAAATAGGTAATGGTTAAAGCCTTATATACATGGAGATTTTAAAAAGAAAAGGCATTCCATCAAGCTTACTATGTCAAATGAGAACCAAAATAAATCTTGTTACTATATATGTCTTGTAGCTAGTTGATTTTGTTTATACAAAACATATTTATTTTTAATAAATACCTTTTTATTTTTAATATTTATTTATATGTGATGAATGAGTATAAAGTAAAGATAAAGTCCTTAGGATAAAATGTTCTGCAAAGAAAATGATAAAGTGGTTATATTTATTTCTAAATATTTATGGTTAATGCTTTATGTAAATGTCATTTTGTTGGCTTAGATTAGTGAACATCTTTTTATAGTTGATAAAAAGATAATCTAGCTAAGATAAAAGTTTATCAGGATTAGTTAGCATTATCTTCTTTGTAATTATCTGATTAGTTTAGATTTTTTAAGAAATAAGTTTAGATAGAGTATCCGATGATAACCTTATCAATGTTTTTGTAAAACACATTACAAGTTTGTTACCAATATGAAGATTATCTTTATCCTTATCATATAAGACATGTATATAAGAAAAGTTAAGTTTGAAGAAAAGCGTGCTTCGTGTGCTTCATAAGAGAGTTTCAAAATGTTAAAAGCATCAATTACATTGAAGCAAGTGTGTCAATCAACTAAGGAGTTTACACAGAGTTTCGTAGCACATATTATTGACACATGAGGAGTGTGTAGAAAATTTTTGAGGAGAATTTGTCCCTAAAGAATTGGAGAGCCTATAGACTCCTAGCGGGAGTTCCTATATAAATTGTTAGCAACTGAAGGTTTCAGTTAGGATGACACAGTTTAAAGATCATCAGATGTACTAGCAAGCTATTATAGTAGGAGAAATAACATGGTTCATTTTCTCATCAAGTAAGGTAGTATAGTCATAAAAGGTTGTGTTTATAGATACTTCTTTTGTAATCTTTCAAATTAGTGAAAAAATTATTTATCTTGAGTTTGGCTGTCCTGAAAGGTTTTTTTTTTATCTTTTGAAGAGTTCTTCAAAAGGTTTTCCCTTTATAACCAAATACCTTATGCATTTAAGTTTTCTTCATTCTTTATTTATTTGGTTGATCAGTGTTTGTAAAGTGTTATCATATCATCTGTTAATACATGGTAAACATGAAAAGAGACTTTCAAGTGGTATCAGAGTAAGTTCACTTAATAGGAGTGAGATCTATTTTTCTTGATTAAAAAAGATATCGACACTGAATTCACCACTATTATTTAATGATGAGAACTATGTCTACTAGAAGGTCAGAATGAGAGTCTTTCTAAAATCACTATATCAGAAAGTGTGGCACTTAGTAAAGCAAATGTGGATCAAACCTGAAACTCCTTCTGCAAAATGGAATAAAGATAATGCTGCTAATTGTAATTGGAATAACAAGGTCTGAACGCTATATTTATGACGGTTTCTCTAATAAGTTTAAAATAATATGTATGTGTGAAATAGCTAAAGAAGCTTGTGATATTCTTAAAGTTACTTATGAGGGAACTAAATCAATGAAAAATTTGAAATTACAAATGTTAACCTCAAAGTTTAAGGAAATTAAAATGCCAGAAGATTAATCTTTTAATGAGTTTTATGCAAAACTTAATGACATTGTGAATTTCAGGTTCAATCTAGGAGACAATATGGAGGACACATGAATTGTAAAGAAGATCTTAAGATCCTTACCTTAAAGATTTTAGCCAAGGGTAACAGCTATTGAAGAAAGCAAGGATCTTGATACTTTACGTGTTGAAGAACTAGTAGGTTCTTTACAAACTTATGAATCTACATTGCTTTATTAAAGGAAAGGTAAGTCCATTGCACTTCAATCTTCTAGGGAAAAACATAACTACTCTTCTGATTATGATCTTAATAATGATGATATAGCTCTCAAAGCTGTGTAATTCAGAAAATTCATGTTTAAGAATAAGAAAATTGATAAAGGCAAAAAGGTACATGATTTTGTCAAAAGAAATAAATCGAAAAATGAAAGTAAAATTAAGACTGAATCTAGAAAAAAAGTTAAGTGTTTTAAATGTTCAAGATATGGTCACTTGAGAAGTGAATGTTTTAATTTCAAAAGAAATAAAGGTAAAGCTCTTAATGTCATTTTAAGTGATGAATCTGACTCTGAAAAATCTAATTCATCATTTGATAATGAATTTGTTTTTGTTGCTCTTTCTAACATTGTTAATGGATTTACTGTCATGAAACAAACTGTTGAGATATCGTGTGATTTTGACATAGATCAGACTGTCAATAATTATAGTGATTCAGATATTACTTATGTTATTACCGATTGCACTAAGTTTGTAAGAAGCTTATGACAACTTGTGTGAAGAAGTAGTGAAAGTGAAGAAATTGTTTAATAAACTGATAGATGTGGAGAACAATCTGGCAGAAGCCCTATAGATGTTAGAAGTAGAGATATGTAGATCTCTTGGGAAAGTTAAAGCACTTGAAAATGAGTTGATTATATGTAAACAGTTATAAGAACCGTCAACAACACATAAACTTGATGAGTTGTTGAAAGCTCAAAGGGTTAAGATACATGACACATGGAAACTACATCAATAATATATTTGTATCTTCCTTCTCCAAATGGACTACCTTTGTAAAGGGTAAGGAACCTTTCATGCTAAAAGACTTTCACTACTTCTTCACACAGTCCAAAATGGTAAGTTAAAAGGTAAGTTTATTCCTACTTGTCACCATTGTGGAATTGAAGAACAAGTAAAAAGAACATGTTTTGTAAGTAAAAATCAAAATCTAGAGTACATAGTTGACTTAGTCTTAAATCAATTATGTACTATAAAAAAGAAAATTGATAAGTTAGCAGGTTGTGAAAAATCTAATGAGACTGAAAGTTCTAACATGACAAAAATGAAAAATCAATGTGTAGTTAAGAAAAAGAAAATATGTTTAGTAGTACACACTTAACTAACAACTATGAATAAAAATTTATGGTATTTAGATAGTGATTGTTCTAGACATATGTTAGTAGATAAAATTTGATTTAAGAAATTTGAATTCATGAATGATCATTCAGTGACCTTTAGAGATGGAAGTATCTACCATTAAAGGTAAAAGAAATGTTGAAATTCCTGGTTTTCCTATTTTTCATAATGTTTTGTTTGTAAATGGCCTTAAAGCTTACCTACTAAGCATAAGCTAGTTTTATAATGAGAATCGTAGTGTGCAGTTTTCTAAGGAAGAATGCAACATCTACAATTGTCCTAGCAAGTTAATCATGTTAGGTACCAAAACTTTAGACAATTGTTATGGAATTTCTACCTTGACTGCCTTAGGATGTCATAAGGAAACGTATGATAATCTTGATCTTTGGCATCAATGCCTTAGTCATATCAATTTTAGAGATTTGTCAAAAATTTCTAAAATGAAAGTTGTATGAAGACTATCAAATATGCAAACAGTTAAGTCAATGATGTGTGAAGCATGTCAAAAAGGAAAACAAACTAAAGCTCAACACAAAAAAACTATTGATATTTTGACATCAAAACCACTTGAATTATTGCACATAGATCTAATAGGTCCAACTCAAACCGTGAGTATTGGTGGAAAGAAGTATATCATGATCATTGTAAATGATTATTCAAAATATACTTGGGTTATACTATTAAGAGATAAATTTGAATCTTTTGATCTTGCTAGAAAATTGTTCAGAAGATTGCAAACAAAAAGAATCTCTATATCTATAGAACCTGTAGTGATTAATGGAAAGAATTTAAAAATACTAATTTTCCATCATTTTATGATGAAAAGGGTATACATCAAGAATTTTCTACTTCAATCACTCTTTAATAAAATAATGTAGTTGAGAGGAAGAATAAAGTTGTACAATACATGGCTCAGACAATGTTGAATGGCAAGAAAGTTGCAATGCACTTCTAGGGGGAAGTTATCAACATAAATGTCCATATTTTAAATCGTGTTATATTTAGATAAGGTATAAAACTCACCCTTTATGAGTTGTGGAATCACAAAAGGCCCACAATAAGATACTTCAGAGTATTTGGAAGTTCTTGCTACATGTTAAGAGATGGAGAAAACTTATATAAGTTTGATAGCAAGAGTTTGGATATTCATCATATAATAAAGCCTATAGAGTTTACAATTTACAAACACAAAATGTCATGGAAACAATCAATGTAGTCATTGATGACAATCTAAAGGACACTATCATAAACAATCTTGATGGCATGTTTCAAGCAACAAAAAAAACCTCATCTGAACAAGATGAACGCTATAAGGAAAGAAGTTTTATGCATAAGTTTAAACAGTCCCAAGAAAAATAACCTTCCTCAAGGATAAGCACAATCATCCAAAGGAGAACATCATTAGAAATTAGATGACAATATGAGGTTGAGAAAAAGAATTATTAACCAAGTCTTATATGTGTGTTACTTATCATAGGTTGAACCTAAAAAGGTTGAAGAAGCTCTACAAGATGAAAGTTGGATCAATGTCATGTATAAAGAACTGAATCGGTTCACTAGAAATGATGTATGAGAGCTGATTCCACGTCCTAATAGTCACAACATAATTGGAACCAAGAGGATCTTCAAGAACAAATCAGATAAGCATGGAATATTTATCAGAAACAAAGTAAGACTAGTGGCATAAAGATACTCACAAGTTGAAGGAATCGATTTTGATGAAACATTTGCACCAATAACTCGTATGGAGTCTGTTCATATATTACTTGCATTTGCTTATCACGAAAACTTCAAACTATACCAAAGGATATGAAGAGTGCTTTCTTAAATGAGATTCTATATGAAGAGGTATATGTAGAACAACCTAAAGGTTTCATTAATCATTTGTTTCCTGATCATGTATACAGATTGAAGAAAGCCTTTTATAGTTTAAAACAAGCATTGCGAACATGGTATGAACGGTTAATAAAATATATGTTAGATAATTGTTTTTAAAGTGGTCATGCTGACAAGACACTCTTTATAAGAAAAACAAGTAAGAAAACACTCATTGTTCATATTTATGTTAATGACATTGTGTTTAGAGCCACTTATGGTTCACTTTCTCATAAGTTTGCTAATGAGATGAAATCTGAATTTGAGATGAGTATGATTGGTGAGTTAAACTTCTTTCTTGGCATACAAGTTAAGAAATATGATAATGGAATTTTTATTTCTCAATCAAATTATGCATAAGATATAGTTAAGAAGTTTGGTATAGAAGGTAAGAGTCATGCTTGAACCTCTATGAGCACTTCTGTCAAGATCAGTTCAAACCCTACAGGTAAGTGTGTTGATTCCATTCTTTATAGAAGGATGATAAGAAGTTTGCTCTACATAACTACAACCATACTTTTTTTTATCAAATGTAAGAAATTTATAGATCAATGAAACAAAAATGGAGAACTAGCGAGTCACAGAATATTTATAAATATAAATAGAGAAAGGGAACAGGCTCCCTTAAACATAGGGGTTAATAAACTCCCACATAGGCTACAAACAGCCTAATCTAAAGAAAAGAAAACTAAAATTAGAAACTCATATTGACTGCAGCATAAGCAAGAGCCCGCAGAGCAAACAGCCTAACCAAAATAGCAAAAGAACAAGCAAGGGTTCTGAAACCAAAACCCAACCATAAAAAATAGAACCAACCAGCAAAATTGTACCAGAAACAACAAACCCAGCAGCATTACTACATAATAGTAGCACAACCAGCTACAACAGCAATACCAAGCAGAGACTCTGCACTAAGGAAGACCAAACAGTAAGGCAAGCAAGTAAGGAGCCAACTCAAAGCTGCACTATACAGGGCAGCCCAACCTGCAACAATAGTAAAAGCAAACAAAAATTCTGCACTAAAAGCAACCAAGCAGTAAAGCAAGCAAGCAGGGATCCTGCATAAGGAAAAAAAGAGCCAGCTAACACAACAACAACAACAACGAGCCAACATATAGGATAGGAAACAACAAAAGGGCTAACCAGTACATGCCAATAAAAAAAAACAAGGGAACAACCTCCTTATCAAATATAGATCCACAATACAATGAAATTGAATATAAATCAAAAGGTAGATGATGGAGCAGTGTCATCAGAACTACTCAAGAGCCTTGGAGCAACGGTACGGGCTTCGGATTTTTGTTTCTCCTGCTGACCCAAACTAGTGGTGGCAGCAGCTCTACTTCTAGTTAAATACGGCTTCTTAGGAAGCTCCATAGCAGTAGCATCACCTTCTTCAGAGATGTGTACCGCTTTTGGGGTAGTAGATTGCTTGGAACCAGAATGCTCTGCTTCGACAATTTTGGTCCTTTTGCAACCAGGAGATTTAGGCCTCGTTTCACCAGTTGTGATAGCTTCAGTGAACATAGGATCAAGTAGAGGATCTGCAAGGGGGACTGCACTATAGGGTTGTTGCTTCTCGACAACAGCAGTCTTTGTAGATGGACTGGAATTGCCAAAACAAGTAGGAGCTTCATGAGCCTATTTCTTACGTTTTGAACCGGTTCCTTTATAACATGTGGAAACAGAATGTCCTAGCACCCGACATTGCTTGCAAAAATAGGGAAGAAATTCATACATAACCTGTTGGGATAGAGATACGCCATTGGGCAAAACCACATTTACAGAAGTTGGCAAGTCTAAGAGCAAGTCGACCTCGATAAGGACTTTAGCATACGAAAGTCAGGTCATATTTGCAGTAGGAGCATCATAGTGGATTGGCTTCCCAATCATTCTAGCAAGCTTTGAAAGGCAGATTAGAGTCCAGCATCTTTGAGGCAAATTTGGAAATCTTACCCAAGTCGATATTTTTGTCATATCAGTGTCTTGAAAATCAAAAACATCTGACATAACTTTCAAGATGAGAGGTCGGCCAAACACATAGTATGGACCTCCACCCAGAATATCCAACATTTCCATTTCAGAGGGGAAAGCAAAAATTAACCAACTAGAATCATGCATTGTAAAATTGGCTTTATGTTTCTAGTTTTTGCTGATGAAATTCAACAGAGATGCAAAGCCAGAAAATTTCCCAACAACATAATCAATCAAACCGAAATGCAACATATCAACGGGTTCACTAATATCAGTTTCTTTAAGATGACAGATGTAGAGGATGCATATTCAGGGAAATGGACAAGTGCAGGAGATTGTGAGTTGGAAGTGCCAGTTGGAGTGTTTGTGGCAGCACACCAGTAAATTCTAGACGGAGTCTTGTCTTTTGCTAGGGATGGGAAAAAGGTAATTCCAGCAAGGGGGAGAGACGCCAGAAGGATGAGGAGTAGAGAGGCCCCTTTTAGAAGCTGGCGGGGGAGGAGAGTCTATACTTTGTCTTGGGTTGGAGTTATCTGAACCTGGGTAAGAACCAATAGGATTAGACCCGACCAAATGTTCATTCGGCGAGATGCTAGGTCTAGAGCTGCCAGAGGAACCTTAATTGCAATCACAAGGAGTAGGAGATATTGCCTATAGTATTGGTGTGTGCGCTAGATTTCAGTATAATCCAAAGAATCACACCTTACTGTAGTCAAGATAATCTTGAAATACTTAAGTGTCACATCTGATCATGGTATTTGGTATTCAAAAGACTCAAATTTGAGTTTGGTAGGTTACTCAAATGTTGACTAGGCTGGTAATGTTAATGACAAAAAAAGCACAACAAGAAGTTGTTTTTATATCGGTGGAAATTTGGCAGCATGGATGAACAAGAAACAAAATTCAAGTTCTTTGTCCATTGCTGAAGTCAAATACATTATTACTGGAAGTTGTTGCACATAACTTCTTTAGATGAAAAAGATTTTACAAGATTATGGTTTTACTCAAGATACAATGATTGTTTATTGTGATGATTTTAGTGCCATTAGTATCTTTAAGAACCATGTGCAACATTCATGAACCAAGTATATTGACATAAGGCATCATTTCATTCGAGACTTGGTTGAATAAAAAATTGTAACATTAGAACATGTTAAGACTTAACATTAATTGGATGACCTTTTCACAAAACCTTTGGATGGTCTTAGGTTTGAGTTTTTTAGAAAATCCATTGGTGTATGCAACATGCCATGATTTTTTTTAAGATAATGTCCTTGTATATATTTAAAAAAAATTGTTTTTGTTTTCTTAAATTTTTTTTCTTTGTCTCATAGTTAACAACTTGCTGACACTAAAACAAAGAAATAAACTTGCAGGTATACCCAACATATGTCTTTGAACTCCACAAATATCATTTTGATAGGATCGAGGTGACTCTTACTTTGAAGGTCTTCATTTCTGAAATTATATTCCTTTAAAAGACCAAGTAAAGGGTATTTTCTTGTGCACTGTGAGATGTCATCATTCTAATTGTTAGCAACCAAAAATTTTGTTTATGAATATAGATATGCTGATAGTAAAGGGGAGTATATGCCTTGAATTGACTAAGCTAGTTGAACCTAGTACAAACCGTTAAGATAGATTCCCTTCTAAAAGATCCCTAAAGAAAAAGTCAATTGCTCACATTATTATAGAAATAAACGAGCAATCTCATAATTGATCATTTTCTCTCTTCAAATCTTTGAAGAAAAAGTCAATTGCTTACATTATTGTTGCTACCCAATTTTTTACCCACGTTTTGATAAATTTTTCAAAAATAAAAAATAAAAATAATAATAAGGGTTTATGTGTGGCGATAATATAGAACATTAGGACTAATATTAAGGAGGTAATATGTCAATGAGATAACTATTGAATCATATATAATTATTGCAATATAAAATACCGTAAATATATGATTTGATTCGTGCTGGTTATGGAAAAAATCACTGCAATATAAAATACCATATATATAGGATTTGTTGGTGCTGGTTATAGAAGACAATCTCTACAATAATTATTGCAATATTTCTTTAAATAGCACATGTAGAGATTTTCTGTATAAGTGAACCTCTAGCCAGATGCATAAAGGAAAAAAATATTCAGAGGAGGTATTTTTCTAAAAACAAAAAACAAGGGAAAAGCAAGGAAACCCTAAACCTAGAATTATCTTCCCCACAGCAGCAGACAGCCCCACCCTGTCTTGTAAAAAAAAAGAGAACCAAAGCTACCCGGCAATTCCCTTCTCCTCTTACCTATAGCCAACCCGAAACTACAGGCCAATCCTTCACCCTGACAAAAGCCTTACATTCATCTTCTCTCCTTCAAACATCAGCTGCTCCCGTCTCCCATTTCCCTCTCAACAATCGTTCCACCATCGTCTCTCTCCCTCTCAGCCACAGGACAACCACCACATACTCCTTTCTCCTGTCACAGCCCCATCTCTCTTTTCGCAGACCTTCGTCTTTTCTCAGCAAAGTTTTCCCTTCCCGTCAATCTAAAAAAACAGCCCATAGCCGCTTATCAACACAAATTTTCAGACTCTCTCTCGACCAGCCACCTTCAACCGCACAGTGCCCTTTCCATCTTCATTCTCAAAACCGTAACACATCTTTCCTCTATCACCCGAACAGCAAGAAAACCAAAGCCTCGTCCTCTCCTTCTTTCTTTTTTGGCTTCTTCCCATCACCACCAGATTCTCCCCCATTGTCCAATAACCTCTCTTAAGATCAGCCAAAACCGTGAGCCATAAGTAGCGTCAGGAGCTTGGCTTCACATTCCAAACAAACAGTTCTTCTTTGAGTCCAGCACCAGAACGCAGCCGTCTCCAGCTTCAACAACGGTGTCGTCTTCAGCCCTAACAGCCATCGCTGACTCGCAGCCCCTCAACCACTAGAAGCAAGTACTAGCCACAGCAACAATCCAGTACGTAATGCGACCAGTCTCGTCTCTGCACCAGCAGCTGGTCCCAATCATCTCCCTCGCTAATCTCTTCCCCATCGCCAGCAGTAGCTGTATTTTCTTCTCTGAACTGGGAGCGAGAAGTAGCAGGGGTGCACGGTCATCGCCAGTCATTGCAATTCTTCAACTGTTTTTTATCACGCAAGCCAACAGCAACAGAGGGGATTTTCACTTCTGCCATAGTTTGCTCCTCCAACAGCATCCTTCTCTTCCCTGCAGAGGCTGCATTGGTCATAGTAACATCGAAGGGCCACCATTGAGACAATCATCTTTCAGCCAACAAACCTGTCTCCACCGAGAAAAGCGAGGAGGGTCGTCCTTCGTGAGCAATGCCCGACCGTCTCCCTCCACTTCTCCTCCAGCCGCTGCCTCGCCAGGTAAGTCGTCTCTCTTCTCTTTCAGTTTTTTTTTTTACGTAAAGGATTTGGCACTGTGCGAAGGTAAATTAATTACCTTTGCACTATGCAGTGCATGCATGAGTAATTCACGCATGCAAGTTGCAACAGTGCCCAGCCGGGACACTGGTTTGGGCCAGTGACCCGGCTAGGCTTGCTGGGTTCAACCCAGTCATATGGGCTGAGCTGGACCCAGCCCAAAAAAAACGAGTAATATCGTTGGTTTTCTCGTGTATTTAGTTTATGGTTTTTGTTATTTTTTATATTGTAGAAATACAAATCTGGTATTAAAATACCCGGTTTTTTCCATGAAATGTTGCAAATATATATGTGTGTGTGTGTGTGTCTGAAAAACGAAAAAATATTTTTTTGTGTGTTGCATACGGCCAATATCCTAACATATTCTGAATTTCCTTTTTCATATATAAAAAACAAATATTTGAAGTTTCGAAAATGTGTTTTCGTATGGATTTCTTAAACACAACAAAAAATTATTTTCTTGCATTTCTAGATTTTACAACATGTTTGTAAAACTCTAAAGGGTATTGGCCAATATTCCAAAAAATATAAAAATCTTATTTTGAGGGGAATTCATCTATTATTCACCTCTAATGTTTGGATAAAGAAATCCTGAAAGGACGAATATCCAAAATATTATTGGGAATAATTTGTTATTATTCACTGTTAATATTTGGATAAAGAAACCCTAAGTGGTAAATATCCAAAATAATTTTCTAGGAATAATAAGTCATCACACATTCTTGAAAGAATCCTCAATTATAATTGAGGACATTTCAACTTTTTGACTCCACGGTTTACGAGCCGTGAAAGTATGAAAAACACTAAGGCAAAAGGAGGCTTTTAAAGCGCTCTGAATTTCCTTAGATTTCTAAATCTTTGTCCTTCCTCCTTGTGATTTACGAGTCGCAAACTCTTGAAATACTAAGAGAAAATGAGCTTTTAAAGCACATGGAATCTCCTTGGATTTCTATCTTAATAAATTTAGTTTGAATCAAACACAGATTTCAAGAGATCGACATTGGTTCTCCTTGGTACTTTGTAGACATATCTAAAGGTGTGATCCATATTGACCAAGGGTTCTTTCTTTTTAGACTTTGAGTCCAAATTTGTTCATCAAAACAAACCTATCCTAGAAAAACTGATGGGATTAGAAAACACCAACACCATAGCAATTATAAGACAAACCAAACTCCAAGCAGCTTACCTTAGGTAGGGCGTACTAGGGGTGCTAATACCTTCCCTTTACGTAACTAGTCCCTTGCCTTAGAATCTTTGAAAGACCAATTAGGTTTCTTAGTTACCATAATACTAGGTGGCGACTCCCTTTTACACAAAAAAACAAAATAACTCGAAATCAATTGAGGATCGCCACGACGCCGTGCTCCGCCATAAGGGTGCGACAATCATTATGGAAATAGACGAGCAATTTCATAATAAATCATTTCTCTCTCTCTTTAACTCATTCAACTCCTTTTTTCACTTTATTGCGAAAATAGACAAGAAATTTCATTATGTTTGTTAGGAATAATAAATGTTCATGTATCTAGGCCCTAGCATAAAGTTTGACTTTCAAGGTATGTTGTTAAAACCATGTTACGCATATTTTATCAATGTATGAAGATGATCAAAGAAAGTTTTTTTTAATTAGAATGGTACGCTTATCTCACTCACATACTCATGTTTCTATTTAGTCAAATAAAGGGATAAGCTTTCATGAATGAAGATTGACCATTAAGGTAAGTATCTCTTTTCAAAATTATCAATTGTTAGTGTTTTTAGGCTAAAAATTAGCTTAACTTATTAAGGTCTATATCTTTGAATGACGTGGATATTTTTAATTTAGTGATCAGTGATTCAAATAAGGTTTTTTAGGTTTTAAAAAAGGTCTTTAAATAACCAAATGACATGTTTTAACAAGGAGAATCTAGTTGGACTAATCAATAAAAAAGAAAGAAACATAATTTCATATGATGGAGCCTTTGTCAAATATTTCATTGTTATATCTATTTTCACCATAAGCTTCAATCAAATCAGTTCTTCTTTTATGTCATCTTGACTTAAAGTCCTTGTTTTGCCTATTTCCAAGGGAAAACCTTTCGTCTCTTTTCTCTTTTGATATCCCTAATAATCTCTTCAACACTTATTCAAAATCTTCTTTTCAATCTTGCATTCTACATCGTTCAAGACAAATGGTAAGAATATTATATCATGATGTAATAAGAGAACATGTTGTTGGATCTTGTGTAAGGTTGAAAAGCACAAATCTTGAAATTTCTTGAAAAAAATATGTATGAATGTTTTGTTAATTTAGATAAGGTCGGTATAAGATGAAAGCACAAGAGAAACTTGCACCACCTTCTTCAAGCTCCTCGAATGAACAAAAGCATGAGACCTTATCTCTTAAGAAAACCCTTATTCAGCCTTCCAATATTCAAAAGACTAAAGAGAAAGGCAAAATAGTGGTTAGTTCATCAAAACCTGAACCACATTCTACCAAGATGGAGCTTTTCACCTCACTAGAGGTAAAAAAAAAGGTATACAAGACCAACTTCTTAAGAAATACTATGTTGGAAAAATGTGAGGTATCTATAAGTGATTTATTTGATACTGCCTTTGCTTTTATTAAAGAGATTTTTAGAAAAAAAATAGGAAAAGTTGACTAAAGGGGCACTTGCTCTTTATATGAAAATTATGAGGGAATTCTATGTTAAGTATGATTCATTTGACTTAGATGAAAAGTCAATCACCTCCAAAATGAGGGGTCAAACCCTTGCCCTGACCCCCTCTGTCATTAGAGACTTGTATGGCATGCCTAAGGTCAGTAATTCAAGTTTTCCTTTTAAAGGAATTAGGACAACATCTAAAACCCAAATGAGTAATCTGTTTATAGGACCTATTGGACCTAAATGGATTGTCAATTCATAGAGGTACCTATAAAGTCAATGGTTGCACCCTATAGACTATTAGCAAAAATTGTTTTGACCAATTTATGGCCAATTGCTAGACACACAGAACTGACTATTGAAAGGGCGCAATTCATATATGCCATTATGGTTAATGTACCCATTGATCTTACTACACATTTTATAGATGTTATTCATAAAGCTCTATGTGACAAGAAATCAAGTTTTTCCTTTGGGGTCTAATCACTAGAGTAGCTATTCTGGCTAAGGTTCCCTCGAGAGATGTTAAACCCACAGTGAAAATGTTTGGCAAAATTTCTTCTGTAACTGTTGTGAAATATGAAGTCGTGGTTAGTAAGAAAACACTTTTTGCTGACGAGTCTACTTTATCTCAACCAGAGTCACCCTCATCCAACTCGTTACTTTCACTTATCATGGAGCAATTATAGTTTTTAACCAACAAGTTTGATAGTTTTACAGAAAGGTAAGATCAAAAAGCTGAAGAAGTTGATAGTTTGCTCTCTGATATCCAACAGGATGTTGTACAAGTTACTGACAAGCTTGTATAATTAGGGTTGGATGTTGAGCAAATTCATCACATGGTTATGAAAGATGACGATGATGAGAGCCTTGATTAGTGCCAAATAAAGGGGGGAGATGCATGGATTATGGTGGTGTTGATATTTGCTACTTCTTTTATTATTTTATTCATGCTATTTTTAAATCCTAAATTGATTTTAATGGTCTATAATATTTGGGATAAGCATAGGAACTTTCAGTTATTATCTAAATAACTGTTTAAAATTTTTGCATGAAAGAACTTTTTGAGCATGTTATAAACTGTTAACATGATACATGTTATAGACTGTTAAGAACATTGATAATTGTTCTCATGTTAATTGATTGTGTTTGCAGGAATTTTTGTTTGATCTGAACTTAATGCTTACTAATCCATTTTTGTATGTTTTGTCACAAATTAGGCCAAAAGGTGAGATTATAAATGTCTTTTTGTTGGCTTAGATTAGTGAAGATCTTTTTATGGTTGGTAAAAAAATAATTTAGCTAAGATAGAAGTATATCAAGATTAGTTAGCATTATCTTCTTTGTAATTATCTGATTAGTTTAAATTTCTTAAGAGATAAGTTCAAATAGAGTAGAAAAGGTTATCCAATGATAACTTTATCAATGTTTTTGTAAAACAAGTTAATAGTCTGTTACCAACATGACAGACTAAGAAACTTTAAGATTATCCTTATCCTTATCACATAAAACATGTCTATAAAGAAGGTTAAGTTTGAAGAAAGGCATGTTTCTTGTGCTTTATAAGAGAGTTTCAGAACATTAAAAGCATCAATTACATCAAAGCAAGTTTGCCAACCAGCTAAGAAGTTTACACAGAATTTCACAACATGTACTCTTGACACAAGAGGAGTATTATCGAGGAGAATTTATCCCTGAAGAGTTGGAGAGCCTGCAGACTCCTAGAGGGAATTCTTGTGTGAACTATTAACAACTGGAGGTTCCAATTCGGATGACAACAGTTTGAAGATCATCAGATGTACTGGTAAACTACTGCAGTAGGAGACATAACATGGTTCACTGTCTCATCAAGTAAGCTAGTAGAGACACAAAGGGTTATGTTTAGACATGCTCCTCTTGTAATCTTTAAAACTAGTGAAAAAATTATTTATCCTAGGTTTAGCTGCCCCAAAGGGTTTTTTTTATCTTTTAAAGAGTTCTTCAAAAGGTTTTCCCTTTGTAACCAAATACCTTGTGCATTTGCGTTTTCTGCATTCTTTATTTATTTGGTTACTAATCAGTGTTTGCAAAGTATTATCAAATTATCTTTTAACAGGTGGTAAATAGGAAAAAGGACTTTCACTTTATTAAGACTAGACCTTAATTAGAGTTGTTGAGACTAATACATATTATGGTTTTCCTTTTATGTAAGGAAATAGTTGTTCTTATAAGCTAAGGTATGATGAATACTTGGAACTAATATATAGGTGTTTTTCAAATGGAATGCGTATTGAACTAACTCATAAAAGGATTTCATATGTAGAGATCACAAACGTCTATAGAAAGGCTCACGTGACAGTTATGTAAATAATTCTTATACTTGAGATCACTAAGTCATCTTATATAAAGAATTATATGCTTTGATCCATACTATATATTGTCTTAATTAAGGGTAGCAAATAGGTAAATATTGGGTATATAAAGGTGAATTAGAGAAAATGTTTCACATATTTTCAAATAGTATTGGTTATAAAATTCTTGTGCACGGCGGAATGAGATTTAAAAATAGTTTCAAATCTTATTAAAAAAAAGTAATGACTATGGTGTTGAGAGCGAGTATAATTTTATAAGGTTTACACATTTTATGCTGAAATGTGTAGAACATTATTGATGAATGGATAATAATTTTATTAATAACATGATCACTAAAAGATTAAGTCAAACCATTTATTACTTTCAATGGTCACAAACAAGATAATACTTGGTCATGATATGTTGATAAACATTACACTTGATCTTTAAATATAAACAAATTAATTTATTAAATTGATAATAAGTTAAATTTTTTAACTTATTTAATTTTATTTTGATTAGGGTTGTGATTTATATTTAGGCTAACATATTAAATAATTTAATAGGTCGTACACATAAAGAACCATGAGTAAGAAATTAAACTATGATGATTAATCAAGTATAGTTTAACTGTAAATAAGTTTTAGAAATTAAGGACTATAATGTGATTTATTGAGAGGATTACAGTTTTAGACATAGAAAAATCAAGTGGGACTTGATTGCATAAATATTTATAATTATGTTGAAATAATATATCTGATATTATTTAAGAGGAAAGTAATATTTTACCATTAATAAGTTTATCAGTTTTTTTCCCTATAAATAGAATAATATGCCTTATATTTTTCTCAGTAGATGTCACACTCTACACATCAGATACACCTATACAAATAGGTAGAGTAGAGAAAGGAAAGAGCTAGAACTTAAGGCATTGCAATCCCTCTCTTTTAAAAGGGTTTTAGAAGATTTCTTTATGATGGTTCATATAGATTACTATTAGAGATCGAATAATTGGATGACTTGTAGTTAGCAATAACCCAGCCTTGAAAGGTTGATCAAACGTAGAAAGAAGAAATGTTCTTTAGGTAATCTTCTCAAAACCTAAATAACTATAGATTGTCTAATGGGACCTCAAAACTCTTGAAAAATTTAAAAATTATTGTTTCCACTAAGTTTATGTGTTTCAAGAAACCCAACAAGTCTACTTGAAGACTATAAAGTAGTACATAAGAAACAGGACTTTTTAAAAATCTTCTGGCATAATTTTATGCTTTACATCCCCTCGGAAAGAATTCTCGAAGCTTACTTGGTCCAAATATCATGAATTAGCACATTGATTACCTCTTTAATCCTTTAGGCTTTTGCTCTTATAATTGGTCCAATTGGAACATGCAATCTTCTTAAAAATTAGTATTACTTGTTGATTCTCATAAGCATCTATTCAGAAACCTCTATATACTCAGAAATCCTTTTAACCTTTTACAACTAGTCTATGATCTTTTTTGCTTGTAAAGTTCCTGTAAATTCAAGGATCTTGATACAAAATGCAAAATCCCCTCTACTCCTACCCCTAGAATGGGTTTTTCATATTGGCCAGGGACCTATTGTAACTCTCATCCTAGCCTTGGTCTTATAGGTTCCTTTGTTTCAACCGACAAGTTAACTCTAAGATCTGACGTTGCATGTCATTTATTATGAACCTCCCCATCCATTCCTATATGACCATGTCCTCCTTTGGCAGCATCTTCCAAACATGGTTGACTTAGGTAAAAGCAACATAAAGAAAGATGAAAGAAAATAAAGAAAGACAACAAACACAATAACACATAAAGAAATAAATTAGGATCATTGGGCTCCGATTTCAATTGATGCATGCAGGCAAAAGCAACATAAAAAAGTTAACTAACATAAGAACACAAACTTTTATTGAAAAGGGATCATATAAAAACTCTAATTTAAAATTTTATTGTTGAATATTTTACCACACAAATATTATAATTAAAACTCTTCTAGTCTTTTTATATACTAGAAAAAAGTCCTAAAAATAAAAATAATAATAAAAAAGAGTTCTAACCCAAATAGAAAAAATAATCTTAAATCAATTATAAAAATATAGCAAATCTTGAATAGTAATTTATGAGCCTTAATTGAAGACCTTTCTAAACTTCGATTGATATGAATGCTAACCTTAAAGGAATTAAAGCCTCTAAAATCTTCTACCAAAGTTTTAGTCAATCTAATGGTTGAATCAAAATTTATGCCCATTAACATAAAATTATGCTTTAGAAAAAAAGTCTCCTACGTCATAATGTTTAGAAGGATGGAGCAATAAAAATCAAGATATATGAAACAATAACAAAATATGCTTGAATGTTATTAATATAGGAAAAGAGCCTAAGGCATAATATAATTTGAAAAGGTTGATAAACTACCATGTTTGAGTTTGTTTTAACTTTAGAAGTCCTAGAAACTTTTAAGAATGCTTAATGGTTGATTAAAAAAAGAAAAGGTAAAAGTAACAACAATTATCTAAAAACTGAAGTAGTGTATTTTTTATTTCTGGAATAAATGAAGTTTAGTTTATATCTCATTTTTTAAATTGATTGCTTATTAGAGATTCTTTGATAAAATTTTAAAATATATATTGATTTAAGCCCTTTTTTTAGAATAAACAAGCAAAGATTTTGGAGATATTGATGAGTTTAAAATATATATATATACACACACACACACACCATGTACCTCATTTAAATTTGTTTAGTAGTTAGTTTTTTTTGTAAATTTCATGTATTTAGGCTTCTTTAATTTATTTTTTCTTTGTGTTATGTTTGAGTGAATAATAGAAAAAAGAAATCTTTTTGTAGCAAAATCATAAATCAATTAAAATTCTTAATAGGAATTAGACATAATCAAAAGAAATCAAAAGAAGATACATTTTTGGAAAAACATTCAATTTTTCTATTATGCTATTGGAAGTTTTCCTTCTTGGATTCTTAGAGTAGCCCTTATCTTTTTGGATATGACTTTTTTTCTTGTTAGGAAAATCAAGTGATTCTAATGGAATTGAAAATCTAACTCAAAGGACTACAATTCATATATTTATTACTTGGCCCAAACTAGCTTGCATCAAAGAGAAACTTGGGCCACAAAACATTGACATGATATAATCATATATGAAAATAGTTATTTGTGTATTAAGTTAATTCTACTAATTGAATTGAACATGCTAAGGAATAACCATGTGACATACCATATATGATTAAAAATACATAAAAGTGTAGTTTCTAGATAATTTTACGGTTCATGATTTTGAATATAACACATCATCACTATATTTATCAATTGAAAAGGCAAACAAAACCTGCTTATTTACTTCTATTTCACCATCATCATTCAACCACTATAATTTATAAGATATGGAATGTTCGGTAGTGTGCAAGTTTAACTTTCTTACCAATTCAGTACTAGTTGTATTAGTGCAACTACCACCATCTATAATTAAGTTGTATACCTTATTATGAATATGGCATCTCGTGTAGAATATGTTCTCCCTCTGATATTTTGAATCATCTACCTTGACATATTCAGTGTTCTCCTCACCACAAGTGTCTCTCCCTTAATCAGATACTCCACATGAACATCAGCAGCATCCTTCAATGGTGGCATTTTCTTCTCTTATCCTCCTTATCGATCTCAACCTCATTATTAGGTTTCATGACCATGACTCTTTTGTTTGGACACTATAAAGCAACATGACCAAAACCCAAACAATGAAAGCATTTATTGTCATGGTTATGAGAAGTAGGAGTAATATTGTTACTTTTAACAATGACCGGGGTGTCTTTCTTCTCTCTAGGGTATTCAACCTTGCCCTCCTTATTTTGTTGTGATGGACCACCCTAATGCTAGCCTTCCAATTGGGTTTCCAAGGTTTCGAGGGGCTTAATGGTTGGCTTTGCCGAATGGTACCCTTTCATTTAATTTATTTCTCCACCTTCACAACCATATGCACCATCTCCTCCATCTCCATATAATGATGCAACTCCACAATATAAGTTATATCATATTTAAGGTCATTCATGAATCTAGCCATAGTAGTCTCCCTACCCTCCTCAACATTAACTTGAATCATAGCAAGTTCCATCTCCTTAAAGTATATCATTAACACTCTTTATGCCTGGACTCAAACTTTACAACCTTTGATACAATTCTCTATAATAGTAGTTAGGCACAAGTCTCCTTCTCATAAAGGATTTCATCTCATCCCAATTATCAACTTGCCTCTCATAATTCTTCATGCAGTTTGTCACTAACTGGTCCCACCACACAATGACATAGTCAATAAAAGCAAGCTTGATTTCTTAGGCTCCAGATAATTATGACACTAAAAAATTCACTCCACCTTTTTCTCCCATTCTAAATAAACTTCAGGACCATTTTTCCCTTAAAAAACCAGTATTTTCAGCTTAATTGTACACAAATCTCAGCATTAGATCATTTATTGGCACTTAAAAAGAAGGTTAGAAATGAATATAATAAATGTATTCTATCAAAATTCTTAAAAAATAATTTGGAAAGGAAGAACAGAATTCAAAATATGAAAAATAATCCCTTAACTAGAAGGGTCTATAAGTTATTGTTAAAGTTCAAGAGGGAGGTAATATCACCAAGCTAACAAAGATAAGAAATTGCATTATCAATCAGTTAATGGTTGATATTTAAAAAATATTAAGTTGGTAGATGGTGTTACTAAAAGAACTAAGGGATTCACCTAGAAATTACAAAAATAACATTACTCCAAAAATATATCGATGGTATTTCAAGTATAATTAATTAGGTTTGAATTCCTGAATTGTTCAAATCTATGTTTCTCTTTATAACATGAGTTCAAACTATTAAACAATCAGTTAATATAAAAAAAAAACATTATTGTATGAATAAGATAGAAAAAAATTATGGTTGTATTTCACAAATATCCAGTACATAATAATTGTTTAGTTGAGAAACAACTAATGATCCTTGCTCTAAAAGATTCCAAAGATGAATGAACCCTATATAGGTCATTTGAAGCCTCTTTGTTGATGGTCTTTATTGCCTAAGAAGAATGAAGGTGGTTTTCTCTTACTTCTAGAAATATACAATTTTTTTACATGATTCATAACTTTAGTCTCTCTAAAACTTAAATTAACCTTAGTCTTAGTAAACTCCTTCTCTACCCCATCTAGTTTTTCCCTTATAAAAACCACATTGGCTTTTTGAGAATGGACCTATAAGGGAACATCTTTAAAGGACTAGTTAACCTATTGGATAGTTGAATACTTATCTTCCTATTATTATCTCTATACTATAAAAAAAAAGCCATGGATAGCCTCATAGTCTTGTAACATTTTTGTTATATATCTCTACTAGTAAATAGAGGATCAATATCCTTCCATAATTGTACCAAGACTTTCTTAACACAATCATAGATAGTTGTTCTAACACCATGGCCTCTTCTTCTTCAACAATAGATGCAAAAGCATCAATATAGTGGTTCTAATGTTAATGAGGAAAAAAAACAGCTTTGGCCCTTAAAGACTCCTCAAAGGTATTAACCTTTGGACCATCAAAAAGATGATTGACTAATGAAATAAGCTGATCTCTCAAGATATTTTTAATATGGTCAACCTTCATATTCACCTCATGCCATTGAAGTGGGAGGATATGATCACTCATGATGTTAGTTAGTGGTGGGGCTTATGAGATAATAGGAGCAGTGATGCTAATATCCTTATTTTTTTCCTTGTTTTTCTCTACCTTTATTATCTTCTAAGCTAGAAAGGTACTTTTCTAGTAAAGCATTTACCCTAGTAAACATAGTTTCCTATAGGTTGCACTCATTTTTGACACAAATAGCACATACCTTGAGAAGTTTTATTATTGAAGACTTAGGAGTACTAACTCTAAAAATAGGCAGTGAAGGATTTTTGTTAGTAGTATTAGGACTTGGTTGAATCTTTTTTGAATGACTAATAATAGAATAAGGTAGTGTTTCAACACCTGGAACTTTAATAGTTGCAACAACAATAAGAGGTGTATATTTTTTTAAAAAAAAGAGTCTAATGGTCAATGATGTATGCATAACAAAACTCTATTATCATCTCTACAGGAAAGAGTAAAAAAAGAGTTGTAATTAAAGCAACTAACACCTATTCAACAAAAAAAAAAGATAAGTTATGATGCTAAAATACTTATTAAAAGTTTATGTGGAATTTAATAAGATATATTAACCTAGGCCTAGTTCTCAACTTAACAATGAGAGCTTTATCTACACTATCATTTTCTAGGATAAGAGGATTTTAGGGTTTTTTAAGGTCTATTATTAGTTTAAGTTGAGGAAGTAATAGAGGTTAAGAAGTTGGGAATGAGAAAGTGCCATAAAATATAAATAGATAACCAATTATGATCAAAATAATTAAAGATAAGTGTTCTTACATGAGACTTATTAAATAGGCCATTTGCTTAGCCTTCTAACCAAAATGTTAAAGGTTTTCATGCTACTAACTTTAATAAAAGACTCCTTATCAAAGAAAAACCTTTCTACTATTTGTTTTACGGATCAAATATATAGTATATTTATAGTCTTCTTGTACAAAAAGGAAAATCTTAGACAATAACCCATGATAAGGGAGAAGTCTTGTATATTGAATCAAGTGAAATAGTGTTCAATCATTTTAGTAACTTCTTCAACTTTATCTAAGCTATTAAAAGTTGTCATGTTTGAACCAGTCATGTTTAACATATAATATTTTAGGAAAAGGATACATTGGATGAATCTCAAATGTATTTTTATAAAAAGAGGCTTGTAGGGTTCACAATAACAATAGTTGTTCTTTGACACTAAATCAATTTCTAGCCCAAAAGTTTAGATCTTGTATGTTAAAATATTTCTCTAAACTATTGTGTTTCCTTTTCAAAATCCAACCTTTTATATTTGGAAAGTAAGATCCGTAAAGATCTTGTCCCCATAGATGCAAGGATAGACATCAAATACCAATCCTCTTTGTAAGATATTTAAAGGTTTTTATGAATCTTTTAAAATAAGGATTCTTAAATAAGTTTTTATAGACTATTTTCTATGCAAATAGAATTTGGGTTCAAGATTGCTTTAATATGGCTAAATTCTTCAAAATCGACAATAACCAAAGGATATATCCATCATAAGACTTTATAATTAATGTCTTCCATTATTAAAAGGTGATTTTCACATCTAGTTTGGCATTCTCTTAATGCCTTATAAATATGACTTAGTACAAAAGGTCTTAAGGCAACTATCCTACCTTTAGTTAAAGTTAGTGACATCTTTAGGTATGCTTTAATTGGTTTCTTGGACTTAAAATAAATTAGTATTTGTATATCTAATGTAGCAAGAAGGGTATAATATTTATATTTCTCTTTTTTCATCAATGCATTGAATTCATAAGCACCTAGTAATATGCCCATGAAGGGACTTGTATAGGTTTGGGTAGAAGCATAATTTTCCTTACTTGCTAGTTATAGGCTTCTCATTAACAAAGTAATAATTCACATCGTATACTTGAATAGGAAGATATTGTTGGACTTTAACCATGATAGAGGAAGAGTGGCTAATAGTTATCTGTCAGGGTTTAGCTTGTTTATGATAGTTGAATAACATTAAATCTTTGTTGTAGCCTACCTAACCATGATATGTAACAGGCAAGGGAAAGGGTAGTACTTAGTCATATTGGAATTGGCTTCATCAATGTATTAAGATTTACATAATCATCTTTTAAGGGAATCCTTTCTTTTTTAATAACCTAAACAAAATGGTGGTATTCTTCTTCTTTTGGTAATTTTTCATAAAATAGGTTGAGATATTCTCTATCATGTCTCCTAGTGCAACACTAGCAATAGACTACTTGATATTTGGCAAGCAATGCACGTGGTTTTACTAATAGGGAAGAATCATGGATTTTGATGGAGAAGAGCTCGAGAATGCCATTATTATTTTTAAAAGGAAGGGAGATTGTTTAAGGTTCTTGATTAAATCTTTAATGAAAAATCTCTAAAGCTCTGAGGGAATATATGAATTTTTTGTTGAAGACGAAGAATTATATGTAATTTAAAAAACCTATAAATCATGCCTAAAAGCCAGAGCATGTGAAGTTTTTAAATTAAATTTGATTGACTAAAAAGTTTGACATATCATGTATGTTTTAAAAAGATCAACTAATTTATGGTGACCAACGTTATTATTTACCATATTATATTTGATTGATTTCATTAATCAATTTTAGTATAAGTGTGATTGGTTAATATTTCTTCATTTAAGAAATAAAGCAACTTGAAGGCATTTTTTACATCTAAAATAAACATACATAAATCAAACAATGACAACAATGATTATTCACCAGCAAACTAGGGAATAGAGTTGAAATCAATTGTGAATCAGAAGAGTTCACTAACAAACTAGGGAATAGAGTTGAAATCAATTGGGAATCAGAAGAGTTGAACGATTTAAAAGAGTTCTTAATCGATTAGGAGAGTGGAAAGAGTACTCAGCTAAGAGATCATATGTTATGATTAACCTAAAGAAGTGATAGATCAACAGATTTTAAACACACACACAACCAGAAGCTATAATTCTATTTAGAGTAGAAGTCCTCAATAGAATAATTAATCAAAAGTTAGAGATTGGATCAGGATTCAAGTGAGTATCAATAGAAATAGAATTTAGCTTGTATTAGGATTTAATAAGCCTTTTTATCTTTTAACAATATCTATATAAAATTAGAAATACCTATATAAGTAGGATTTAAACTTTGTAACATTACTAATAGTGTTAAATACTATTGTAAATGATGGTTAACCCCACTTATTCAAATTCCTATAATTTATTCTTTTTTCTCTTTAAATGGTTATATGTGTTTTAATTTCTTTATTGCTTTATCTATTTCTCCTATAATTTCTTTTTAAACTCATGTGTTTCTTTCTATAGTGGTGATTTTAGAATAGATAACCCTTACAAAGGGTTCAAGATTTAAAGTCTCTATTTCATTTGATAGAGGTGGTTATCACCTTGTTATAAATTTTGTCCTAAATAGGCTTAAATAGAAGCAAATTTTAACATGTACCAATGCAATTTAATATTAGAAAAATACAAATACTAACATAATTTCTCTATCCAGTTACATTTTTCTTCAATTTGTATAAGTACATGTCTAAGATAATACATAGCATTTTCATGCCCAAAATCATTTTCTACTACTAACATATTACTTCTTCTTCTAGCATGAATATTTGGTTATAACTAGAATGACATCTATAAAACGAAGTATTTCATTGTTAGATGTTGAATCGATTAGCATATCAATAATTGTTAGAGCTTTTGACTTCACTTAGTTAATTTTACACAATGTGTTATTACTATTATAAAATTTAAAATCCTCATGTTGATGATGAAAAGATCCCTTAATTATCCAAAGTTTCTATCGAACAACATTAAAAATATTTCCACCTAATATTTCAACATATTTTCATGTAAATTAAATTATTTAAAGATTCATTAAGTTCTTTGGTTTTTTCTACAATCTTGTTAATCGAGTTAAAATATCTCTAGCTTTCACTCAACTAATGGTGTTTAATCCTAAAAGTTTTTAATATTAAATTACCTCTTAGTCCCATTATGATTCAATGGATGAAACAATAATTGGCTAGAAAATTGTAAGTAATAAATCAAGGATAAACACTCAACATAAAAAATTAAAAATAAAATAACTTGAAATTTAAATTTTGTAATTAAAACTAGACTACATCAAAGCTTTAAAAAAATAACTTTAGCTCATAATGAATTTGAAATAAATCATGCTCTTATTAGAATACATCAAAGAAAAATTAAGGAGAAAAATTAAACTCTTTTGCTTAGAATTAGTTAACGAAGTAACAACATTTTGGTTTTTTTTTTTTTTTTTTGTTATTCTCTCATCCACTCCTTCTCTCCTTTTTTTTTTTTTGGTAAAAGAATCTCATTTTCCTTGAGCTCTAGTCATGGTCTCTTTCATTAATCTCCTCCTATTTTTTGTCCAAAATGTCTTTTTTTATTTTTCTTTCAAAACTGGCAAATTCTAACTTCTTACTTTGAGTTCTATTTTCACTTTCATAATGACTTATTCTGAGAAATATATAAATATAAAAGTTGTGGATATCCATCTTAGATTTTTTTCCCCACTAAGATCATGTGATTTGGATATTTGTATAGAAAGTTATGCTTGATTTATCAAGATGTGTTCCTAAATTTTTTGGTACAATTTTCTATTTTTACAATAAAAAAATTTCACTTTTCTACCTCTCTTCACATGTGCACAATCTCTTCGGGGTAAATTTCCTTATTTTATTGACTTATAAATATACGTCCATGAATTTATTTTATTAATAATAATTTCTACTAGCAAACCAAAGTAATTAATTGATAGCCAAATTTTCTGACATGCCCAGAATCAAAGGCATTTTTGCTCTACTAAGTTATGAGTTTGAAATCATATGCAAAAGATTTGGCAAATCTCCTTAATTAGCTTTGAAATTCTTTATTAATATATTTTTTAATCTCGTTACAAATAGATAGTGTAATGTTTGCATAGTTACGTTATACACAAAAGGATCATAAGTTGTCGGTAAAGATCTTTTAAAATGTTGTGATTTTATGACAAAAGTTACTTTACAATTTTTGTAACTTGTTAAACAGACATTACATTAAAATAATTGTAATAAAAATTTATAATAATTTTTATTAGTAAAAGAAAGTAACAAACTAAATGACAAACCAAGCATTCAAATGCACTTTTGCTTTGTTCAGTCATGAGTTCGAAATTGAAAAAGAAAAATAAATCAAGTAATATTGTTTTTAATTAATCTTGTGGTAAGTATATACATTTCAACTGTAATTTATATAGTCAAGTTATATATAAGAATATTATAAAAGTTTTATGATGATCTTTTAAATTTTGTGATTTTACTACAAGAATTTTAATTTTGAAACCGAATATATAGTACATTTAATATAAAATTTTAACAAAAATGATGTAATCCATCTAAAATCTGTTTTCACGTTCAGGGATTTAATTAATTAAATAATTTTGACTTCCTATACCCAAAATGTAATGTTTTAAGCAAAGAGGACTAAAATATATGTCTCTCAAAATAAATAATCAAGTTTTCAATAATTTTCTTCAATTTTTTCTCAAATTCAGCCGTCTCCAAACGTCAAAAACATTATTGTAGCTATCAAAATTCATTAGAGCTTCATGTTTAAACATCTCAAAAAAAAAAAAAACAAGAAAATTGAAATTTAATATTTTGAGGAGTTGTGTCATGAGGTATCAATGGCTTTGGACCATTTGGAATGCTGCTTTTGTGGTTTTGATGACCAAATTTCAGCAAGGACATTTAATAATTCAATAATTGTATCTGAAAAAGGATAGAAAATACAAAAGCCAGTGTGTGTGTGTGTGTGTTAAAGATTACTATAAAATGGTTCATAAAATCTTATTAAGTTTTTTTTATTAATATGGTTTTTTTAATATAATATAAAAATTTTATTTGAGTAATGTGTTAAAAAATAAATATAAAAATATTTTTAAAAATTCCTCTAATAAATTAAATACTTAAATATTGTACTTCTTATTTAGAAATAATGTCAAGGTTGTTATAAAAAATATGGCAAAGTGACTGCCGTGAAAAAAAGGTATTCAAGAGGACAGCCCTAGTATTAGACGACACCGTTTAACTAAAAAGAAATTTGAATCTGTGCGTACCATTTATTAATGTTTTATCTAATGATGTAAGAAACACATCTTCCAGTATATTTGATATTATAATGACTTCTTGTTAAAACTGTTAATCATAATTATAATTTTAAGAGTGTAGCGTAGATTATGATTTTTTAAAACTTTAATTATAAAAGGCTATAATTTATAATTTTTTTAAAAAAAATATTTATTTAAGTCATAATAATAAAAATCATTACAATATCAAACATGTATCGATATTTATCAGATTTTATAGGTCTCTATGTATTTATTAAGATCAGAAAAACTACTAAATTGTCTTTTAAAATACCATCAATAGCGTTTATTGGTATCGTGAATGCATAAGCAATATTCATAAGTAATTTTGAGATTTGTAGGACTCGAACTAGTGATTTTAAAAAAATAAATCTAGAGTATTATCAATTAAGCTACACCCTTAAAGTTTATTTATCATAATTATCATTATTAAGATATCATAAGATATCATGGAGCACTTGCATTTCTCAAATATTTTGCTTATTTAATAAACACATGTAACCAAATAATTTTGCAATCTAGCATTCATCATATAATTTTATATATATATATATATATATATATATATATATATATATATATATATATATATAAACACACACAAATTCCAGTATCTCTCTCTCTCTATCAATAATACACTACAAGACGTCAACGGCTTCCTCTATACCCAAATTATCCCACTATGAATTATTTTTGTATTATTCTTATTGACTAGGACTTATACTCTCTCTCCCTCTCTCTCCATATACATGGCCACGTGAGGAACAAATTAAAAACTGTATATGGGTTGTCTCTACAAATTAA
>Ga0325414_1000151_pt1 | contig 45140 bp, 29 predicted proteins | sample PopdelMetagenome_8_FD_206183 | JGI IMG/M metagenome (GOLD analysis project Ga0325414, IMG submission 206183) | Populus deltoides microbial communities from Bellville, Georgia, United States - Leaf-PdKOR-R3 | ecosystem: Host-associated > Plants > Phyllosphere > Phylloplane/Leaf | place: USA... | reverse complement strand
TTTTTTTTTATTTTTTAAGCAATTTATTTAATGTTTTAAAAAAATTTTCAATTTATATAAAAAATTAATTTAAATTATATATTCAATAGTAATTTTAATTTAAATGTTTTTAACATACTCATGGTAGCTAAACTTTTTTTTTAAAATAATATTTTTTACCTTAAAAAAGAAAAAGGAAAAGGAAAAATCACTCACTTTATTACATTAATTACTTTTTTTTTACCAGTTCTTGTTTCTTTTGCTCGCTTGAGCTTCTTCAAGATTTTCTTCGATTTGTTGATCTAACACTTTGTTATCTCTCTTGATCGATCTTTACTTTCAATGGACACTAAAGATCCTAGAGAGAGGAAGGTTTTAGAGAGAGAAAGAAAAAGCAAAAGAAAGCAAAGTGAGTGACTTTGACACTGAATTGTCTCGTTAAGTTTTGTAGTAAAGATTCAAACTTTAAAGAATTTTCAATCTTTTGAGTGTTAGAGGTTTTGGTGGGTCGGGTTTGATTTGCGTGGATTTGATATGGGTGGGTGTTTTCCTTGTTTTGGTTCATCAAACAAGGAGGGTAGTAGCGGTGGTGGTGTTGTTAAAGAGGTTAAAAAGAAGGATTCAGCTAAAGAAGGTTCAGTTGGTCAGTCTCAGCATGTTGGCAGAGTTAATTCAGGTAACAAAGTTCGAATTTTTTTTCTTTTTTGTGAATGATTTTTTTTTTCAAAGATCAGTTGGTGGGTTTGTTGTGTTGAATTATGCTTTGTTTGGTTTTAATTCGAGGTTTTTGCTGATGGGTTGCTGGTAGAATTTGTTAATGTTTTGATCTGTTTCATTTACGGGTGGTTTGATTACTTGCAGGTTTTTATCTCAGTTTTGCAGTTTTTTATTGGATTGCTAGTGTGTTGGCTGTGCTGCTTAATTCTTGCTCTAATGGTGTAGTGTCAAGTGTTTATTTTGGAGATCTGATTATGTTTTTACGGAGTCTATTTGTGTTGTTTCTTATGTTATGTTTTGGTTTTTTATGATAATTGATCATTATTGGGATGAAATGGGATGGTATTGATTGCATTTCAAACTGAAAACTTCTAATGCCCTAGCAGATAGAGAATCAGAAACTGAAAACTTGTGAGGAGATCTGTGCTTCTAAGAAGAATTTAAAATGAGTAATGTTAGGCTTAAATTTTCGTCCTCTTCAAAACATGAGATTGCTTCCAGTTCTGTTGGACAAAGACAAGCTTCAGATTACTCAACTCGTAAGAGAAATCCAATGAACATCATGTTATTTGCACATCTAGCTTTATGGATGTTGTATTCTTTTTGCGGAAGTTCATTTAATTGTAAAGAGCTCAGAGTAACTTAAAGGGTATAGGGAAGCATAAAGATATGTTGTTCCATATTTCTTTTTGCTTATATATATCTTTATACTTTAAAATGCAGAATCATATTCCATAATTTAGCGTACTCAAAGTTCTGGTTATAACAGCTCATATGCTCAAAGTTATGGTTATAATAATTCATATGCTCAAAGTTCTGGTTATCATAATTCGTATGCTCAAAGTTATGGTTATAATAATTCATCTGTCTGTTTTATGACATATTCATGCAGACAAATCAAAGTCCCGGAGTGGTTCTGATCAAAAGAAGGAACCATCAATTCCCAAAGATGGGCCAACAGCTAACATTGCAGCACAGACATTTACATTCCGAGAATTAGCCACTGCCACAAAGAACTTTAAACCAGAGTGCTTGTTAGGTGAGGGGGGTTTTGGGCGTGTTTACAAAGGTCGCTTGGAGAGCACTGGCCAGGTAAATTGTGCTTAGTTGAAATAGATGTACATATTGCCATGCAGTATACAATCCATAATGTTTGTTTAAGATCACGGGCACTATCTGTTATACTTTGTGATTTTCTTATATTAAGCTTCTGAATTCTGTGGTCTTTTACCTGTTTAACTGTTTACTCTAAATTGTAATTTCAAAGAAAGTTGTATTGATCTCCATCAATGATTTTTGGTTGGATGGAAATTCCATTTGCAGGCAGTTGCTGTCAAACAGCTTGACCGAAATGGCCTTCAAGGAAATAGAGAGTTTCTGGTGGAGGTTCTCATGCTCAGCCTCTTACACCATCCAAACCTTGTCAATTTGATTGGCTACTGTGCTGATGGGGACCAACGCCTCCTTGTTTATGAGTTTATGCCATTGGGATCTTTGGAGGACCATTTACATGGTTAGATTCTGTGCCTTATTTTGCACTAATACATTGCTGGTTGAATTTTCTGTTACAATGCATGGTAGAAAATAGGATCTCCTAAGGCAGACTACTTGTCTTCAATTCACAATCAAATCTTTCTCTTTTTTTCTGGACAGACAGCTATACCATCCATTCATGAGATCAGGGATGAATCACTGTTTCATTTACTACATACTGTTAGAAATAACCTCTTGTTTCTTCTCTCTTAAATATGTATCTTAAATATGTATTTCAGGACATGTGGATATCATTTGCTTTTATATGTTTGGTGATCTGCATGAGTTTTTCTTCCTAGGAGAGTGTGAGTGTTGACTAAGAACAGACAGAAAATGTATGAGGGTATCTTGCACTGGCCTTATCCTCTTGTTGAGATATTCTTTATTTTGAATAAAAAGTGTAGGACAGTTTTATGAGTCATCAGATCTATTTATAGATCAGCATAAGGAAGGGAGGGAATAGGCTGGCTAACTTGTTTCTTTTAAAAATTTTCTGTCAATCTTTAGGTGGAATTTTTTAGAGAAAAACACTATTCTATATTTGTGGAATGGAATTGGCAACCAGCTTAAAATGATGACATAAGCAAAAGCATCATTGTCATTGATGTGAGGATATTGAGACCAATGATTAAAGTTATGGCATTTAGGATAATCTAGGAATGATTTGATAGTGCTGTGAAAAAAAGTTGTAAAAAGAGAATGGGATTGGAAAGATGGTGATGCATATTTGCTGTTGTAGCAGTAGCTGCAGTTGTTTGAATTTGATGTCATAAACACTAGCAGAATGATATTTGATAAAAATAGTCTTCTATGGGATAGTATTTATAAAATGTCACCATCACTGCCATTATTATTTTAAGTGCTAGTGGTGGTACGACGTGTATGTTCGATATTGCTAGTAGAAGTTGTAGTTGAATCTGGCATGCTAGTGGTATTTGGAAATTGCTTGAAGTTTGCAATTGATACTTGGCACTTTGCTTCAACTCATAAGTACTCCTGCAGGTCTAGGAAAAAATAGATGGCAATTTCAGGTGTTTGTGTTGTTTTTAATTTTTTGTTGTAGTTGATCAAGTCTCAACCATGAAGACATGCATGCGCTTATGTTGATAGGAGTTGCTAGATGATTGGTAGTATATCAGATCTGTTGTTAAGGCAGTCTGTTAGAAGAATGCAAAGTAAAATAATGATGCATGGGTTTTAGCTTGGTAGTTCATGTCAAATGTGATGAATCAAAAGTATTAGTAGATTATTGCATATACAACTAGACTTGCTGGGAAACTTTTGTCAATATTGCTAATACTATGTGCAAGATCATCTAAGTTGAGTCTGCTTCAGAGGACTGCCATACAAAACTTTGGCTAGAAGATTTGGTTGTTAAATCTCTGTTTAATCTTGTGATTAACATGCAATCAACCCTCTATGTTGAGCTACTTTTTTTTTTTATCATGCATTTTTTTATTACCTTTAAATGATGGTATAATTGCATGTGCACATTTATCTTCTTCAGAGATTTGCCTGAAATGATACGACACCAATGCAATCCAGTTAAGCCTTTGTAATTTGTTTTAGCTGTCTTTTCTGTTGCAATCTGTTAAATAGTTGCTTATGAGTACCATTCTCCATATTTTTGTGTTAAGAGCTCAATTTGATTCCTCAACTTAGACTAGCTTAATATCTTTTACTATGAAGTGAAAGGATCTTCTATTTGTATGTGGACTAATCTGCAGCATCTAGTTTCCCATGAACAGAAGTGCTTAGCCTGGAAGTGGTTGTTTCATGTGTTTTTGTTCATCCTTTTCTTTTGGAAAGGAGAGTGGCACACTACTAGTCTAGCAATAACTTAGTCAACTGAGAGATGAATGAGATCCTTGAATCTGGGGCAAAGAATTCACTTATTTTATTGGGTACAGACATTGTGGCTATCAAAGAAACTCCTGCTGAAATGTGGACACTGAGATGAACTGTGGTAGTAACAAATTATTTGTATTCTGGTCAAAGGTAGCACCTATTGAAGTTGAGGAAAATTTAACTGTGATGGTCCTACCATGTCAGTAAGACCTTGGAGTGCAGTGCAATTAGATTCGATTCAAAGTAAGGCAGGACCACAAGAAAAGCCTGACAAAACCTTCAAAGTCTCTTGAAATTCCAAAACTATGATTCTAGAAACTTTACTAGATATCCTTTTGAGTTTCTGAACCAGCTTTTTTCTACAACATTGAGACCCATGATTGACAATATCTGTTAATTCTTGGAGCTAGAGCCTGTAAAATAAATGCTGTTAACAAGCTTTCCTTTTGTGGTGCCGACATTTCTTCAGAACTCTGAACATCAATTATTCTTGATTTAGAATTGCTCTAAAACTGGCATGATGCATTTCAGTGACTGATGTTGACCCCTTTAATTGCTTATACACATGTTTCAACTAATATCTTCTCTGCAACCCACTGTTTTTAGCATATTTAATGTTGTTTTCAGATCTCCCCCCGGACAAGGAGCCTTTGGACTGGAACACGAGGATGAAGATTGCAGCTGGTGCAGCTAAGGGATTGGAATACTTGCATGATAAAGCAAACCCTCCTGTCATATACCGCGACTTAAAATCATCCAACATCCTTCTTGATGAGGGTTTCCACCCCAAGTTGTCAGATTTTGGACTAGCAAAGCTAGGTCCTGTTGGTGACAAGACTCATGTCTCAACACGTGTGATGGGGACATATGGTTATTGTGCGCCAGAATATGCCATGACTGGCCAGCTTACTCTAAAGTCTGATGTCTATAGTTTTGGGGTTGTCTTTCTTGAACTTATCACAGGGCGCAAGGCAATTGATAATACCCAGGCTCCTGGAGAACATAATCTTGTTGCATGGGTAAGTGTTTCTTCCCTTCATATCAATGCATCATGGAATTTTATGTCCTTTTTATTTTGTATTATTGAATCAACATGAAAAGAAATTTCTGCTCTCATATTGTTTCTTGGGACCTGGGGCTTTTAGGCACGACCTCTTTTCAAAGATCGTAGGAAATTCCCAAAAATGGCTGACCCGCTGCTACAAGGTCGTTATCCAATGCGAGGATTGTATCAAGCTCTTGCAGTTGCAGCTATGTGTTTACAAGAGCAAGCTGCTACAAGGCCTCTAATAGGCGATGTTGTGACTGCTCTCACATATTTAGCTTCCCAAACATATGACCCAAATGCCGCCAGTCAAAGTAACAGAGTTGGGCCATCTACTCCTAGGAACAGAGATGAGCGGAGGGGAATGGCAGATGGGCTGGATAGCCCAGATGAGCATGGACTTGGTGGGCGACGTGACTCCCCTTCCACGTATAAAAATTCACCGGATTATAGAAAACGGGATCGTGTTAGGGAATTCAGCACTGGTGCAGAGTTAGGAAGGAGTGAAGCCGGCAGTGGATCTGGCAGAAAATGGGGTTTGGATGATGCAGAGCGACAGGATTCTCAGAAAGATAGTCTTGTGAATACCAGCAGAGCAAGGGAAACTCCAAGAAATCGTGATTTAGATAGAGAACGAGCAGTTGCAGCGGCAAAAGTATGGGGTGAAAATTGGAGAGAGAAAAAGCGGGCGAATGCAATGGGTAGTTTTGATGGTACAAATGAGTGATCCCACAAGTGCAATTGTTATTTGGTTTTGGTCTTTTAGGCAACATGTGTTGTATGCTTCTGAGGGTCATCATGAAAAAAGAGAAGTTGCACATACATCATCCTTCATTGTCTTGGTTTCAATTTCCCATCAGGGAATAAGACTTCATGTATCAACTTTGACTGTTGTTTGTCCTGTATCATTCTTGTAGTTGAGTATGGAAATGAATTCTTCAATTATATGGTTGAAGGAGAGAGAGACAGTTTAAAAAGAGTTCAGGGGAAAGGGTAGTGTTTGATTCCATGTGATTTACAGGTAGCCCCCCTTGCAGAATGATGTGGACAACATGTTAATCTATGTATTTAGGCTTTTCTGAAGTTCATATATTACAGGGAAATCTGGGAAGATTAGCTAATTTTTTTCCCCATGTATTTGTGTTTTACGTGGGGTGGTTTAGTGGGTTTGGTGTGGATGTCTCATTGGCATCACAGCTTGTACTCGATAGTCTTGTGTATGGATTTCTTTGAGTCGAGTCATGTCTCGGTTTATACAGAAAGTTTTCATGATATTGTCCTCATGTATAATAACATCAACTCTGTAACAATGACCCTGCCCTCTCCTCTCCCTCGCTCTGCTTCTACTTGCATGTTGACAGATTGAATTGTAGGATGTTTCAGGCGCGAGAATGATTTACAAATGTTTTTATTTTTTTCGAAGCCAATCCTTCGTGTGAGTCACTTGCGCGCATCCTATAGATGAATTGTGGAGATGGTCATTTCCTTAACCTCACGAGGATGTATTGTTTATTCTAACCTCATCTAAAAGCGCAGCTTTTTGTGTGTGTGTGTGTGTGTGTGTGTTTTTCTATCCTGAGGAAGAACGAAAAACTCGAAAGACAATTTTCAGAACAGGTTTTAATTGTGGAGTGGCAATCCTGGCCAATTGAAGTTGTTCTCTGTAATGAAGCTTCTTGTTCCTGTCCTGTTTTAAAACCCTTTTTCAACTTAGAAATCTAGTCTTCCAAGCCGAAATGGAGATATTGGAAACCAAGTTCGATAGAGACTTTTAAAGGGAGTCGCCTCCATTATGGAAGACTAATTCCTGTATGTATAAGGATTAAAAGGTTGCTATCTTTCTCTATAAAACAAAAGCCTCAACAACGCGAGCTTTCTTCTCCATTCTTTTGTTACCATGGTAAACCATCATACTAAGATGGCTCTTTAGGCATTCCCTGAACCTCTAGTGTTATTAAAGCCTATACAGTTTGAACCTCTAGTGTTATTAAAGCATATACAGTTTGAGCTGGACGATTGATGAGGTTTGTTGAAAATCCCACGAAGATCGTGATCTTCTTAAGGTTGGAGGATAGATTATGTTTTAATTTTTAAATTTTTCAAAAACGTTTAAAATAAAATATTGGGCTAGATAACATGAATATTTACAAAATAAATTCTCGATGGAAAAAGGTAGTTTTAGAATAAGATTGTGTTATATATGTTACAAAGCTCAAGGAAAAAAGTACAATTAGTTTTTTCTTAATGAAAAAAAACGTTGTAAAGGGATGTTTATCTTAAAGCTTAAGGCTATTTATATAGCCTTAAGCCCATGCGGATGTGTTCATGCAAGGTTAGACTTGTCAAGTGCTGTCAATAATTTTAGATGAATTGGAGACAAAGGTCCAAAGTGACAATAGATCACCATAAAAGCTGTCTAATTTATGGATTTTGTGAGTTGATGAGGACACAACATCAAATAACATGTTATAATTTAATATATATATATATATATATATATATATATATTTTATTCTCATAGTCGATTGTGATCTAACAAAAAGATAATACATCTGAGAGTGGCAATTGGTTTTGAAACGTATTCACTCGGTCCGTGGTTAAACTTGCAGTCATCAACATGTCTTTTGTTTAAGGTTGTTGTTTTGTTAGATTCTATGGGCATTCTAAATCTTATTTGATTGTTGGTGTTGTAGACTTGTTGAGCCATCAAGGCTTTTAAACGCTTGAATCAATTATCCTAGTTTCAATTAAGCATTAGGTCAGATGATATATTTGGTCTAAATATATACAACTTTTATTTGGATCTTGAATACCTATGCAAGCTTTATGACCTTTCATGGCTTTGGACTTGTTCCTCCAAGCCTTATCTCGAATTATAGGACATGAACTGTAATACCCTACGCTTTCATATACATTTAAAGTTACTTTCCTATGATTTGGTACTAAAAGAAATATATGGGTAATTTTTTTTTATACAGTTCTCATATAATAATCTACCGAAATTTTCACCAAAATTTTGGTAGAGTTTTTCCTATACCGGGAGATCCCAAGTTATCGACGTATAAAATATTTACACTTCAAAATCTCATATCTCATAATCCACTCACAACCCAATCATCTTGGGTCTCCATCCCACAAATATAATCATCATCACAACCACAATATTTATATCATATATTGAACAACAAATACCATTTTGTCCGCATCATAAATAAATATAAATTACTTAATCATGAAGTGTATAAATAACAGTAACCAAAATGAAGAAGACTTGATATTTAATAATAAATATGATATTTACTGCTACTTATATTATAATCCTCCAAACAAGAGTCTAAGTTATACTGATTACAAACAATAACATTATACAATACTGCAAAAGTTTACATTATAATTATATGCCGAAAAAGGAAGCCTATACATGCATAAAAGTCTCCCTAACATTTACGAGTCACACGGAGGGAGAAACGAGCCTCCCGAATATGTGAAGTTCCTGCAATTAATGAGAAAATAATAGAATAAAATCAATTATATTAAAATAGACATGAATATTTCAATAAAAAGATTATTTCCATAATAATAAATTTAGCATAGTTCATCAATCTCTCCTTTTATTTTTTTTTTTGTTAGATTTCCATGATTCGTTAGGCAACATAGGCAATTTAATACTTCCATCTTTTAATATGGCATTTCATTCTTAGACACCTATCTCTTATCAAGATTCCTTAGTAACCTTTAGCAACCAAATTAAATTCCATAATTCCAGCATTTCATATACGAAAGCCAATTTTATTTATGATTCAATAATCATTTCCAACAATTTAACTGATTGCTATACATCCGGCATTCCATTCTTGGAAGCTAATTTCATTTCGTGATTTAACGATCAGCTCTAGCAATTTAATCAATTGCTATCCATACGGCGTTCCATTCTCGGAAGCCAATTTCATTTCGTGATTTAATGATCACCTCTAGCAATTTAATTGATTGTTATACATCCAGCGTTCCATTCTCGGAAGCCAATTTCATTTCGTGATTTTAACAATCACCATCAATGATTTTATTGGTTGCTATAAATCTGGCATTCCATTTTTGGAAGCCAATCTCATTCTGTGATTCAAAAATCACTTCATTCTTCTATTAAATCCATATCAAAAGTTTCATCTTTATGACAATTAATACAACAACTCAAATAAATTCATTATCGGATTTACATGGCTTAAAAAGAGACATCTAAGGAATAATGTCACCCACTTGGAGTATGATGTGATGTTCCGGCGTGGGTACGCTAGAATGCCTTGGGGCCCGCTCCTGCACCATAACAAGATTAGAGTTTGTTAATCAGAAACTCTGGATCGGACCACAAATCTTATTTGACATATTCTTTCATCGAAAAATTTAAAATATATTAGTTCATTCCTATATTTCTCATTCAAAATCCCATGACCATTTCTTTTGAAATATTCATGGTTAAAGATTCCTCCCAAATGGTTGTCATTCATTCATCAATGTGCTTTTATAACTAAACATTGTTTTGCGTTCCAATTAAAACTTAACTTGTTTAATTAGGAATGTGGTGCGAATTCTATTTTCTCACACATTAACATATCCCTTTTAGATTATTAAGGAAAGGGAGGTTAGATTACTCATTAACACATCTAATTTTGCTCATTCTCTACACTCTTATAAATTTATCTTTTAGGTAGTAGCCTAACCCTTCTATGAATTTTTTATGCATAATTGGAGTTTTAAAGGTTCAAATTATACAAAGTTTGCTTCAAATGAGAATTAACATCCCTAGTATTAATTCCATGAAGAGGTATAGTCAAAATTCCATTCCCATCTTTTTCTAATTTCAGCTTCAATTTAGTCATTACAAGCTGTCACACAAAATACAGCAGGACTTATCTTCTGGTTTTTTTATTCATAACTTGAGTTTTAGGAACTTGAATCATGTAAGGCCAATTTTTAATGAACGTTAACACCCATATCCACAACTTTAAAGAAGAAACTTATCCAAAATTCCGTGCTCCACTGATTCAAAATTCACTCACAAGTCAGGCAATAATTTCAGTTTTTGAATGCACAGCTTAACCCCTCATTAGTATTTCGCCCACATTTGGAGTTCCATAACTCCAAATGAACTAAATCTTGTTGCAATGGAAAGTTAACATACCTATACTTAATTACATGAAGAAAAATATCTCAAATTCTTTCGGTTTCTATTAAACTCAGTTGCAGCTTGGTCGTCAGAGTTGTTCAGCTGTAGTTCAATGTCTCCCTTCATCAATAATTAATTAAGCAAAGAAAGTCTTCCTCCACTCTTTTCTTCCATTTGGCCGAACCCAAAGGCCTCTCTCCCATCCCAATATCTTCTTTAATCTTGAATAATAATGTCATTTTATTAAACAATTAATCTTCTAAGTGCAGAATTTATGAGTTTTTCCTCTTTCCCCCAATTTTTTTCTTAAGAACCGTAAAAGATAAAATCTAAAAATTAAGGGTTTTAATTACAATTTCAGTTAGGAAGTGTTTAGAATACTTTAGTTTATATGCTCTTTGGCCTCCAAAATCCTTCTTCACGTCCCCTTCTTCTTTTCTTTCCTTGTCTTTCTATTTTCTTCTATCTCTTCAATCAATATCCTTTTTCTTATCTTGATAACACCTTAATTACTCCTTGCATGTTTCCACTCCCATCTCTCTTTGTTTTTCACACTTTAGGGAGGGTAAATGGTGGCATGCAAGGTTGGTTGGTTTTCAAAGAGGAGGGAAAAAGATGGGGAAAAATGTTCTTCCCTTCCAACCGTTGGCCTCCCTTAAGAGAGGGAGGCTTCTCACTCTTTTTTTTAGGTCCTTTAATTTCTTAAATTCATGTTATAAAATCCCTCTTCATTCATTTTTTTTTTCAATTTAGCCCTTGGTTAATTTCTTACTCTTTATGTTTTAAAAAAAGTATTTTGACCGGGGTTTTACATGGACCATGTGGTTAAGGGTGTAAACCCCAAGTCCAACCATCCCCCTTAGTCTTTGTAGTGTGACCAGTATAAATACTTTACTCATTAAGGTATGACATCCTAATTTTGCATACAAGGGTGACATATGTTCCCCTATGCATTCCTTTATCACATTTATATGCAATTAGGATGGTCCTCATATGTATTTTCACATACATTGTCTAATATCATTTTAATAATTTTGTCATTTAATTTCCCTAAACTTGTCATTATAACAAAACATGTGTTGGAAGTTCAAGAGTTGGCATGTGAATGAAAGTTAAGGATTTGAGCCTTTTTAAATTCTAACTACTCACCATCCCTCGACCACATCTCTTATTGCTAGTACACATGTTGAGGGATAATTAGGCTTAATTGTATAGTCATCAAAATATCTTTGATATGTCCAACCACGTTGGCAGGCTTATATATAAGGCTAAAAGTTATCCTGCCTTTTCATTTTCACAATTTACATTCACTTTCTCGAGCTCTCTTTAAACTAATTATGACGAGGCTAAACCATCATAAACCACCACTAACACAAACTCAAATCCACCTAAGAAAAAGCAACTGTAATGGAGATTTGGGCTATTTTTATGCCTATAAATTAACATTTCAAGAGGGTTCATAGTGTTCTCGTGGGCTGCTCTCATTTGTTCATTCAAAATTCATTCATTAAAGTTTTGTAAGGTTAAAATTCTTTGCATCATTTGAGATTTTTTTTTAAGTAGAATAGACATAAATAGGATAGCATTCAGGTCCAGGATTACCATGAGAGGGGAAGTCTACAAGGAGTTAGTTATAGTTAGTTATAGCGGTTATAGAACTTTGAGAAGGGACTAGAGGACTTTGGTTAAGACTAAGAGATCACAAGATGTGATAATATAGTCTTGAGACCAACTAGAGGACACATACCTAAGTGAGGTGTCACTAGCTTAGATAGTTAAATGCCATGCTTGATTATGAAGATGATATTTAATAAAAAAAAAAAAAACTTTCAAATAGAGAAAATTAATATCTAGTTTGTTGGGGTCCATATAGAAGGTAAGAGATTACATCTCCTCTTTGCATGTTTAAATAAGGGTATAAAAAATAAAAAGTTATGAAAGAGTAACTAAAACCCTAAATTTTAAAACCACAATTGGATTCCAAGTAAAATGAAAGATTCTAAACAACTTCAAAAATCAATTTTTTTCTCAAAAGTAAAAGATATCTATTCTATAATTGGTCATATAATAATTAGTTATGTTTTTATAATTCAAGGAGACTATAACGTTCGTGAAATATCATTCAAGATTGTATTTAATAGTAACCTTGTCATTGTTCCTTTTACAAAAATCAATTTTTATTTCTGAAATTGATACACATATATACATAAAAGAAATAAAGGGATTGAGAGAGGTTTTCCTCTTTGAATTTTGGTTCCAAAGAAGCCAAACCAAATCGAAAACTCAAAATGAGAGGTAAATACATCTTTTTTTTCCCTAAGAAAATTATCTTAGAACTCCTATGTTTTTTTTAGTAAGGTAGCTATTATAATTTAATTGTTCTATGGGATAATTGTAAAAGAAAAAATTACCCCTAAAATCCTATAGTATTGGAATATTACACTTTGCATTTTGAATTTTATGCGCACACTAACACTTAACATCATTGTCTAAAAAAAATTAACAAAAATTATCTGATTTTTTTAAAGATTTGTTATTATTTTTCATTTAACGACTAAAATGCCCTTACATTAAATATTATAATTTTTTCATCAAAAAAAAAAAAACACAAACTAGACACCACCCTCATCCTTTTCTCATCATTGAAATTTGGTCATCTAAACCCAACAATTGAATAATAAAATTATCAATCTGGTGGAGATGGGATATGTAACATCTCATTTAAGTCAAGCATCTAAGATATAATTGTTGCAAAAATTTGATCCAACCCAATTCTGGGGCAAGCAATTCCCTTGAAGAGTACCCTCGTTATGCTTAAAAAATAAGGCAACTCCACCATCTTCATTCGATTCAAAAACCTGAACCCAGATAGCAAAACCAAATTGGGACATAGTTGATCTAGGAGCTTTTTAACTAGATTTTGCTTAGATATTTTGGATTTCTTGTTTCTTTTTTTTAAAAAAAATCCAGCGTATATCTATCTTTGTTAATTGCAAATATTAGTTAGTTACTCTTATTTATAGAGATTTGAAATAGAGGCAATTTTTTACTTGTCTTGCAATAACAATTCGATGAGGGAAAAAAAACAAATTCACATATATCTTCTTAAATATGACATTTAAAGAGAAAATAAACAAAAAAGAAAAAGAAACAAGTATGAATGGCTAGAATGAAACATTGTTCACCTTCTTCCACACCATTGTTCACATTCTTCCACATCTAAACCCTAGCCACCAAGACCACAAACCCAAAACCTAGCCATCATACCACCTCCATAATCACATTGTTATCCCTCCATATGAGCCTCTCCTTATTCAAATAACCCAACATTGAACCACTATTTCTCCTAATTTACCATTACAAAAAATAAAATAAAAAAATCAGTGTTATTATCACTATTTTCCCCACAACAGCAATAAACCTTAGCTTCCCCCCCAGTTGATAGCCATTGCCACTTAACCAAAACCAAGCATAGTAGTAGACCCATATCCATCACAGTCCTCAATTATAAACAAATCAGCTAATAGATCTTTGCCCACTGTAACTCTTTGTAAAGTATAATTTTTTAAAACTTGATACGTAAGTATAATTTCGACCAAACTATAGGATGTTAAACGTATTTTTCTTTACAAAAACATCATATAGTTTGATCTCTTTTTATTATGCTTTTTTATTTTTATAAATTACACTTTATATCTCAGGAATTATATGTTAATAATAGTTTACATCCTCAAGCTAGCACGCCAATATATATATATATACACATGATTATCATTATACTTCAAAATAACATGCAAAGTTACTACTATTTAAAGGATTAGGATTCTACATAGTTGATTTTTACCAATTTAGGAATTCATGGTGTTTTTGACAAAATAAAATTGGATCTAAAACTCTTAAATTTAAAAATTAGGAATTGATTTTGGTAGTTTATACATGATTCAAAGTAATTTTTAGGCTTGATGATGTTTTTATAAAGTATTATGGATTCATACAACATAAAATTGAAGCTTTACATTTATGTTTGGAAAATAAGAAAAGTAGAAGGAATGAAAATCAAAAGAAAGAAAGCATAGAAATAAAAATACTAGAAGATAAAATGATTTTCTTACATTTTGATTGGAAGGGGTGAAATCAGAAGCAATGAAAATGGAAGAAAAAAGTTGATTTTGTAAAATAAAATAAAAAAGTACTACAAAAATTACAATTTTGTCAATTTTTGACCTTTCTAGCGTTAGCATAAACACTAGGAAACATTCCTCAAACAAAGGTAAAATCAATTAATTTTATATTTTATATTGTAGCTTTCTTTCCAATTTGGAGGAGAAATTATTCTTCGAAGTTGTTCTTCTTTTTCCATGAATTATTTTCAGACAAATCCCACATATTTTTATGAAATAGATGTAGTAATAAAAAGATTTATATACTCAACAATTTCTTCAATTTGAAGAGAACAAATATGATAAGGTCCTTGTAGAAAACTTTCAACTCAAACATAGAATCCGTACGTCCCACCTGTATCTTTCTTTCCTTTTAAAATCCACTCTTCCCAAATACTTTGATAGAGATTATTTGGCTAACGTTTCTAGTATTCCAATAACCAAAGAACAAGACAAGATATGTTCAAATATATATTATTTTGAGAATATTTAAAAACAAAAATGGTAAAGTGAATTTAATAATTATACCTTCATTTTTAGAATGGATAGTATATTTAAATTGAGACTATCAAGAATAAAAGGTTAGACATTTATTTAGGGACGGAGGAATTACATAATTTGTTGGGTAGGGCCTTGCTCCTTTTATTAATTTATTTATTTATTTATATTTAGGGACGGAGGAGATACATGTTTTCACCTTCTTTTTTCGAATTCGGGCAACCTTGCTTCCTTTATTTATTTATTTATATTTTATGAAGGTAATAATTAAAAATATCGTTTAATTTTTATTTCTACTACAAATTTATATATTTATAAATTTCATTCTAATTTCATTATCAATGTTAAGATTGGATGCTCAGAAAGCAACTCGCTTTATGTATCCTTTTAAAAAACTCCTAAAGTAATTATGTATAATAAATGTAGAAAAATAGAATAATTGTATTGGTTAATTGATAGCTGTTACTTTATATAAATATTAGTAAACAAAACAAAATAAAATATAAACAAGATATTTGATTTTCTTTGGTATCTTCTAACTAGGATCTTCAGTTAATATTGACTGTCTGTTTGCTCTTTAATATTAACTCCTATATATTCTCTAATATAATAAAAACAAATTAAATTTCAAATATATAGCACGTGTAAAAAAATTAAGAAATTTATTTTTATCTTGAAGTTTTGGACCCCTTCTTCACTGGAAATTGATTGCAGGGTTCTTGAGTGGATTATCTCAGGTATCAAAGAAAAGACTGGCGAAATCCTGCTCACTGCTAGACTTTGCGGCAACTGTTCTAACTTTCAGTAATCTTAAACACGTCTTCTTTGAACTCACCCGCTTGGGTAGTGGATACAGATTCTACACACTGCTAAAGGTGCTGTAGGATCCCAGAACGTTTGGGAACTTGGGGTAGCAGTAAGAACAGGGCATTCACGAAGACTGCTCTCTGTTCTATCCATCTCTCATGAACAAGAAAAGACACCGCTGTAGGTTTTTACGAGCGTGTCCTGGTAAGTGCATAAACCCTTTGCAGCTTCAAAACTCAGATCAACACATCAAACATCTCTCTCTAACAGCAGATCCATCTATCTATGGTTAGGGAAATCTAAGCTGTTCACCCAATAAATCCATTAAACTTACTGCAATAAATATAATAATAGTTCAAAAGTAGACTCTTACATTTTATACATCTCGAAATCTAATGTTGGCCCTCTCCGCAAGCAAGACCATGGGATCACTGATTAACAGCGACAAGGGTACTCACCATGATACTACCTACTAGAATAATATAGTTGAGATTTGTACCCCCTCACAAAATCCTATAATATATACTCAGGATTACTTCTTCCTTTTTCCCTGCAAACAAAAGAAAAAAAAAATACACAAATACACAAATCAGCTACAGCTAACCTTCCCATCCATTCAGCAGCACCTCTCACAAAAAACAAAGGAAAAAAAAAAAAAAGGAATCAAATGTGGATTGAAACTTACTGTGGTTAGGTAATCATCCATCGACAACTGCTTCCGCTTCTTTTGGGAAGGAGGGCTCTCGGTCTGTCTTCCCATTGAACGCTTCGACAGGGTCATGCTCTGCTGTGTATGATGGCAATAAAAAAGTTTGTCAGCATAAATGATTAAAGATAATCCAACCACGTAAATCATGCAATCCAACATGATGAGTTTTAAAAACAAGACAATAAATGATAACTCATGCGTGCGAGTGTGTGGCAATGATGGGTAAAACTGGGCTAATGAGGATCATAAGTAGAACCTTGGCAAGCTTCTTTTCTTTACGAGCCTGTCTCTCCCTCTCATCATGTTCTTGGTTTTCCTTCTCCACCAACCGAATTAAGGTATCACATCTCCTTGCAAGTTCTTGAGTTGTCCGGGACTTTACAAACCAATCAAAACGAAACAAAGGTGATGTACGGAAAGCCACTTTCAGCTCATCCCAGTTCCCATATCCGAGCTTGTGAACCATGCACATCTATGAATTGCAAAAACAGCCATTTAAATCATAAGATGTTCAACATTCAAGAAAATGAATAAGCTATTTGTATGGCATTACAGTAAATGATTAAAAAAAATGCACCATGAAACGATCACATTCTTCATTGTACAATTTCCCTTTGTTCTGACCATACTGGATCTTCAATTCAAGCCAGGGATTCTTGTAACGATCCAATTTCTTCCCAATTGCTTTCATGATCTCGTCTTTACGAGAAATTCTGGCCTCCCCTCTTTCAATGTTCTTAATGATCCTATCATAATCTGTACGTATGCCACAATTAGAGAGAAAAATGAAAGATGGTGAAATTTTTTAAAGGTCCAATAAACAATAAAATTCAAGTTATCCAACATAATAAACCTGACCAAAACCAGACCCATCTGCAAACAGTAACAATCAAGCATAGTTCCAACAACTTTTTTTGTACATAAGTGACCAGGACCAGACAACCAGTGCAAGTAGACAAAAAATGAGACTTTCATAGAATAGGTTACAACAAACCAAATGAGCGGTTTCCAGACATTTTATTTGCTTCCAGTTCTGTTACCAAGGGCCCTTGCACCCAACAATACATATGCCATATGACCCCACTCTTAACAGGTATGAAGTTCAATCCAGGAGAACTTCATCCACAGCCACTAAATCAACATCATTCCACCAAAAATGAGATCACTTACCATTTAACTCTTTGTATCGCTCTTTGAAAACTTTAGCGTATCTTTCAACTTCCTCTTCTGTTTTCCCTTCCAGTTCAGTAGCAATACTTTTTAAGTCATTTCGACCATATTTTTCACAAGCCCTAATAAAGGTATTGAAGTCTCTTCTACTCCATGAGGAAAATCCCTGAAATTACACTGATGAAATGTAAGTAAGGAGACCCATTATTATCTAATTAACATTTAAACATTCCATTCACCTCTTCCAAAAGCCGTTCTTTTTCTTCCAGTTCCTCAGCAGTCAATGGATCTCTCGTCTCTAAATATCCAATAATCAGTAAATAGTAAGTGAAATGATGTAGAAGACAACATGAGGACAAAACAGGGAGCCCAGCTGAGATAAAGTACCTTCAGGTTCATCCACATCAATTGTATCTTTCAGTTGATTCTTTTGATGTGCTTGCTGAAATTTTGTAACAACTAACCAAATAAGTAAGAAGCACGAGTACCTCAAAAAGCACAACTAAGCAATAAGGGCAGAGATTAAAACTTGTATTATCAATGAAAGCACCCACCATGAGGTGGCGTACTTCTTTTTCATACAACTCACTAAGCCTCTGTGTGTTGAAAAACTGGAAATCATGCCTGAAAACAGCAGACAAGAACATTCAAGCACAGCATCTCAGAATTCCAATACATTTCAATGAGAAATCAGCAAGTTCCAGAAGCAATTACAATTGAGGCATGCGAGGAATTCGAGGTTCCTTTGGTTTTGCCGGACCACCTTGACGCATTGTTTGCTTGAAGTATTCAGATTCTGAGTAACTGGTAGAAGGAAAGATTACAAAAAAAAGAAAACACTTGTCATATAATGTTGAACCAATATACTCAAAGAGATTATGGAAAAATGCAAAGGGAAGCATTACTTGCGCTTCCGCTCCCTCTTTGGAGGTTCGATCCAGTTCTCACTGACAATTTTCTCAAAGTCGAACTTGTTTTCATCCTTCATCAATAAGAAACAAAATACAAGCACTGAGATCATAGGGTGATGAAAACAAGCCTTGAAGTTAAACTGGTAAAATTGAAATCAAACAGAATATCCTCCAATGCATAAGAAAAATGGAAGAAGTGCACCTACCTTATCATCATCAAAATCATATAATTCAGCATCTGCCAGAAACCAGATAAAATATCAGCACTATTACGTGTAAACTAACATTCCAATCACTAGACAGATAAATACACAAACTGCCAAAAAAATTCAATATGTGGATTCACATACTGTCATCCATTTTAAATTTGATTGCATCTTCAGTGAATTTCTTCATCTTGGCATCGAGCTCAGCTGTTGCCTCTTCTCCCTTAGCAATGATTCTGTCAATGTCCTCATCTGTAATCGTACTATCCTTTGAGCTGAAAACCATCTCAGCCCCAAACCTCACCATTTGAAGCAGCTCATCTTTATTAACAGCTGTATGAAAGAGAAAGGCATCAAAATGTTGCACACACAAATACAGATAAGTGCTCAAAATGCAAATGCAACTTACTTTTCTGCTCTGCTAATCTTCCTTGTTGGATCACTAAAGCATCAAGTGCAAGCTTCTTATAAGCCCTCTCAATCACTTTTTCCTCAATCGTATACTGTTTCACAATCAACCATAATGAGAGAAAAAACCAACACAGATTAGCTTCTACCTTGGCACATCAAAGATCAAATGCAGACCTCTGTGCAAAATCGGAACACTTGGACTTCTTTCTTTTGACCAATCCTATGAGCACGGTCCTGAGCTTGCAAATCAACTTGTGGGTTCCTACAATAAGAACCCCCAGCATCAACAACCCAGACAAGACGAGGAAAAAAAGGGCAGATGCAGCTAAGAGAGACAGCAAGAGCCTCACCAGTCACTGTCATAAAGAATGACAACATCTGCAGTAGCAAGATTGATACCCAGACCTCCAGCTCTTGTTGACAACAAGAAGCAAAATTTCTCACTTCCTGGCCTGTTAAAGGCATCGATGGAAGCATCACGATCTTCTCCGCCAGTATTCCCATCAATCCGACAATACTGATGCCCACTAAAAATTAAATAGTCTTCGAGAATGTCAAGCAACCTCGTCATCTGCATTAAAGGCAAAACCAATTGCAAGATCAGTGATTAAGCAATTGAACTGTAACATAACCAAAAGGTTACAGAGGGACATTTCAAATGCTAGTGTACACAGAATAACAATCTTAGCTATCCAGCCAACCATAGCTATCAACAACTCACCTGTGAAAAAATTAAGACCCTGGAATCCCTCTCTTTTAGCTTAGGAAGTAACTTATCCAACAAAACCATCTTACCTGGAAAAGGAAGAATGCAAAAGACTGATTTCTGCTACAAAATTATGAACACAAACCCAAAAAACATTGTATCCACCCGAAGGCAAAGTTTACCAGCATTGGTAACAAGATGCTCTCCTGTAGTGTAAGGTGGACCAGGCTCAGCACCCTGGAAAAGATATGGATGATTACAGCATTTGCGAAGCTGCATTGCTATGTTCAAAAGACGCTTCCGTTCTCCACCAGCATTAACAACTTCAAGATCTTTCTGCAGTAAGGCCCTGTAGTACTGTTTCTGCATCTGGGACATTCCAACCTTCAGTATGGTTTCCTTCTTGGGAGGCAAACCTTTCTCAACATCTGATTTCAATCTTCGGAGAAGAAATGGCCGAAGGACCTTAGAAATGCAGAATCCATGGAATCAAAATATCAGATGACACCTCATTGTGGCAAAATAATTAGAATCCGAATATTTTTACAAAAACAATTGAGAGCTTTTCAGGCTCAACGCTAAGAAGGCAATGTGCTTACCTTGTGCAGTTGTTGAACGACTTCCTGCTGGTCATTTTCAGCAGAAATTTGAAACCATTCATCAAAAGTTTCAGCGGAGCTAAAAATCTCTGGCAGAAGAAAGTTGAGAAGAGCCCAGAGTTCATGAAGATTGTTCTGCACATCAAAAATACAAGAAATATTATATTTTTATAAGAGCAACTACAGAATATTATATTTTTACAGCCAAAAGATAACACAAACAAACACAGTAAACTACAGTGCAGCCCCATGCCACCAAAAAACAATTTATCAAACTCAATGAATTTAAAGAAATCTACGGTAAGCATCACAGCCAACCTCTTTCAGCATCAAATGTACAGATATTACATATACAGATCAGTTTTTCTACAAGTACCCATGCATCCCAACTTGGTAACTTTTCATGTCATTAAAGATTCAAGCATATACCTGAAGTGGAGTACCAGTAATGAGGAGGCGGTAATTGGTGTTATAAAGCCTCATTGTTTTTGAAAGGAGAGAATTTTCATTCTTAATCCGATGAGCTTCATCAATGATAATATACCGCCAACTGAAGCGACGCAAGATAGACTTCTCTTTGATGGCCATTTCAAAACTCGTAACACATACATCAAATTTCCCAGCAACCAGTAACTCCTCACGTATATGTTTCTGAGAAAAAATTCAGCGTGAAAAAATGCATACAGTAAAGAATTATCCATCAATGCATGCATTGAGATTATTTTTTTTCTAAAAAGAAAATCATGCAGCAAAAAAAATCACTAAACCATACTTAATGCAACTTACTCTTTCATCAGGATTGCCAAGAAACTTGATAGCACGTAAAACTGGACAAAAACGACGAATTTCATTCATCCAGTTACCAAGTGTAGATTTTGGAGCAACTACCATATGAGGACCAGTGATTCCTCTAAATTCATGCAGGTAGCCCAATAAAGAGATTGTTTGTAAGGTTTTGCCAAGACCCTGGATTGCAAAATGAAGATGTGTTTAATAGCACATAAATCACCTGAAACTCAAGAGGAAAAAAAGCACAGCACTTTTAAAAGCTAAAATAATGCCAAGACCATTTCTTGTTTTGCGCGTACCATTTCATCTGCAAGGATTCCATTTATACCATTCTCATACAGCCTTATAAGCCAGTTCAATCCAGCAAGTTGGTAATCCCTCATCTTTCCCTGAATACCTGCAGAAAAAGAATAAAAATGAATCTTAGCCTCCAAAATTGGGCTACCCCAAAACAATCACATCAATTGTAAATATTTCAGTGTAATGAGGATATGTGACAAGCCAGGCAAACATCAATAACGATGCATGCTATTCTTCAACTAGCATTAATTTGTGTACATGCAAAGCTAAGGATGATCAGTAGGTTTATAGGATCAAATCTCTGGTTAGCTTTGACAAAAATGGAATAAGTAAGAAATATCAATGAGCCTGCTAAAAAAAGATGACAGTAGAAAAACAGTATAAATAAATAAATATAAGTGAATCCATAAATGCACTGATTCATGATACATCAACCGTGTGTGTATGCAAACAGCAAAGAGAAAGTATTTGGATCCAAACTAATAGCAAAGAAATTTACAATTCTACACTTAACCTAACAGTCAGTCAGGGAGATGCATGTGCGTGCATGCATGCATCAGAAGAGTACATATATAAGGACATTACAAGATGGTTGTGCCACCAGCCGTGTGTTTCCTGATAAACCATCCTCTTCCTCCTTCAGGTATTCTTCATCTTCCTCCTCTTCAGTTACTTTTGAGGCATGTCGACCCCTAGATTAAATTATGAAACCAAAGTAAATTGCAGTTAGATGCACTGAACATGACCAGTACTTTTAGCCTTACCAACAAGCACACATAGTGAATTCAGAGTATAGAAGAGGTTCAGTCAAATCAAGCTCCTACATGAGTTGCATGAAAAATTGAATTAAGCATGAAATGCACATTAAACCAACTTTGCTGAGCTTGATAAGAATACAATTAATCTAGCAATCTAGCAAGACAATGAATGAAGATCATTGTCTGCTTACATATTGATGCATGCCCTTCACCTCACATCCCAGCCTTTTATTAACTATGAAGGCAAGAAAATGTGTATGCAGCCCATCCTGTGCTACTTAGTCTGACATAAAAAAAAACCTAGCTTACTATGATTTTCAAAAAGCCCTCACAATAAAAGTTTCTGAAAAAAATCATCAATCTTATTAAGAAACAACTAATTGAGTCATGCACAGTTGATACTTGATACTCAAAAATGGAAAAGTTTCCAACAAGCAATTAACAACATAAACTTATTTACTAGAGGAATTGTCAGCAAAAGTATAATCAAGCAACTACAGTATTCAATTTCTTTAGAAAGGGATCTTCAAACAAATAACAGTCAAACCTTCCCTTAGCCCTCTTCTGGGATGCTGATTGATCATGTTTAGCAAAGTGAGCAAACAACTCAGTTTGCTGCAGTAAATATTTCAAGCGTCCCTTCCCCTTGTTATTCTGCAATTAAACTAACTTCAGTAAACTTGCCCAACATCTTTTTCATATTCTACAAGCAACACATTGCAGAAGCCATTCTTGAAAATCAAACATACTATATCAGCATCTATAGCAGCATTTTGTTGATCCAATATCTCCTGAATCTTATGTTTCTTCAATTTTTGCATTTCTTTGAGTCTCTCCTTTTCACGCTTGCTAATTTCATTGCTGGTTCCTTCCTACAGTTCAAATTATGCACCCAAAAATATCAAAAGATATGCAAAAAAATCAAAGGTCAGCAAACTCAGTACAAATACACGTCACATTGAAAACATACACCAAAACACCCGCAGAGGAATTCAAAAGGCAAACCAACACGGTTCACAATAATTTCAGAACAGTCAAAGCCCAAAAGGCCATCGTCAAATCAAGGAAACCCTACAAAAAAAGGCCTGGCCAAAACAATGCATGTGAGTCTACGTAGCTAAATTAAGCTTTTTTATGAACATTTATGCATCCACCAGAACAAAAACCATAACTACCAGTTCCCCTACTTCACTTTCTTTCCTTCAGCTTCCACCGAGACCCATCAAACAGTACATTATCACAGCAAAAATGCAGAAACACTCCTTCGTTCAGCACGGCAACACATTTCGTCGCTAATTTCTCAGTACCTCCTGCTTTCGAAGCCTAATTTAACAAATTTTCAAGTCTCGTCTCTATTCAGTCTACAAATTTCTCAGTATCAAACCAATGCTAAACCAACAAAGCTCCTTAAAAACACCAAAACCCTAACTAGATCCAAACACACAACAAACTATCAACAATTTAGAATGGCAAGACCGTAAATTACTTCATCAGCCTCCTCGCCTTCATCACCTTCAGCATCTCCATCGGCCTCATCGTCATCGGAATCAACTGAGCGAGCCACCTCCTCGATCTCCTCCTCGTCTTCCTCTTCGTTGATCTGCTCGTTGAGTGGCTCTTCCTCCGATGACATCGCCTCATCCGACGACGTTCGTTTCTTCGAGGGTTTCGCCATGTGAAATATGTTCTTCTCTTTCTCTTAGATTGGGGGTTTCTAAATTTTTAGAGAGAGGGAAGTGCGTGTCGTGGATTTTTGGAAGCGAATTTTGAAAGCAGCAAAAAGAAGGGGTCGAGGGCAGGTTCGGTAATTTATTTATGTGGGCTTTTTATTTTTTATTTATATTAGGAGTTTTGAGGTTGGTGATTTCCCGCCTTTATTGGGGAATCGTGATTTCCCTCCTGCGTGGAGGCTGGTTAGCCCATGGTGGCTCAACAGTTAGGTTTGTGGGCTCGTACCTATTGTGCCCAAACACAGTTTTATCCCGTTTAGTAAAAAAAAAAAAAAACAGAGAAAGAGGTTTTGGACGTCACTAATTACTAAACTATATTTTAGAAAAAATATTTTTTTATTATTTTAAATTATTTTAATACGTTAATATCAAAAATAAATTTAAAAAAATATATTATTTTAATTAATTTCTAAACTTTTAAAATATACTCATCATAGTTTTTACTATTCTAGTTTGAATGAATTTTGGTATATGTTATTCATTAATTAAATACTTTTCGAATCTATAATGGATATAAAACACAAACATATGGCACCACAAAACACATACGGAGCCAATAATGACGCATGATGGGAGTTGGGTTACGTGGGGGGAGCATTTGGGGGTTGGTTGCATTGGAAAAGGGTTTGAAGTTGTTATGGCTTATGTTAAGTTATTCTATTAGTTTACTTTTGTTTTTTAAAAGTATTTTTAAAAAAAATAATTTTTTTTACTTTAAATTAATAATTTTTTGGTATTTTTAAATATTTTAATATGTTGATGTCAAAAATAATTTTTTTAAAATAAACAAAAATTATTTTGTTTGTATTTTCATTAATCTCTTGTTTATACTTTTCATTTCTTTTACTTTACTTAGTTAATGTATATCATTATTATGTTTTTATTTTATTTATTTATGTTTCTCTTCTTCATTATGTTTAGCTAAGTTTATTTTGTTAATGTGAAAAGGTTATACTAATGGTGTCAAAATAAATATAGTATAAACTCAACATGAACTTTAATGTTTTGATATTAACATGTTTTGTATTTGTTATCTTATTTATTCTTCCTATCTTGCTTGTTAAATGGTTAATCTAGATTTGTGTTGTACAACTCTTAGATAACAAATACTTGGCACTTTTATAGCCTATTATATGGTATAACTGACATCTGTGTTATGAAAGGAACTTAATTTGTTGTTAACATAAGTTATCATCATGAATACATGACAACATTTACAAGTATTGGCATTACTCAAATAAGATAATTAATATGATATGTTAATAATTTATAATTCGATTGAAACCTCCTTTGTGTATGGTTTCCAGTTGAGTAATAAAAAGAGTTTATATTATAATTATTTGAAATACAATTAGTGGATCCTCTAACCTTGACATTTGTGTTATCCTTGTTTAATCCTTACATCAATATCACATCTCAAAAGTTCTCTTTAACGCCTTTTCATTTATTATTTGTAATTTTATATAGTTGACCTCCCTGTGGTTTGATCCCGGTCTTGCCGGATTATTTATTACTTCGACACTCTTGCACTTGGGATAAGATATCAATCTTTTGATAGTGTCATTGCCAGCAATGAAAGAAAAGGAAAAATAGGGAGTGTGCAGCTGGCCAAGAGAAGAAAATATGAAAAGAGGGAGAGATATCGAGACTAGCGCATTTTAATGTGTGAGCCTCCTGAGAGGTATGCTATTGGAAAAGAAAAGGATTTTGGTTTAATCATAAAATTATGATTAAAGTTCAGGAGTCGCCACCTAATATTATGATTCCTAGGAAACCTATGGTCTACGAGAGTTTGAGTAAGGGATTGGTTATGCAAGGAAAAGACGCATCACCCCCAGTGCACCCTACCTAAGATAAGCTGCATTGTTGTTTAATTATTTAACTAGGTCAAGTTCCTATATGTTGGTCTTTTTCTAAGATCTAAGGCAAATCTCCCTTCATAAGAGAGTCTTTAACTTATTGGGTTCAATTCTAACCATTTTAAAGTCCAAATTTTAGCATAGTATTTATTTTGCACTTTGTATCTTTAATATATGATGGTGCACTCTATTATGTAGTTTTACATCACCAATTATTAAAGTCTACATCTAAACCTTGATATAAAATGAACAAAATGATTGGTGAGGAGTTTTTGACATTTTGGTCAAATCCTAATGAATAATCATAAACTAGTTATGATATCCCTTTAAAAAAAAAATACGATGAAGATGCAATTTTTTTGTTTTTTTTATGAAAACATGGTTGGAAAACCCTTAGGATTTGACTGTATGCATGAAAACAAAACATATTTTGTTTTTTGAAAAGCAAAATTAATTTAAAAGTTTTGAGATTTTTTTTAAAATTTTTTTAGAAACGTTTCAGAGAAAACCAGGTATTTTAATACCAGATTTGCATCTTACAGCGTAAAAAATATAACCCAATATTATGCAAAATTGGTAGAAAAACATGCGAAAAAATCAGAAATATTTTAAAATGACCCTTGGAATTTTTTTAGATATAATAATAGTAGTAGTAGTAATAATAATAATAATAATTGAGCTGGACCCATCCATCTGGGCTAGACCCAGCCGGATCTAGTTGGGCCGACTAGCAACCCAACAGACCTGGCCCTTTCCTCTCTCTTTTTCTGGGCCAGGCCAGGCTGACACGAGGCCTAGCCCAACCCAACTCATAGGATAATTAAATTGTCTCATACATGTAGAATGAATTCTCGTTCTGCATGCAAACAATGAATCATACGAGAGGGAGAAAAAGAAGGAGAAGAAGGGGGGAGGTTGCTTGGCGTGGGGGTCGTGGTCGTGATGAGGAGGTTCGATCGGTGGCTCAGAAGGCTTTAATAAAGAAAATGGTGGTTGGTAACGGCTGTGAGAGGAAGAAGCAGAAACCTGTAGAGGAGAGGGGAAACGCGTAGTGGTTACGGTGGTGGTTTTTGTCATTGGACCACGATGGTGCTGGGGGGAGAAGCTGGTCTATTGGTGGTTGTCTTTGGCAAATGTAAGAGGTGGTGGTGGTGGTAGTGGCAGAGATAGAGAAAAACAAAGAGAGAGAATTGTCGGCTGGGGAAGGAAAAACCAAGGGATGCTGATTTTTTGCCAACTTTAGACTCGATTTTCTCCTCCCCCATGTCATGAAATCCATCCATATTTATAGCGGGTGGAAGATGGATATTTTATCTTTACTAGTGTCAAATCCTGGCCTTTTATTCGACCCGGAAGTATCCCAACCGTTGGCTTAAAGTAGCTATTATAAGCTATCATATTTGTTGTAGGAAAATGGCTAATCGGATTGGCCACTTTGGGGTGATATCACGGTCGTTGTGGTGTCAATCAACCAAAATAGACCACACTAGGGTGTAGTTATATGTCAAGTGATCATTTTCGTGTAAGTTTTGTCCAATTCGGTAGAGAGATAAAGCATTAAATGCCTTAGGAATGTGGCACCCTTAGTAGCCTTTCCGGTTGAAAGCATATAGAAGAAGATGAACAGTTCACTCAAAACGACACCGTCTTGGGAAATTGCATTTTAGTCATTTGATTTATGATTTCTCTTAATTACACTCCTGATTAGTTTCAAACTTTTAATTTTGTGTAAATTTACCTGTGATGAATTTTAATTTCAACCCTGGATTTCAGCATATATTTCATTTTGGTCCTTAGTCTTGAATCTATGCAATTTAACCCTTAATTGACCATTAAAATTTTAATTCTCTTCAATTTCACCTTTGATTTCAACCAATTGGGTCCGTAGAGTTTGATTCCTTTTCCAAAATGGTCATTGGCTTCAAATTTCTTCAATTTAGCCCATAATTGACCCACAAACTTTGATTTTCTTGCAATTTTACCCTTGATTTCAATCAATTGACTTGGTAAAAAATAAATTTGGTCTTCTAAAATTCTAATTTTCTCAATTAAGCCTAAATTAGGCTCTCAAAATTAATGTTTCACCAATTAAGCCACCTAATAAAATTAATTTGACCTATTTAAAGTATAATTAAGTCCTTGCACCTAATTAAATCCTTCAATTGGACCCAAATTAATTCTTAAACATAATTAAATTTTAAATTAGCCTATGATTAAATCAAATTAGCCTATCAAAAATCTAATTATATCCTTAGACTTAAATTTTATATAGATTTGTCCAATAATAATTTAATTTGACCTTAAATCTGCATTGTCTCTTTAGTTTTGAGTAAAATAGGGTACAATTAGGCTCTCAATTTCATCTAAAATTGCAACTTGATTTTTTCTATATGTAAAATCCTCGCAGCTTGTTTTTGCCAAAATGTCAGCCCTCTTACTATCATTATTTTATTTTTGTACTTTTATTTTGAGAGAAAAAAAAAAGTGAATTTGGGGAATAACCCATAAATGAGTTATGATAGTTTTCCCCCCTTTTACAATGCTTACGACAAAGAGTTTTGTAAGAGACTTTAGATAATAAGCTTTGTTAAAAAAAAAAAAGGAATGGTGATACCAAATCAAGAAATGGTTAATGCTTCTAAAAGTGTTTGAAGTGAGGGTTCACAAACGCATTCAAAGGAAAAAGAGATAAGGCTAGAAAAGGAATGCTAAAAAGCACACTCGAAAGAAAAGGAAATAAGGTTTGTAAAGAAAAGGATGATCTTATGAAAGACCTTTTGAAGTGGTATGGTTGTACTAAACAACCTGTTTATTGGTAGAATTCAAAGATTTTGAAATGATCAAATTGTCATAGGTGACCCGTCTGGATAAAAAATGTAAATATTTTTCAAAGTGGTGAAAAATGCAAAGATTTTTCAAGATAGTGAAAAATACAAATGAGTTTTCAAAGTAGTGAAAAATGGAAAGATTTTTCAAAGTGGTCTTATTGTAATAAGCAACCTGCCTAGGTGGAAAATGAAAGATTTTCAAATGGTGAAAAATATGAAAGATTTTTCAAAGTGGTCTTATTGTAATAGACGACCTGTCTAGATGAAAAATGCAAAAAAATTTTAAAGTGGTGAAAAATATGATTTACCTGGTAAAAGGATTTGGTCAGAGATGCCTTAAAAGGACAACAAGATAGGGCTCGAAGGTGTACTATCTAGGAGATGAGAACTCAAAGAAACGCTTAAAAAGAAAAGAGATAGGGCTCGAAAGCACATTATCTGAGGGATGAGGGCTCAAAGGCATGCTTCAAAGAAGAAGATAGGGCCTAAAAAAGAACGAGAGCTCGAAGGTGTACTCGAAAGGAGGTGGTGTTAGACAATGTACTACCCGAAAGATAAAAAGCTCAAAGGCACACTCGAAAGGAATAAGATAGGGCTTAGGGGCGCATTTGAAAGGAGGTTTGTTGTCGAGACGCTGGTAAGACATTGGTCTGTCATAGATCAAAGTAATGCATTATGATCAATATATATGTATACTTACTTGAGAAACATAAGTTTCTTTTCTTCATTGACTTTCCTCCTCAATGGTGAGATCAACTAATTTGTTCTTTCCTTTTCAGCTTCTCATTTTAACTTATAGTGATCCCTATCTTTCTTTGAAGAAGCTATTAACTCCTCGTTAGCATGTTCTCTACTTTCTAAGGTCTTTTTTAGAGTCACCAACTCTTTATGCTTATTTACCAGGTATCATACGTGGCATTTCTTTCTTTCAATTGCCTATCTTTTTCTCTCAACTGTTAGCTCAGGGAGGCCTTTATTTCTGCTTTTTTTAGGAGTTGGTCTTCCAGGAATTCTTGATGGCTTTTATTGTTGTCGAGCTCAATCCTCAATTTGTCCAACTCCTTTTGCAGGTCTTCCTCATTACTAACCGTTTTTCTTTTGGGTTCCATAACAACGGATGGCCTATCTTGCATCTGGCTTTATTCTTTCATCCCTTGGAGTATCCTCGATAAACTATCATTTCTTTACACTAAGTAATTAGGGCTAACTGAGGACTTTTTTTGATGCTTCTCCTTGTAGACTAAAACAGGCGCCCCTAGTCACTTTTGATGGTGTCTAGTTTGGCTAAAAAATTAGCCCCTTTAAACAGACTGGTATATTATACCAACCCCCATGTTCTTGGCACGTATTATACTCCTCTAAACTATCTGGCTACCAATGAGGGAGAGATGTTGGGATTGACGTGCTTTAATATGTGAGCCTCCTGAGAGGTATGTTATTGGGAAAGGAAAGGGTTTTGGGTTTAATCATAAAATTATTATTAAAGTTCAAGATTCGCCACCTAGTATTATCGATTAGGAAACCTATGGTCTGCGAGAGTCTGAGTGAGGGACTGGTTGAGTCATCCCCAGTGCACCCTACCTAAGGTAAGCTGCATTGTTGTTTGATTGTTTTTCTAGGTCAAGTTCCTATCCATTGGTCTTTTTCTAAGATCTAACTTTATCCAAATTCTTCAACAAATAATAACTTCAACACAACACAATAATTTGGCCTCCATTTCCATAATTTTTCAAATGATACAATTTTTTTTTTAAAAAAAAACAAGGCACTTCAACAAGCAAACTAACATATAAAATTCAATATTTCATATTACACAACAACTTACTAACTAAGCCTCAATCCATGCCAAAAACATAATCAATCATAATGAAAGGATTCTTACCTTCTAATGACAAGATATCAAGGAGAAATTACTAAAAAATCAAGCTTTCTCCACCTTTTCTTCCATCTCCTTCAGCTTTTCAAAACCTTCCCTTTTAAGCTTTTAAAACTCAAGAGAGTTTCTAGATTTCTAGCTTAGATCTCTAAACCCCTTTTTGGTCTTTTAATCTAACCTTTTTAATGTGTTCTATCAAGAATTTTGAAGGGAAAAAAAATCAAAACCCTAGCTTCTTTTCTCTTTACCTTGCTACCGACTAAGAGAGAGGGAGAGATGGTATTTATAATTTGTTTTCTTGTTAATCGTACATTAACCCCACATTCTCTCATGTTTTCATTTTGTCCCCATAATTTTCTAATTGTTTTTTTTCTTATTTTCCAATTTAGTGTTATACATATTATCGCTTCATTCAATTTCATGCTTGTCATTTAATTTAATTTTTTTAATTTAATTTAACTCATTTTATCTTGCGGTTGAATTTTAATATTTTCAAAAAAAAATTAACTGAAGGTTTACATTTGTTGTCAATGATCTATTTTTTTTATTTTACTCAAACCTAAAAGAATATAATTTCACCATTTGTTATCAATGATCTACTTTTGTTATCTCGACTCTAGATACCTACCACAATTTTATTTTAAAAAAGAATTTCATACAAAAAATTATCATGCACTTCATTGTTGTATAATTAAATGAAAAATAATCTTTGGGATATAAAATTTATTGAATCCAATGATGTGCATGACTTGCGTCGCGAGTTCGCTTTGTTGAATTCAGTTCACTTAGTTTTTTTTAAAAAAATAAATGTTGTTTTTTACCAATTTAGTCTTTCAACATTTACTTAATTCAGGATTGAACATTGACTTAATTTGTGGTTGAGCTTTTTAATTTATTTTTTTCTAGATTATCTCCGTGAGTTTCATAGGTCAGTTGGGGTAGATCAAATGTTTTTTCATCTCAATATTAAATAAAAATATCATTCAATTCATGGTCAAAATCTATTTTTTTAGTAGGCATATTACCAATGGCTAGATATTTTTTTATGCTTATTTTTTTTTCTCTGACCCACAGTGGAGTATGTGCTAATAGGCTAATTATAAAGAAAGCTAAATGGCATAGGGTTTTCACTGTAACTCTAGATACAAATTATTGTGGATTGCAACAGTGAAATTTACTTGGGTATAGTGTGTAATTAAAAGGATCATAGGGGGTGTTTTAGTATTTTCATGTTGTCTTTTCTATTTTTTATTCAAAAAGTTGTTGGCACGTGTTCCACACGCCCTAGCAAGTGGGCAGCGTTTGCACCATTAAGGAGGCACGTGAGATGCCTCCTAGTGACCAAGTCTGGCCAAACGTCATCTAGATAGATGCGCAGACGTACTCTCTTCCATATGGTGCGACGCGTGTAGGCATATCATGGATGGATTGCCATCTGTGATCAATTGTTAGTGTTTTTTCATTCTTTTCTATCTCTTGACGACTAAAGTGCACAATTTTCATCTGTTTGTTTATTGTTTGCTTGGGTCTTGCAAACACCTCTTGGACTGACATGACTGTCAGACCCAAGACTCTTGAGCCTTGCATTGCCGCTAGACCTAAGTCGTTTGGGTCTAACATAGTTGTCAGACTCAAAGGGTTTGAAACACTCTATACTCTTAATATCTTTTTTTACTTTAAAAAAATAATATTGACCCGCTACAGAGCGCAAGCCAATACACTAGTATATACTACATAATGACGACTGTAGGCAAGAAAATAAAAATAAAATTCACCACTCATTCAATAATTAAGGAATTTAAATTTATTGTAATAGTGTAAGGGGAATGCTAGCAGCGGTCACTTTGACATTTGCTAGCAACACTCTTTTTTGTAACAAGCTAGGTGGAAAATATAATATGATAGAATGTTGCTGGAAATTGATCAAATATGTAACCCACAAGGAAACCAAAAGAAGTCATTATTTCAAGTATATCCTTTATTTAAGAGAGATTCTTCCCCCGAAAACTTGTCACAAGCTCTTGGGCTTTGATTTTTTTATGCAGCTTAGTGGCAGGGAACAACAATATAGACCATTTAGTTTATTTTAGTGTGGAGTTGACATGTGAGACATGGAGATCTTATGGAATTGTGATGGATTCTCTTGCCAAGGAGTATAGCAAAACAGATCCCAAAGGAAATATTATTTTGTCTAAAGATCTTGTCCTAAGAATGAAAGCAGACATAAATGTTAGGGGAGATTATGGTGCCGTTTGGTAATGCAGCTACACCTGAGGTTAAAGTAAGCCACAGTTTTTATGTGTTTGGCTATACGAAAACCGGGTTTTATTTTGGTGGGACCCATAAACAATTGTGGCTGCACCTGTGGTTGAATAAAAGTTGGAAAATTGTGCTTTGCAACAGCAGCTAACCTTATTTTTCAAGATCCACCGACAAGCTAATCCCTTTAGAGAGAAAAAAGTCGTTGGAACATCAAACTTCCCAGCTCAACGATTCATCTTAAAAATCAAAGCAAAAATACATTGCAATCGTTTCTTCACCTAGCAGATCCCTCATCTCTCTCACACAAAAATTTGTGATCTTTGTCTCCTGCGACTATTCTCTCCTCTACTCATAAAAATTCAGCTCAACGATTCATCTTAAAAATCAGAGCAAAAATACATTGCAATCGTTTCTTCACCTAGCAGATCCCTCCTCTCTTTCACAAAAAATTTGAAATCTTTATTTCCTGTGACTATTCTCTCCTCTACTGTCAAAAATAATTTCCTTTTCTTTTTTCCACCTGATACGCCTTTCCAAGCTATTGATCTTGTAAATATGATTAAAAAGGTATTTTTTTTCATTTGTTTATTTCTTTCACCGCAAACAGTTTTACATATCTTTTGTGCCTGTCTTCTTCACAAACGACATCAAAATTAATACATGATTCGAAATCTCCTTGTTTTGTAGTTGTAGAAAAAAAGAAATGAAGTCCATTTTTTTTATTGCTTCTCACAATTTTGTCTTTATTATTGATGAATTTATTTGCAGATCTGAGTTGGTTTTAGAGGCAAAAGAACAAGGAGATTCTAAGAAATTATTTCGGAACAAAAAGAGAAGGTGCTGTAAAATTGAGTATGTGTTTCTGTTTTTACAAATATTTAACTAATTACATGTTTTTAATAATACATGAATTAATGTTTAGGTGTTGTGTATTGTTCTGGGTTACAATATTATGAATATATGGTGATGTGAGGTAAGTTAAATAGCCACAACCATTTCTTGCTCGGATGTTGATATGAAAAAAAATGGGTGTTGTGAATTAGGTTAATTAACAATCTGTATTTTTTAGTCATTTGCATTTTTGTCTCGGCAATACTAAAACTTTGTTCATTGTTCTATTAAGTCGGATTCTGCTATTGCCATTTTAGTCCAAAACTGTGCTGCTTCATTTTATATTTCTTTTAGGACTTGATGCTATACAATGCTCTGATTACTGGTTTCTTTTGAGATTTGAGAATTGGGAGGCAAGGGTTTATGAGAAAGAATCCACAATTTCTTGTTCTGAAAGAGTAATTGCAGTCAAACTGTTCGATATTTGGTTTATGAAGGATTTTGGATGAATAAATTGAGCTGTCTGTTTATTTTTTTAATTACCTTGGTGAAGGACCACTGCAATTATCTCATGTTATATTAGATTAAAATTCTAGCCCTTCCATAAGACTAGTGCCTTTTTTTTTAATCAAAATTTATACACAGTATGCCTTGTCTTTTATTTTTGCACCAATTTTTCATGACGATTTGCAGAATTGATGTGTAATGTTTTTGTCATACATGCATGTTTTATGGAAGCGCTAGAATTTTGATAAAATGGTAATTAATTTTAGCTGGTGTCATTATATATTGCATTACATGTTTGATCTAACTACCCCCCCACACACACACATATATATATATTTAATGGTTTAAATTCATTTTTGGAACTACAAGTCTTCTGCTTTGAATTTCAATGTTGTTTACGTTGTTAATTGTTTTACATACTTACATGTTAACTACACTTCCATCTAAGATTAGTCAAATTATTAGCATGTTAAAATTCATTATGTTTGCTTTCAAATATGTTATCCAACTAGGAATGGAATGTTCTGAAACTATGGATAAAGCTGCTTGGAATAAATAAATTTTGCACGTCTTTTGTGACCTTTGCATTAAGGCCATCGATATGGGAATGAGACCGAATACTCATTTCGACAAAGCTAGTTGGAAATATTTGTTGACAACTTTCAAATAATAAACTGGTCATGCATTCACCAAGACGCAACTAAAGAACAAATAAAATAGCTGCAAAAAGGATTGGAGGATATGGACGAAGCTCATTTCCAAAACTGGTGTGGGCTGAAGTAATGAATTAGGAACAATTTCTGCAAGTGATGAGTGGTGGAAAGCAAAAATTCAGGTTATTTGTCATGATTCTTAATCTTTAATTTGTTTAAATCTCAGTTTAGTAATTACTAAAATCTTTAATTTGCTTAAATCTAAGTTTAGTAATTACTAAATTATTTGAAGTTGCACTAAATAATTTCATTTATTCTGTGTAGGAAATAAGAGGAGCAAAAACGTTTAGGCAAACTAGTATTGAACCGTCTTTACGTATAAAGTTCGATAGAATGTTCTCGAACATTGTTGCTACTGGAGAGTATACATGGGCACCATCATCTAGAGTCCTCTGTGATGATAATGTTGGTATTGATGAGGATCCAAATACCAATAAGGAACAACCTGATTTGGAAGAAGGAAGCGGTGATTTAAAAGAGGATGGAATTCCAAATTTCACCGATGATGTTTGTAACATGGTTAGAAGGGTTAATATGTCTAGTAGTAGCAACACACGCAGCAGTGGGAAGAGAAAAGAAAGAGAATGTTATGAGGTTCAAGCTGGGAAAAAAAAGAATTCTAGAATTGGGGCATAACTATTGTCATGTTAGGATCAATTAGTTGATAACATGTCAAACAATAGTGATTCAACATTTGTTTGTAAAGATAGGAAAAAGGTGTAGTATTCCTTAGGTTATGAGCGAGCTTAACTCAATTGAAGGAGTTAATATCAGAGATGATTTTCATGATTTTGCTACTAAGTTTCTAAGTTTGAGAAGGAATAGGGATATAAGGTCAACTATGGGTAATCTTGAAAACAAGATAAAATGGTTGCAGAGAATGTATACACGGCATAAAGCACCATAGTTAGAGAGAGATATATTCATCCCAATTGCATGATTTCATTTATTCTTTGGTAATATTATTGAGAATGTTATTTAACATGTTTTGAAATTTCTTGTCATTTATATAAATTTGCATATTAATGTTGTAGCAATTTTCTCAAGATGATATGGAGTAATGATTCCTTCATGATGGTTCAGGAGTATAAATAAATTTAACTATTGAAGATATCAATTGTTGGCAACTATAATCATTTAAGTTATGGAACATTCATATTTATTATGTTCATGTTATGAAAGGTAGATTAATTAAGTTAAAAACTTCAGTGCTATTTGATCATTGTTGAGTATGATAGATTACGATCTAGTTAAGTAATTCTGGGAAAATACTATTTAATTTCTCGTGAAATTGGTTGATGATGTGGACAATGCTTTTAGTTTTATTTGACGGAACAAACTTGGCTTACAAATTATTCAACGCAAGAAATCCAATTATTCAGAATTTGTATATATGCACAATGTTATATACATATTATGTCTTTCCAATAACAAAATTGATTTAAAGTAAAATGTAAACTATATATGAGTGTAATTAATTGTAAAGAAAAGAAATAAAACATATGAAAAGTCAAACATGTTTACAAAAATTTCAATCATATATCACGAGATGCACAAATCAAAATCTAGGATCTCAAATTCAACAATCAATTAATTGTGGCAAATTGAAGGTATAGGAAAACTTTTCACATAGGGACAAAATACATTACATTACATGTTGTACTATAATTCTACGAGAAATAAATAGAAATGACATGACATGATAAAGGAATAAAGGAATCAAAATGTTTACAAATGGTATAGACAAATAAAGTTTACATGTTGTACGCAACTTGTACAAGAAACAAATAGAAAAGACATGGCATGATAAATGAATCAAAATGTTTACAAATGGTGTAGACAAATAGAGTTATGAATAAATGAATTATTGAAGAACAAAATCTGTACAAAAGATAATAATAGATGTAGAGAATTATTGTCGTATTAAAGTTTTCCATACAATAGCAATAATATCAAAGTCATGCCAAGCACAATGTCGATATACCTTTGTAGTTTTATCAATTACATTTATCTCTATATTCTAAATAAGGATTTATTTCTTTTCTCCAAGTTCATATATTATTGTTGCCAAAGAACATCAATTCTACAAGAATCATTTACATATCAGATCATAATAAAAACACAGAGGTAAGTAATTTACAATAATAATGTTATTATTCATTTATTTTTCCATGTATATTTGGTTTTTGTTATTGTGTTTGTTTTGAAAAACTGGTAGTTAACATTATTCATTTGTTTGTTTATTTAGCATTATAAATATGGAAGATGCATGTTTTAATGCAATATTTAGTGAAGATCTTAATGATGATTATGAAAATATAATGGATCATGTTGTTGATCACATTAATTATCATGATGGTGATGACAATGGTGGCTCAAGAGGGGATGATGATGATAGGGAAAATGACGACGACAACAACGACAACAACGATGATAGTGATGAGGATGATGAATCATTTTGGAGATGAGAATTTGATAGGAAAAATTTAGTTGTGTGCACAGCTGGGGCAATAAACATATTTTATATTAATTATATGCATAAAGAACCGTGTATGGTTTCATACCACACAGAGTATGCGTTGGTTGATTGAAGTTTAAGAGGATATTGGAAACGATATGTCAACATGTTTAGAATGGACACATCAACTTTGTTGAGCTTGTGCAGTGATTTAGAAACAAAGTATGGGTTAAAACCTTCTAGAAGAATGAGTGTTACTAAAAAAAATGGCTATATTTCTATATACAATAACACTAGGAGCATCAAATAGGGAGGTTCAAGAGCGATTTCAACATTCAGGTAAAATCGTTAGTAGATGCATTAAAGAAGTCCTAGTACTAATATGTTTGTTTGCGATGGACGTCTTAAAACTAGAGGACCCTGATTTTATAAACACTCCATGAGAAATTGCAATGAATCCAAGATATATGCCTCATTTCAAGGTAAGACAAATGTTTGTTAAATGTGAAAGAAAATTATTTTCTGCATGCTAGTAAGCAATGACGTTATATTTCTGATTGGTTTTCATGTAGAATTGTATTGGTGCAATTGATAGCACACATATGTGGGCTTGTATATCAACTAAAAATCAAATTCTATTTATTGGAAGAAAAGGTGTACTGACTCAAAACATAATGGTTGCTTGTAGTTTTAACATGCAGTTCACATTTGTATGGGCAGGATGGGAAAGCAGTGCCCACGATATACGTATTTTTCTTGAGACTATTGAAAATAGTAATATCAAATTTTCTAAATCACTAAAAGGTAGGTATATAATAGAAATTGTTATTTAATTATAATTACAATAATTTGCTTTTTATTTCCTAATATTATGACAAATTTAACATGTTGTTTGTAATTACATGTAAATACTATTTGGTCGATGTTAGATATCCCAATAAGTATGGGTATTTAGGTCCATATAAAGGTGAGAGATATCACTTACAAGATTTTAGACGTCGTGGATAACCAAGAAATCGACAAGAAGTTTTTAATCGTACTCACTCATCGCTACGTAATGTGATAGAACGTTCTTTTGGAGTATGGAAACAGAGGTGGAGGATTTTACAAAACATGCATGTTTATCCATACAAAACGCAAGTTGAAATTGTAATGGCATTAATGGCACTACATAATTACATTAGAAAGAGATCACATGATGACGTAGCATTTGTAGAATTTGATCGCAATCCTAATTTTGTTCCTGATGATATTTTACTTAATGTTGTTGCACACTTAGAAAGCCATGGTACCTCGAGGCCTAGTCGGATGGATTTTGTACGTGATGGAATTGCAGATAGTTTAATGGAGCAGTAAAAAATATTTTGTATCAAATGTTGTTTATTTTCATGATGTGTAATAGTTAAATCTACAATATTTTAATTAAAAACCATCAATATTAATATATGTTTTTTTAGCCATTTTGTAACCTCAATTTGAAAAGCATTTTTAACCAAACACATTAAACTATTTTTTTTCAACTTCAATTTCAACCACAGTTTTAACCAAACATATATTTTATCAAACCAGCATCACTAAAAGTGCTTTTTATAAAACAGTTTTTTTCAAATAACAACCATAAAAGCTACCACAATACCAAACATATATGTCTAGGTGAATAGGATTTAAAATGAGAGGCCAGTTGTGGGCTTTTCTCCCCTAACGAGCTTTTCTTTATTTTTATACTTGGAGCCTTCTTTGAAGTTGTAGCTGATGACCAGTGCCGTGAGCATTATCATAAGGCTTTATGTATATAGATATGGATTTGTACATTCCACACCTTGTTAATATAAAGACACATTATTTGAATAAGCTTCCTTATATTGGTGTGTATATGTTTCCATTTGAACTTGGATGGTTGAATTGGTGATTTCCATGGACTCCCATTGATGAACTAATATTGAAGTTAATTCCATTTTGGGGCCATACAAATATTCATCCTGTAAGAGCAGTTAATGTTAAGAATTACTCTAGATGAGATTGTGCAAGGTTGTAAATGTGCTTGGAGTTTTATCATCGTGTTGTAACTGTAAGGTTTTGTAAACCAGTAATTATCAACCACAACAATTACATATGGCGTTGGAGTATTATATATAGGAAAGCTTTACAAAATAGGAGAGGAGAATAAGGAAATGATTGTTACAGGCTATACAATGAATTACATACTATAATTAGAATTAATCAATTCCTAAACAAACATTGCACAATCAACTGTAATGCAATCAACTGTAATGGCATGATTTTCTCCTTAATGTTTGGATTGATTCTCTCTTGGATTGTCTGCAGGAGATGAGTCTGTGTTAGATCCAATACTCCCCTCAAGTCAAGCGTGGTTGGGAACACGCAAAGCTTGGACCTAAAGAGCATAAACAGAGATTTTGATGGACTTTTAGTGAAGATGTCCGTAATTTGCAAGTTGGACAACACGTGTTGAATCTTTAAGACACCATTGCATACTAACTCGCGGACAAAGTGAATATCAATGTTAATATACCGAGATCGTTTTTGAGCTACAGGATTGCAAACCATGAAAATGGCATTGGCATTATCACAAAGTAGAGTTGGCTTGTCTGATAGCTGAAAGTGTAAGTCTTGAAGAATGTTTAACAACCATTTGACCTCAACTACAGTGAGGGTTATTGCTTTGTATTCAGATTTTACAGAAGAGCAAGAGACCGTAAATTGCTTTTTAGAGGTCCAGGAAACTACATTATCACCTAAGAAGATGGCATACCCAGATGCTGATCGACTTGTATCTAGACAGCAAGCCCAGTCGGCATCTGAGAAAGCTGAGATGCTGAAGGTGGTGGATGGAGTGATTTTGAGAGTAAAGTGCAGAGTTCCTTTAACATATCGGAGGCTCTTTTTAACAACCTGGAAATGGTGTTCGCTTGGGACATGCATGAATTGACTTATTGAGTTTACTGCATGTGTAATAACTGGCCTAATAATGGTTAGATATTGAAGTGCACCAACTAAGGATCGATAGGTAGTGGGGGAATGAAAAGGATTGCCATCAGTAGTTAAATGTTGGGAAACAATCATAAGAGTGCCAACCGGTTTGGAATCAAGGAGGTCAACTTGAAGTAGAAGATCTCTCGTATACTTTAGTTGACTTAGAAATATTCCAGTTGCAGAATGAGTGACTTCTAGACCCAAGAAATAATTCAAAGTGTCAAGATCCTTCATAGAGAACTCATGACGTAGCTTGCGAATGAAAGTATCAATGAGGGCCATATTGCTGCCTGTGATGATAATATCATCGACATATAATAATAAGTAAATAATCTCGTGAGCTGATGAATAAACAAATAAGCTGGAATCAGCTAGACTGCTATTAAAGCCAACAGTGAGTAAGAAATGGCTAAACCGATGGAACCATGCTCTTGGTTCTTGCTTCAGGCCATAGATTGCCTTTTTAAGACGACAAACATGAGTTGGATGAGAGGAATCAACATAGCCTAGTGGTTGTTCCATATAAACATGTTCTTGTAAAAGACCATGCAAGAATGCATTTTTCATGTCAAGCTAACGCATGTTCTAGCCATAAGATACTGCAATGGAGAGAACAATGCGAACTGTTGATGCTCGAACAACTGGACTAAAAGTGTCATTAAAATCAAAACCACAGAGTTGAGTATAACCTTTTGCAACAAGGCGTGTTTTAGGCCTATCAATGAAACCATCCAAATAATATTTAGTGCGAAAAACCCATTTGGATCCAACCACATTAGTAGGAGGTGGTTGTGGAACTAGTTCCCATGTTTGATTGAGCTTGAGAGCACGAATTTCATCCTTCATGGCAGCAAGCCATTCTAGGGATTTGGCAGCACTCTTGAAACCCTTTGGTTCCTTTATAACTAAAAGAGATGATAATAAAGGAGATGATGGGATCTGACAAACATAACTGTAATGTTTGGATTTGGAGATGCCTATTTTGCCACAAGTGATCATGGGATGAGAATTCTGATGTGAAGCTGATGCTATTGGGATTGTTGGAAGTTGCTCTGCCTGAAGATTAAAGACAAGTGGCACTGAAATTGATGAGCTTGGAGATGGAAGCAATTCCAAAACACATGATTTACATGGCATGGACGAAGTTACTAATGATGAAGATGAAGGTCCTGCAGAAGAGTTAGTACTAGACATAACAGGATGCGATGAAGTGGGATCATGAAAGGCAATAAAATCTGAGATGGCAGAGGAGGGTTGCATACTAGAAGAAGAAAATGGGAATACATTCTCATCAAAACGGGCATGTCGAGTGACAAACACTCGATGAGAAACAAGGTCAAGACATCGAAACCCTTTGTAGGAAGTGTGGTAACCAAGAAAAATACAAGGAAGACTTTTTGGTTCAAATTTATGCTTGGCATAATCACGCAAGTTTGGATATAAGCATTCAAAGATTTGAAAGGTAGTATAAAAAGGACACTTACCATACAGAATTTCAAAAGAAGATGTCCCATTCAAGACTAATATTGGCAAGTGGTTAATGATGAAAACTGTAGTGCTAAAGGCTTCAACCCAGAAGTGAAGAGGAATAGTGGAATGAAACACCATTGTGAGACCTGTTTCGGTGATATGCCTATGTTTTCTCTCTGCTCTACCATTCCGAGATGGTGTATAGGGACAGGAAAACTGGTGATGTATTCCACATTTAGTGAAATGAGACTGCAAATTCTTATTGATGAATTCCCCTCCCCCATCACTTTGGAAAATCCTTATTTTCGTTGAGAATTGATTCTCAACCAAAGATTGAAAGTTAAGGAATGTCTGGTAAAAATCAGTTTTGTGTTTTAATGGATAAAACCAAGTAAAACGTGAGTGATCATCGATAAAGATAACATAATATTGATATCCTGAGATGGAAGTTATGGATGCTGGACCCTATAGATCGCAATATATAAGACCAAGTATGGTGTTGGAGCGACTGTCACTTGTTGGAAATGGCAATTTATGGCTTTTAGCCTTTTGACAATTAACACACAGAGATGGATTTTGCAATATAGAAGAGAGGGATAAGGAACCTTGTTTATTAAGAATGGAAATTATTGTGAAGGAGACATGTCCTAAACGTGCATGCCAAATGGCAAAGGAATTACAAAGATTGGATTTGGTAATAACAGTAGAGAAGGCTTGGTGTCCACGCTTCGGTATATAAAGACCATCAACATGTTTACTGCTTGCCACCACCTTTTGAGTTTGAAGATTCTGTATGATAAAATCATTGTCAGTAAAAGAGACAGATACAGGATAGTCATGGGTGAGTTTACTGACAGAGAGCAGATTTTTAATTAAGGCTGGGACGACAAGAACATCATTTAATTGAAGATTGGGAGTGGGGGAGCAAGAACCAGTATATGTTATGGGTAAAGAGGATCCATTACCATCAATAACCTTGTTCTTACCAGTGTAAGGTTCCACCTTATCAGGTTGAGATGCATCAATTGTCATGTGGGCTGATGCACCCGTATCTATATACCAATCTGCAGGTTCATTGCTAATGGTACAGTGGGCAAGAGCTTCAGCAAGATTAGCATCAAGTTTGATGTATCTGCGGTTGCAATCCGTGGCATAGTGTCCTTCCTCACGACAGATTTGGCATTGAGGAGGACGTTTATACTGCTACTTGCTACGGTTTCCTCCCTTTGATGGTCCTCCTTTATATTTGTGTTGACAGTTGTTAGAGTTTCCATATCGGTTTGAAGATGCAGCAGAGAAATTTGCTACATATGCAGGGATCCCTGTATTATAATCAATAGACTTGGAAAAAATATTAAAGCTCTCTACTTTAGGAACAATATCCTTGAAACTGAGAATAGGGGTTAAAGAGAGTTGAGTGATGGAGAAAGTTGAAAATTCATGGCCTAAACCACGTAGATACCAGTGCACCTTGTCAGTATCTTCAACTGGACGTCCCATTGCTGATAATTGATCACAATGAGCCTTAAATATTCAAGAGTCTTTAGAAATACAACGAGAGCCACGCTTCATGAGATGAAGTTCATCTTTTATTTGAAGTTCACGGACCTTAGATTTTTGGCTGAAAGTAGTTTCAAGAGAGTTTCAGACATTTCTTGATATTGTAAAGCCAATAGTAATAGAAAGTGCTTTCTCTGTGAGAGAAGAAAGCAGAAGGCTCATGACGAGCTAATCAAATTGCTTCCAAATATTATAAGCTGCAGGATCAGTGGAAGCAGAAGGCATTGGTATTGAGCCATCAACATATCCATATAGTTTTTGACACTGCAGTAGAGGAACCATTTGACTGCGCCAAAGAAGAAAGTTGGTGGAGGATAGTTTGATAGTAACCATGTGAACCATGGTGTTGAAGGAGAGAGTAGAAGAAGAGTTTTCTGAGGCCATAGGATCAGATGAAAGTTAGTCTTATAGCTTTGATACTATGTAAGGTTTTGTATATTGGTAATTATCAACCACAATAATTGCATGTGGCGTTGGAATATTATATATAGAAAAGTTTTACAACAGAGGATAGGAGAATAAGGAAATAGTTGTTATAGGCTATACAAGGAATTACATCCTATAATTAGAATTAATCAATTCCTAAACAAACGTTGCATAATCAACTTTAATGGCATGATTTTCTCCTTAATGCTTGGATTGATTCTCTCCTAGATTGTCTGCGGGAGATGAGTCTATGTTAGCGTCAATAGTAACCTAGGTCCCGGAACTAAATGCAATCCTAGTTTATCGAGTTGCAGCCATGGTGTTTTATTTTCTCGTCTCCTCATGGTGATTCTGACATCAAGTTTTTCTGTATTCTGTGCTGTTGCATATTTGAATTACTTAATTGAAATGTTAAGAGCTATTATCCCTCTTGAATCAATCTAAGAATTTGAGACTGATAAAAATATAAAGGTGAATTAAGTTTTGAAATCGATCAGTTTGGCCATGGAAAAAGTACACAAGTTTTACGTACCAAAAAAGGAAAAAATGAGGAGAATAACAAATTTATGATTAATCTTGACAGTTCTGATGAGTTCTTTCATTGGATTTTGCAAATTACCACATAAACTAGAAAAACAATTTACTTGATAAATAAATACAAGGCATACAGCTATAAGTTTCACATATCCTGACTTTCCTCTCAGGCTGACTTCAAATCCTTTCTTGGTGAACCCACGCACCAGCTTATCTTGCAGAAAAGTTGTGTTCTGTTAGTTCATTTGAATATCTTTCATGCAGTAACATATAGACCTGAGAATTCTCCTGCTTCTTAATTTGTAGTAGGGCTTGCAACTTCTAGCTCAGCAGTTATAGGGTTTGCAGCTTCTGGCTCCTCGTCAGCATTCTCTTGCTTCATGGCTTGAGGCTCTTCTGTCATATGCAAGCAGATCAATTTAAAATATAATAACAACAAATTAATTTTTTTATTTTAAGGTTAAGCTGTCTCGAGTTTAAAACAAACCATTTTCAGCTTCTTGTTTTGTTTCTTTCTCAACCAATGTTTCCTTGGCATCATCATCCAATTTAGCACTCTCATTTGACAAACTCTCCTTCTCAGACTTTCCATCAGAAACGTTATCTGACGACTCTTCTGAAATCAACTTTCCTGGTTCCTGCTTCTCGACAACACTTTCTTCTTTAATCTCCACATCTTTTCCTCCTCCCTTCAATTCTTCTTTCTCATTTGCAATATCCTGTACAACAGCAACAACCTCTACATTTGCATCCTGTACAACAGCGACAGCCTCTACATTTGCATC
>Ga0325414_1000150_pt1 | contig 45190 bp, 23 predicted proteins | sample PopdelMetagenome_8_FD_206183 | JGI IMG/M metagenome (GOLD analysis project Ga0325414, IMG submission 206183) | Populus deltoides microbial communities from Bellville, Georgia, United States - Leaf-PdKOR-R3 | ecosystem: Host-associated > Plants > Phyllosphere > Phylloplane/Leaf | place: USA... | reverse complement strand
TATATATATATATATATAAACAAGGATTAGTTAAAATAAAAATGTTCAGCTTTTGCTTAAAGCAAAATATTGATTCAATTTTATAATATTTTTTAATTTAAGAATATTATTTTGTAATTAAATAAATTTATGATTTTTTAATTTCGAATATTATTTTTATAAATAACTTATGATGAGTCAAAAGTTTGGTAGAAAATAACATATTATACCATATTATTTGCATTGACTTTTTTTTCTCAGTTAATTTGCCGGTGCCATCTTTTCTTCTTCACCCCCTCTCCCATTGCCACCTGTTTTACGCGGGAAACAATTACTTGGGTTGTTCTTTGCTTTTTTAAACTAAAATGAACTAATTATCCGAATTTTTAAAGTGAAATTAATTATATTATTATAAATGAATTACAAACCTTTTTTTTTTTTTAATAAAACCACGGATAAAGCAAGACTTCCAATAATTCCCCGCTACAAGAATCACGCACTGGCTCGCTGATGGCAATGATATTTGTACTAGCTAGTTTCTATTTCTTTTTTTATTGGATAAAAATTTTTTGAGTTAAAAATTTGTATAATTATTTTATATTTAACTAATTTTTTTGTTTTAAAGAATCTGAATTGTTGTAATTTTTATATTTATTTATTTATTTTTATTCTTTAATTGGATATAAATATGTCCATTATGTGGAAAAACGTGAACATTTTACTTGTTAGATAAGGAGTATTTATAATCTTAATTTATTTTTTTATATAGAGACTGAAGAGTAATTTTATTATGATAATATTTATGGGGATAAATTTTTTTATACAATTACTAATAAAAAAGAATAAATCTAATACAATTATTAATAGATAATAATGAGAGAAAAAAAACTTGGAACATGTTTTAGGAAATTAAGACATAACAAAATACAACTCTTAAAGTCGGGCTTGAATGGTGCGTCCAAGAACCCACCCTAGCCCGCAAAAAGATGCCGAACGTGTCCAGCACATGGAACCAGGTGTTCTACTGGAGCCTCTCAGGGAGTATGAAAATAGGCCCATTATCATATTGAGTTTTGTGTTAAAAGAGATAAATCTTGTTCCATAAAAAGACACTGGAAATCGTAACAGAAACTACAAACCACGACTGCACGACAACTCTCTCTCGTTATACTGTGTTTTGTGTGTGTGTGTGTGTGTGTGTGTGTTTTGAAAGGGAAAAGCGAAAGAAAATGGCTTTGAAGCTGAACCAAATAACCTTCCCATCAATCCACAACCTTCCTTCTCAGCCTCGCTCCGTTAGATCTCATAGAGCTCTCATGGCCTCTACTTTGAATTCCATTTCCACCAAGTGAGCCTCTCTGTCTTCTCTCTCTGCTTCTTCCTCCTCCTCCTAATCTTTCCACTGTCATTGCATTTGTTAAATGAATCCTGGGTTTTCTTTCTTTGCCAATGGTGTGATCGGAAATGGCCCATTTTTATTGTTTTGATCTGGGCTCTCTCCAGTTCGCGCCGGGTTAGTTAATCAAAGATAGATTTCTTTATTATTATTATTATTAGAAATGAGCTTATATTGTTTTAATCTCGAATTTTTATTCCTGTAATTTTCATCGGTTTTTGGATCCTAGTGTTGGAAAGTGGGCTCTTCCTGTCCTTTTGTGTAAAGTTGTTTGAGTTTGGTTTTGTCTTTGCAGTTAATTTATGTTCATCTCTTTTTGACGTATTCAAAATCTGTGGCTTCTTTCATTTTTTTTTTAAATAACTTAATAAATCATGCTGCTGTAAATCAATATTTTGCATGTATGTTTGATCAAAACATGGTTCTTGGAATTTATTTGTCAAATTTCTCCTAAAAATTTCTAGCCTTCCATTTTAAGAGGTTGGTTTATTATCGAACACACGCATCAGCATGGCGCTCTTATTTTAAAGTCTATAGAGTTGGCCTGCGGTGCGGAATTTTTTTTTTTTAACGTAAAAAAGTTGTGTAGAAAAAAATTAAACCACGCGGTGTGGTTTACTTTGATATAACGAGTTTAAAGTTAATTTGAATGATGGTTAAAAAAATAATTTTATACATTATTTATTTAGATAGTGAGAATAAAATAACTTTAAAATATAAAAAAAAATTAGTAATTTGATTTAACTCATGTTAAACTTGCAAATGAAGTAATGAAACTCGAACTTTACCTAAACAAATTATAAATTTAATAACGAAATTAAAAAAAATTCAATTTAATATAATAAAATCAAATTTATAACATGGGTTATAAAAACTTAAATAACTACGTATCAATAAATTATGAAGTTATATTTATAATAAACAAAATGTTAAAGTATTAGAAAAAAACACACTAGAGACGTTCATTGTAAAATCACGTTGTATTTTAGTTTCTGTTAATAATTAATGCTTTTTTGAGGTGGGTACGAATCTTTGTTGATTTTATTATATACTTCTTTCTTTCCTTTATTTTAAGTGCATGCTGTGATTCTCTCATTTTGTAAAACAGTTTCTCAAGTTAAGAGGCATGAAATTGTGTATTCAAGCTCAGTTAGACATGTAAGAAGAAAAATATCGGTTTCTATCTGGGATTTTTTTTTATAAAAAAAATCTGACATTATGTATAGTTAATATCATTTTCACTATTATTTAATATAGCATATGGTAATATTCTAAAGGGACTTCTATGTGCCGTGTGAGCTGCATGTGGGGCTTTCTGTTTGTCCTCTATAGTTTTGATTATACGTACATTATTTAATTCCATGTTGTCCCTTTGTTGAGAGTTAGGTCTGATTTTGAGTGTTAACTTGCTCCTTTGGAACTAGGTCAGTTGGTTGACTGGTTTCAATGTCTGTCCAATTTTTCTCCTCGTTGGTGGTACTAGCTTGCTGTTTCTTTCTCCTCAGTACTACAGTTGTGTTTTGTAATTGTGTTTTCATACATAGTTTATAAGTGTTGAGATTGATGCAATTACTGTTCATGAAGAATCATGCCATTCTGAATTTTATTGTTCTCTTTTCCTTCTCGACGGGAAACGAATGACTGTATCCCTGTCTTAAGCTGTTCCATGCTATTGAATACTAGAAACCATTGAAACTGGGTTCCTGACATGGAATTTGAACTTCTCTCGTTTAATATTTGTCCCCCCTGTTTCTTCGATTGAATATGGTTATCATGCATAATGTGTTTAGGTTGTTGTTTGAGTTACACTTCCACAGATTTGGTTGGATTGTTGACTTCAATTGTCTCTCTATATTGCGGTGGTTGGTTAAGTTTGGTCCTTTTTCCTTAAAACCTTACCAATAAAATGCATCACCACACACAACACACACACACACGCGTGAGATGCTTGCATAGTTTTCCTCTGGGAGTCTGGAGGCTATTCCTTTACAAATTATTTGAATTTCTTTCGCAGCCTTAGAGAGAAGATTTGTCAATTACCAATGTCATAGATATTGTTGCTTGTATACCTATAATTTAAAGGGGTTCGCCGGACATCATAAATTTTGAAGAATGCCCTGTATTGCAATGTGCAATTCAGTCTCTCTTTTTTTTCCCTGTAAAATATGCTCTTGTAAAACATTTCTCTCTTTTTTCCATGTTTGGCTCACCTAAGAAAACACGGTCAATGGAAATATTTCACAGCCAAAGGAGCACGACCTAAGACAGTGGAAAACAACTAATGGTTCTCAAGAGATGAAAATATTTTATGAGACTATCTTTTTCTTTAAATCATGGACCCCACAACTTATTAATTCTTGTCTTTTCCTATTTAGCACTTTTTTTCGTAAATAACAAATACCAAACATTTATTTTCAAATAATTTTGACATGGCCAAACATTGAAAATAACATGTTTTCTAGGAGAAACAAGTCATTTTACGTGAAAAACAGAGCCTGAGATGTTGAATGCAGAACTGGTATGCTTCTCAATTAGCCTGGTTATTTCTTTCAAAAGTGTTAGATAGAGATGTAGACATTCTCAGCTCCTTCTTATTTTTTTTTTTTGAATATCATGAAGATAGCATGTGAAAGTACGCCATAAAAATGTGGAAATAGTTATAAATGAGTGAGAGATACACTCTTGCAATGACTGCATCCTCGATCCTGCTGTTGAACATGTATAACCATTTGCAGCACTGCTCTTTAAAGCATGATTTGTCAGTTGGCCTCATGCATCATCAATAATAGAAATAATAAGAGAATGAAAAATTGATGTTAGTCACTTAGAATTTGCATCTTTCCATATATATGCACAGTGCCAGAATTTACACCGCTACCCAATTCTTATGCAACTACGTGTGGGATTACCTCAGGATGTAAAAGTTGGATACTTGTACCTATGTCAAATTTTTTCATGTCATGTAAAGAAACAGTTGGAGTGATCTCACGTTGTCTGCGTATCATTACAGAGGATGGTTAATATTATCCACCATGTTAGTTTTTGCTTTATCAAAGTGTTTGTAACTTTACTTTTACTGATTGTAGAGAGGTTCAGAACCTAAAGAAGCCCTATTTTCCTCCACAAGAGGTGCATGTTCAAGTGACCCATTCCATGCCTCCACAAAAGAAGGAGATTTTCAAATCCATGGAAAACTGGGCAGAGGATAACCTCTTGACGCTCCTAAAACCTGTTGAGAAATGTTGGCAGCCACAAGATTTTCTCCCAGAACCTGAGTCAGATGGATTTTATGAGCAAGTTAAGGAATTGAGGGAAAGAGCAAGGGAACTTCCTGATGACTATTTTGTCGTGCTGGTTGGAGATATGATTACTGAAGAAGCCCTCCCAACTTACCAGACAATGATTAACACCCTTGATGGTGGTATTAGGGACGAGACTGGTGCAAGCCTTACTCCTTGGGCAATTTGGACAAGGGCATGGACAGCTGAAGAAAATAGACACGGTGACCTTCTTAACAAGTATCTTTACCTCTCTGGAAGAGTAGACATGAAGCATATTGAGAAAACAATTCAGTATCTTATCGGGTCAGGAATGGTGAGATTTCTTCCTTGTTTATCTGGCACTGTGAATTCTGATACAGTTCGCACAACCCCCCATCCCCACAGCCACACCAGCACCAGAGAGAGAGTGGACTACCTCAAATTTCTACTAGAATCTGAATTTCTATAATAAATCACCACGTAGATTTTATTTTGACAAATTCACTTACCTTGTGAACCCAAATTCCCCCCTGCATCCTTTTCTTTCGAAAGGAGGATGGGGAGGGGATCATAAAATCTTTCGTTTTCTTTCAAGTTTCTCTCTCAAATAACCAAGAATTTTTATATTGCAACTGGACCGTATTGTAGTTTTCCATACTTGCCCAGTCACTGGAAACAATCCATACACCACTGTAATCTTGATGATATCAAGAATTTGTTTGGTTGTCCAGACTCTGTAAATTGAGTTTGGTTACTGTTTGTAGGGGTGTGGATGCCTGGATTACTCAACATCTTTGGATTTATTGTTTTAGCTGATATGGATATCAAATTAAATGGCATTTAGGTTAGATCTTGCAACAGTTGGATGATAAAAACTGTTGTTTGCTTGCATGTCTCAGCTAGGATAGTTAGCCATATGCGCAATAGGTACTTTTGTGGAATGACAGTAATTAGATTGGTTAAATCTCTTGCTAGGCTTCACCAGCTTTTGTCAATACCAATTTCTTGAAGGATATGATTGTCTGCATCGCTATTATATTGCGTTATTGTTGACCTTCTTATCTATGTTATTTTGTCTACCAACGCCTATTTTTTATTAAGAGAATGGATACTTGTGCTTTGCAGGATCCTAAAACAGAAAATAACCCCTACCTTGGTTTCATATACACTTCATTTCAAGAGCGTGCTACATTCATCTCACATGGGAACACGGCTAGACTAGCTAAGGAGCTTGGGGATATGAAACTGGCACAGATATGTGGCATCATTGCTGCAGATGAGAAACGCCATGAAACTGCCTACACCAAGATTGTGGAGAAGCTCTTTGAGATTGATCCAGATGCAACCATCTTGGCATTAGCTGACATGATGAGGAAAAAAATCTCAATGCCGGCTCACTTGATGTTTGATGGTCAGGATGATAACCTTTTTGAAAACTACTCGACTGTTGCCCAGCGGATTGGGGTCTACACTGCCAAGGATTATGCCGATATTCTGGAATTTCTTGTAGGACGATGGAAAGTAGAGAAGTTGACAGGTCTTTCTGGTGAGGGACGTAGAGCGCAAGATTTTGTATGCGGATTGCCTCCAAGGATTAGAAGGCTGGAGGAGCGAGCTCAGGGTAGGGTCAAGGATGCATCATCCACTGCACCATTCAGCTGGGTTTTTGGTAGAGAATTGAAGCTCTGAGTTCATCACAGAACTAGTCTCTGCTACCACCCTGTCATCTCATTGATTAAGACAAGCAATACATGTTTTGATGGATCCTCTCTGTGTGAGGAGATAAGTTGGTATTGCTGTGCGGTGTAGATACATGTTTTCTTGCACTGGTTGCATTGGTTCAACGGAAAGACCTATAGTTTCCTACGTTTTTTTTTTTTTTTTTGCCATTTTCAACCTGGAATATCGAGTGTAAGCTCGAGAAACTGTTGACATTTCTTTAGTTTTAAATCTTTTGTGTATGAGGTGAACCGCTTGGTTTTTTAATCCGTAGAATTCTTCTTAAGTGCACGAGCTTACATGAGTTTTTCTAGTTCCTTAATGGTGTGTATTAGCAGGAGGAGACCTGATAAAGATGGATCTGGATCGAGTAAGCTTTTTGTTTTTTCACTATTGCTCATCAAGATGGCCAACTCCTTGAATGATCCGACTATATGAGAATTTAGAAAATGAGAGATAGTCTCTTAAAAATAACAACAAAACTTGAAAGAAAGAGAACTCCCGGAGACTTGGAAATTGGATGAAAGCGGATGATTTTTTATTAGTAAATCATTTCCTCTACCATTAGTAAAAAATAAATGAATTTATATATCAATCCATTTTATATATCAATCCATGATTCCATACAAAAACCAATCACACTATATCAAAAAAGTTGATACTTATAATTGAATTCAAATAAAGAATTGTGGCAGAAGCACCACAAGGACATAAACATGACCATGAAAACAATCCAGCAAACCCAGATTGATTATACTTGGAAAGGCCATGGCCAATCCTTCAGGTCCTCGTCTTGCTGCACCTTAGCACTCCTCCTCGTAGCAATATTGCCACCATCATTAGCATCACCTTCCACGTAAGCATAATACTTCAAGAAAAATGCAAGAGTAAGCACAACCCACTCCAGGCAAAAGATCACCACACACAACCCACCAGCAAGCTTCAATATCACCTCACCATCTTCTTCCCTCACATATGACTTCAGGTTCCCTAGGAAACCCCCAGTTCTTGTAAAAATCAAAACCGACACTGACCCTTGAAATATGGCTGTCAACACTGTGGCCACCATATGTGCAGCATACCACTTATTAGTCCCTGATGAGGCTGCAGCACAGCCTGAAACTGCCCCAACAATGGTTAAGACATGAAGGAGAATGAGAAAGAAGCCACACACTGAAGGGACTAAGCGAAGCGAAAGGGTTAAGAAGATGCAACTGGAGGCTGCACCTAGTAGAATGTAGTTGCAGAACAAGAAAACCTTGTGAGTATGGTAATGGGATTGAGACACTGAAGAATTGGCGCTGCCTAGAGTGATGCTGGCACCCATTTGATGATTCTGTTATCGGAATTGGCGATCCCCTTTTGATGTTTGATTATTTTCAGGTGGTTTTTTGCAAGAAATTCCGGGAGATCTATTGATCTGAGAGAGAAAAGAGTGGGAGATAATGAAGATTTGTTTGGGTATGATTGAGGGAGGGAGTTGATTAATATAGGGATGGGTTTATGTGTGTAACGGTCATATTTGGAAATGTGACCGTTACACGGGAACCAAAGGACCCCACCCAGTAGCGGATTGTTTTGCTTTCAGCAGCTGTTATGCATGAATATCGTCCTTGAAATTGTGATAACGGTGCTGATTTTTATTTTTAAATAATTTTTATTTAAAATTATATTAAAATAAATTATTTTTAACATAGGATATCAAAACAATTTAAAAATAAAAAAATTAATTATTTTAAATAAAAAAATAAAAATTTTAAAAAATACAATTCGCACCCCGTTCCACTTTCTTCACCCATGAGATCTTACGTGGCCTTTTAAGGAATTCTACTAATCAAAACCAACTTGATGGTTCACCGGGTCGAAATCATGAATTCTGAGTTGGACTTGTTTCGAGTTGATCCCAATTAAATTTTTTTATTTTATTTTCAGAGTACAAAACGTTTGTTTTAATAAGTAAAAATATTAAAAGGGAAAGGGAAATGCGGTTTAGAAGAGCAACGCTTTCATGGCATGACGCCTGAGTTACATAAACCTTGCAATGGGCTCTGTTTTTTCGCGCGCGATGAATTTGATTTTCTTAGATCATACAATCAATTAAATATTGTTAATTTTTCTCTTTTTTGTTGCAATATTATTAATGATTAATTTGATATGTGATGATATGCCAAAACTTGCAATAATTAGATTGTGGGTTTACATATCGGGATCCATCAATCTAATGGCGCACCAATAAGCATCTTGTCTGGTGATGGAGTTTATTATATTTATAGTTTGTTTGTTTTTTTAGTGATATTGTATTTAAAAAACAATAAATTTTTTAATTTTAATTTTTTATGTGTTTTTTTTAATGTTTTGATGTATTGATAATGAAAATAATTTTTTTAATATATTTTCAAGTAAAATATCACAATATTAAATACTAACTTACAATAAATTTAGGATTAAAATAATCTCTAATGAGTATTTTAGCTTGGAAAATGTCTCATTTGTAGAAGAGATCGGAGTAAATGTGAGCTTGTTTAGTAGTATGGTTGCGGTTGCTTTTCAAATAAATTTTCATGTCGAAATACATGTCAATAATATTTTTTTATTTTTTAAAAATTATTTTTGACACCACCACATCAAAACGATCCAAAACATATTAAATTTTAGTAAAAAAAAAGAATTTTTTTGGGACGCGGCAAACGGTGACTCCACGTTCTCTAAAAATTCAAAAACAAATTGTTAAAAAATAATTTTTATATGTATTTTGAATCGTTTTGATGCGCTCATCTCAAAAATAATTTTTTAAAAATACAAAAAATTATTTTGATGTATTTCAGCATGAAAAAACACAAATTCACAATGAAAACGATACATGATTTAGCTTTTTTTTTAATTTTAATTTAATGATAAGTGTTGAAAAGAAAACATTTTCCACACAACTACATGTACATCAGCTCACACCCTCCAAGTGGGTAACAGCATTAAGATTTGAAAATTAATTATTTCCAATGAAAAAAATCCAGTATTTGAAATATATGTGGAAAGAGATGCATTTTTTTTTTAATACGGGGATCACTATGTGGGTTTTAATATATACACAAGCTTATACGTATAAATTAATTACCGTCATTTTTAATTCAAGAGTTTGTTATTTATTCTTGAGCTTCAAACCATGTTTGAATGTATTTTAAAAATACATCTTTTTTTTTTTAGTGTGAATCAGGCATAAATACTAAAAAATTAAATTAATTAAAGAAGGTAAAACAAACCTGATTAGATCACAATACAAAATAGTATATAAACCCGCATGAGGATTATTGACAATCCAATGTTTTTTATATACAATTATTTAGAATTAAACAAGCTATACTAAATCACTTCTTTTGTGTACATGTGTGTAAAAAAAAAAAATAATAATAATAAAAATAAAAGAGTATGCCGTTTTACGGTAGAATACTAAGATGTTAGGCACAACTCAATTCAGATCATAGTTTTGAAACCTGGTCCGGCCTGGTAGGTCGACTTGGGACCTAACCGACCCGAGACTGGAACCGAACCGAGTTAATAAAAAAAATAGGAAAAGTCATGACCTGGTGTGACTTAGCTGACCCGGTGGGTTGACTTGGCAAAATCCGATCAAAAACTCCTTTGTAATCCGTTGACTTTTGTTTTTTAATAAAACGACTCCGTTGTGAATTTTTTTTTTAAATAGGGATTGACCTGGTAACCCAGTCAAAACCCGGTAACCCGGTCAAAACCTAGAACCTGGACCTTAAACCGGGCCGGGTTTAAAAACCATGCTTCGGATGACACCTTGAAAAATATAGTTTTTTTAGTTGTTAACTTTATTTTTTTTACAATTTCATCATGGTGTGTTGACAACATTCTATTTACCGAGATTTGTTTATCCTTGCATGCTCTTGTGCATATGGAGTGCAAGAGAAAATTTTAGCGTCCAATTAAATATCAAAAATACAAAATTAAATTTCAAGTTATATTTTAAAAAAATGAACTAAAAAGAATAAAAAAAACCTAGTTTATTTGCTGAAAAGTAGCTTTCTTTTGAAAAGTGAATTTAGGGAAAATGAATTATTTTTCGATATTTGGTAGTATAATAAAAAATAAGTTAGAAAACACTTTCTAGTATTTGATTATGTCATAAAAAATGAGATGGAAAATAATTTATTAATGTTTTACTTTTTTTAAGTTTATTAAAATAACGAGGAACAAATCTTACAAATTAAAAGGTTGAATAAGAATGAAATTGAAAAAAATATAATTTCATAAACTATCTCAAATAAAATAAATAGTAATCAAAATAATAAAGATCAAATCTAACCAATAAAAAAAATTAAAAGATGAAGAAATTAAAATAATAATAATTACTATTTCATAAATTACTTCAAATAAAATAAGTAACAATCAAAACAATGAGGATCAAATTTGATAAATAAAAAATTTTAATTAAAAAATAATAAGGGAAAAGAAAATAATAATTATAAAAATGAGGATCAAAGTTAATATAAAAATCAAATTCAAAGGGATGAAATTGAAAAAAAATATTTTAAACAAAATATATATAGTAATCAAAAATTTGAGGACCAAATTTAATATAATCAACAAATAATATAATATTTCTAAATTTTTCATAACTTTCAGAAAATGTTTTCCACCAAAAATAAAGGGAAAACACTTTTCTAAAAACCAAGTTAAAATTTTATTTATCTGAAAAATAATTTTCGTTGACAACTTTTCTAATAACAAACAAATATAAAAAAGTTTTAAAAATATTTTTTTTAAAAAAACTTTTCATCGTAAAACAAATAAGACAAAAAAAAATCCCATTCTAAAAAGTTGAATTTGTTTTCTAAAATTCAACCTTTGCATTATCTAATGTTTGAAGTTTTAAAATTTAATGTTTTAATCTCGAGCCTCATTTCTTCACTTTTCAGTTCTCAAGTGTTCAGAGAGCAATGCGAAAATTGTTGGAAAATATAACGAAAGAGAAAATGATCGATGAAGCGCGTTTTTATAATGAAAAATGCATATCTTGATATCAATAAGGTTGTTCTAGAGAGAAGGGTTACATGAAAATGGTTTCACTTTTTCATCCTGCTAGAAAAAAAACTGGGCATCAGAATTTTTTTTTTTAATTCAATTTAGTTTTAGACTTTTTAGGATGATTAAAGGGTGTTTTTAAATTAAAATGGATACAATATGTGTTATAGGATATATTTTATATGTTTATATGCAAGAATAAAAAAGATAATTTTTTGAAGTTGAAAATCTATCAAAATAATATTTTTTTATTTTTTATTTTTTTTTATATCAGCGTATCAATAATAATTTTTTTTAAAAATATTTTTAAAATATAAAAATTAAATAGAAATAAAAGTTTATACCCATGAAAGTTTATGCCCTCAGCTCTCTGGTTATACAAGATGACAGGAATTTCAACATTGTTTTTACAGCGAGAGAAACACAACTAATTAAAAAAAAATAAATTAAAAATTAAAGCTACCAGCTGGCATCGCGTGGGAAAACACTAAATACTTTCTAAAGGAATATGGATTGTCAAATAAGGAAATATTATGAATTGTAGGACTACTTTATAACACAGTACAACTAGCGGGGTGCAGTTTGCAAATCGGCTACAAATAACTAACCCCGAATCTAATAATAATATGAATTGTAGGACTATTTTAGTAACACAGTACAATTAGCGGGGTGCAGTTTGCAAATATTCTACAAATAACTAACCCGAATCTATTAATAATATTAATTGCAGGACTACTTTAGTAACACAGTACAACTAGCGGGTGCAATTTGCAAATCGGCTACAACTAACTAACCCCGAATCTATTAACTTCGCTCTGTGCTATTAAAACCGTATTTTATGAATTTGTGATTTTAAATATATTTTTTATGTATTTATGTTAAAAATAAAAAAATATTATTTTTATATATTTTAAAATAAAAATATATTTTTTAAAACCATCAATATTACATTTACAAACACACCCTTATCCTTAAAGTCAGACAGAACAACAGTCACATCCAAACAATCGGTTCTTTTTCACCTTCTTCCATCTGATGCCCTGTCCCTTCTAGTTGTTTCTCCGTCGTCTCCAATATACCAGCAGCGCAGTGTAAAAAGAAAACGATGTCGTCTATGAAGGATTTTGCCATGGATCACCAAACCCAGCAGCAGCAGCCATACTCTGGTCAGTACCGACACTTGCTATTTAAATATAATAACTTCTCTTACAATTTTTTTTCAATGTTATCATATTTATTCAGAGAAACAATCTTCTTTTTTTCTTTTAATTACATGATACGAATTTGAACTATTTGTAAATATCTATTGTGGTTTTTTTACTTCTTGTAAATATCTACTGGTCGTTCCTTTCCATGGGCTGCCTTTTTTTCTTCTTTTTTTTAGGATAGCTCAGAAACAAAAATATTGCAACTTTATTTATTTTTGTGTGTGCAATTGTGTTTATTTATAATGGGTTTTAATTCGTAGGCTATGATTTTGATTGTTTTATGGTTTTGAAGAGTGTTGACGATGATGGGTTCTATTATGTTATGTGCAATGTTCTTTTTATCGCGCAGGTGCAGGAAACGGCCATGATGGCAGCTACAATAGGGTTGCGGAAATTGGATGGTTTATTCTAGGTGAAGATCAACAACAGGTTGGACCTTATACGTTTTCTGAGCTAAGTGGTGAGTTTGATCGGATGCTGTTTTTAAGTTATTTAGGTTTCAAAATACGGAATGATTGTCTTGAAACCTCGTGCCTTTAATTAAAAAAATAAATAAAAAAAGGGCGTGTTTGAATTGTTTTGGTGAGTGAACAGGACTGTAAAGAGAAAAAAGGGTGCTCGCTTTTATTTTGCCGTTAGTTTTTTGGTTTCTTATGTGTTGATGTTTCTTTTGTGGGAGCTTTCATTTACTGGAGAATTTTCTTTCTCTGCTTTCTGGAATTCCAGTTCCATCAGTAATCAATAGCAAGGTTTCAGGACAATCGTTCCATCTGTAACATGTTCAATTGGTCTAATGAGCTATTGAACCATATCCTTAGCTTATTTGCTTCGCCTGGACAGAGCACTTCCTGAATGGGTATCTCGTAGAAAGTACACTGGTATGGTCTGAAGGAAGAAGCGAATGGCAGCCACTGTCCTCATTCCCTGAGTTCACGTCAGGAATATCTCAACAGGGATCTGATTATTCCACAGCAGGTGAAGAATCTCCATTTCTTTTCTATTCTGTTCTGTCTATGTATCATTGCACATTTGATATGCCCTTGTATATATGTTCATAAGCATATTTATCATTTCCATCTTCTGAACGAGGGCTTGTAACCTCTGATGTTGCATGCAGCGCTTGCTTACAATGATAAGGAGGTCGAGAGGTTGCAGGAGGCCAGAGAGGCTGAATTGGAATTTGTTGGATTGAGAAATGGATCTCATTCTAGCAATGAACGGAAAGCCAAGCATTCTACTTTAGGTGAAGATCTTCTTCCCCCTTCTTTTCTCATCTTGCTCGTGGAAGCTGTCTTATGCTATGATCTGTTTGCAGTGTCACCCAACACTGATGAGGATGAGTTTGAGAAATGGAAAAGGGAGGTAGAAGAGGCTGAGGCTGAGGCAGAAAGGCTGAAAAATGGATCTCTTTCTGGCAACACTGGAGATGATCTTGGGATAGACGATCCTGACAGGGTTCTATCACCACCAGATGGCGAGAATGAATTCACAGATGATGATGGGACTACATACAAGTGGGATGGAAGCCTAAGAGCCTGGGTTCCTCAGGTTGGTTGTCATTTTGTGGCTTTTGGAGGGTTTATCTTCATTCTGATATGTTTTCAAGAACTGTTGAAACTTTATTCTGAAATTCTGCGTTAGCATTATGTTCTTGACATTCAGATCTTAACCTTGTTATTTAAAAAAAAAAAAAATTCATATCCATGCATATCTAAACATATATACCTACACGTATATTTGTATGTATGGTCAATTTTGATTAAGATCGAGGAGGGTTATGAATCGGAGAAGGATAATTTTGGGTTGTGCCATTTGCTATCTGTTGATGATTTCTCATTGTTACTGTTTATGGAGGGAGTTATCTCATACTCTATCTGAAGCTCCTTGAGATGGTTGGTTTATATTCTGATTGTTGATATTGGGATACTAATCAAGAGCAGCATTAGTGAATTCTTGGGTTTTGGGCTTGATGAGTGGCCTAAAACTGTATCGGATTTCCTGTGCAGGGCAATTGTAGGACAAATTGGGTTTCTGTATCTGAAGAGAGACAGATTTTAGGTTCTAGTGATGATTATTAGGGTTGTGCAAGCAATTGGACACGGAGGATTCCTAGGAAGAAACCATACCGTTCAGTGGCCCATTATATGAAGCCAGGATAATCTTTTCAATAGATTTTCATGAACGTCATAAAAATTATCACTCATTGCCATCCTGAATTTCTGCGTCATAAGAAAGTTAATGTTGTATCATGTGATCTCTAATGATCATTTCTGTGATCATTCTGAGTCAGATATCTTCTGAAACTTCCATTGCTATTTTGCTGGATTGCTTAGTGCTATCATGCTTCTTTATTTTGAGGATATTTTCTTATGGTTTTCTTGCCTCTCCTGTAACACCAAAATAGCCCATTTTTTTTTTCATGTTGATGCATTGAAAAGGTGATGCTGCTTCTCGTTTCTCCAGTTTTTGACCATTGTTTTATCTGGCCAACTATCATCTTCTTACTGACGTGATTGAAAATGATGATTACAACCTTTTGTTCATAATTAACTGATTTTCTAGGATAATCCTTTAAGTGTAAGTGGGCGGTTTGGAGTAGAAGAGATGACTTTCCATGAACAAGAGGAGGTGTTTCTAAACGTAAACGCTGCTGATGCCACTTTGAAGGAAGAATTCAATGTTACTGACGAAGTGGTAGGATCACAGCATAATAACAAGAGGAAATTGCATGACAAGCAAGCGGACAAGAAGGATGAGCAAGCTGATAAAAAGGTATCTTCTTCGTACAACCAATGAAGATGGAGTCTTGCCTCTTTTCTAGTTACTTTGTTCATGCAAGTTGGGTTTTAAGCACAACTAACAGTACCATTGTAGCCTGATGACTGTCGTCGTCATCATTATCAAACAGTTTCATGGATTTTTGGGACCATAAAAATAGATTGTACTATAATTAAATGTATAAGAATTAAGGTGCCACTTGCATGATGGGGTATTTGGGTATTTGTTGTTTTTCTTTTAGTTTGGATTGTGTTTTTTGCCTGTGCTTAACTCCTTGATTTTTATGTATTTTGCAGGAAGCCAATAAGGCTCCTGATAGTTGGTTTGAATTGAAAGTCAATACACATGTTTATGTAACTGGGTTGCCTGATGATGTCACTGCTGAAGAAGTAAGTCAGTTGCTGTCTTATCTTGGTTATTGTTTTATCTTAGCTAGAAGCTAATTTGATAAAAACATTGCAGGTGGTAGAGGTATTTTCCAAATGTGGGATAATTAAGGAGGTATAATTTGCATTGATTTACGGTACACGTTTTCTTAATCTACTCATGGTTGAGGTTTCAAGTCGCCTTTTTCCTATGATAATTTTTGCGACCTAGGCCAGGCGTAGCACCAGAAAAGAATCTTGTCAAATACTCATCATGTGCAGTTAAAAAAATGCTTACGAACTTGTTGGTTAATGTAACAGGGTATGTTTAGCAATTCAGCTTTCATCCTGTATGATTGAATTTAATAATTCAGTAATCATGTGCTACATGCATGTACTTGAGATGGAAAAAAGTATAAAGAAGAGAATTCAACAGAAGATCAACTCATTTAGTATATTGTTAAAGGACTTTTAAAGTGTAAGGTGAAGTCATCTCCACAAAGCTAGACTATATATAGCCATTTATTTTACAATCTTATAATAAAGTAAAAGCTTTGCCATTGTTATTGTTGTGCTATGATAAAATTAAAGAAGATTTGTGCATATGGTACATGTAAAGTTTTCACATTAAGAGGGTGGAGAATACTGTTTTCGTTGCAGAACTACTCTGTTTTGCTGACTGAGGAGCTGATGCTGTGCATGCATTGTTGCGTATAAATTTTCAGGTCTTCTTGAAGGGTCCATATCCCATGCATTATTCTGGACATAGTTGAGGTTTTATGTCTCGTTGTGTCCTAAAGTCACACTTGTTTGTTGACATTTATGTTCCAATATGATCTCAAAATTAATCTTCTAGGCTAGGTTAGGCTACATTACTGTTTAATGGACCTCACTCTATTAGTTTTTCAATTTCATTCTTCATGCATTATCAGAAGGTGAAACGGGAATTTTTTTATTGATGTCTTTGTGTGCATGCATTTGCTTCCCAGTCTCGTGATGTGTGGAACATATATTTAATCCTAGGCAATTTGTCATTTTGAACTGCACATCTAAGAAACCAAGTTATGAATTTTGTAGGATCCTGAAACAAAAAAGCCCCGGGTGAAGATTTATGTTGACAAAGAGACAAGAAGAGTAAAGGGAGATGCTCTAGTTACATATTTGAAGGTAATTGCTTTACTGTGTTACTGTACTTGAAATGTGAAACAGTCAAGATTCTTATCTCTGAGTCTATGCAAATTTTGCTTGGTAGGAACCCTCTGTAGATTTGGCTGTGCAAATTTTGGATGGGACACCATTGCGTCCTGGGGGCACAATTCCTATGTCAGTCAGCCAAGCCAAGTTTGAACAGAGAGGTAACAAGTGTGAACCATGATGTTTCAAATTTTCAGATCGCAATACTGAGGATTTCTTTTATCGTTGTTTGCATATAAATCAGTATATGAATGATATCTCTATGTCTTAAGGATAACTGAGTCTTATTCATGATAAATGCAGGGGACAAATTTATATCCAAACAAATTGACAGCAAGAAGAAAAGGAAGCTGAAAAAGGTTGAGGACAGGATCCTTGGTTGGGGTAGGTTCTTGTTCAATCTGAGGCATTGAATTTAGTTCAGTAAATATGCATGTAAGGGTTCCAAGTGAACTTTTTATCCATCCCTGTCTTTTCTGAAATAAAATATCTATACTCCTACGTTTTATGACATTGCCACAATATCCATGATTTAAACCATTCCATTCCTTTAACTAAGTACTTTGATTGTGAGAAGGTCAACTCCAGCAATCTTTCTCTGGCTTGTTAAAATTGACAAGGAATTATGTGGTTTATCCCTTTTACACATGAATACAAAATTTTCCATTTTTTAGAGGTACAGTTGAAAAAAAAGGCCTTAGTCGCGTAAATCTTGAAGCAGGTTTGAGTGGATAAAAAAAGGCCATAGTAGGGTAAATCTTGAACCAGGTTTGAGTGGATACAATGCAGTTGAAGGGTTGAAAATTATATGCCGTACTTCTATTTTCAATGTTTCAATTTTGTTCCATGAGATATAACTAGTTTTTTCCTGAGGTTTTTATTTCGAGTTCCTTTGCAGTTGCTTTTACAAGTGATGCCTTGCATATGGCTGACTTCATGTGCTTGTATCCCACAGGTGGCCGTGATGATGCCAAGGTGTCAATTCCAGCTACTGTAGTTCTTCGCCACTTGTTCACTCTTTCTGAAATGAGGGTGAGTTTGGAACCGTCAATGGTTTGGATGGGACTTCCTCTGGAATTACTGTTGGTTTAAATGACTTTTATCAGCATCTGTCCAACATTTGACAGACAAACTGCTATCATTTATTGAGAAAATAGGGCACAAGAAAAAGCAAGTTATCCTTTCCCCTATTACTCCATGTTGAACTTTTACGCTCTTATCCATTTGTTGTATTTAAGTTTTTCTGTGTGCACAAAAAGTTATTAAGAGAGCAAATGTGTTTCTTTGAGATTTTGCAGATATATGGTAAACAATTTGACCTGTTGCCATATCCACCATTGTTGATCTGTTTATGTTGCAATTCTTTTCTCTATTTTAGTAGTTTATTTTGTTAAGGGTTTTTTTATCTGGGCGTTTAATGTAACTCTCTCACTTTTGGTTATCTGAAGAGGTTACCATTTTGATCTGGTCAGTATGATGACTATGCAATAGTGCAAGGGTTGAAATTTTAAAGAGAATGTACTTGCACAGGGCATTGAAATGCAGTAACCAAAATTTTCATACTCATTGAGGAAAAGCACAGGCTCTTGTTTTCAGCATCTGCTTTGCAGCTTCTTATTACAAATGTTTATCATCATTAGAATATTTATAAATGTTACTTTTTTCTCAAAATAAAATATGCCATCTCATTTTTTTTTGTTTTTAATGGCTAATATCCTAAGGTAGGATTGCTACATTCTGTTTTCGAATATGAAGTTACTGATTTTTGTACCATGCCATATTTGAATTTCTTATTACAGGCTGATGAAAGCTTAGGTTCAGAACTCGAGGTAGATGTTAGAGAGGAATGTGTGAAGCTTGGTCCAATAGATTCCATCAAGGTATCTGAAATTTTTTCAGCCAAGCTTGTGTATTTCTATTACATAACCTGTTACAAATCATACTAAACAAACTATTCATGCAATGGAAACTTTGCACTGGTTTGTGTTTAGTGCTAGCTGGTAAATTTTGCATTTTACATGTAATGGTACAGATTTAGTTCATTTCATCTCATTGCATTTGTTCTTGGTAGTCCTTTATTCTCCAACACTTATTTCGCCAACCTTTTAAGAACTCCTGGGCATTGAAAATTGTACTTCATTGTCTTCACTAAGTGGACCAGCCTGTGCATTTTCAAACATGAACTGAAAATTGTTTTCTTCCGTTCATTCTCAAAGAAATACTTAGGTATCATGGAAAACAAGAAGTTCAGAAGTCATTATGTTTCTTTTGTTTGATTTTGTTTGGTTTCCTACTGCCTCCATGCAATTCTAAGGACAAAGGTTGAAAATTCTCTTCATTCTTGTTGTATTCCTTTATTAATGCACTGATAGCCACTTTTGAGTTCCATTGCCAAGCTGCTGTTGACTAGATTTTAATCTACTTTCAGCTCATTTTAATTTCTCCCCACCTTCTCACACCCTTTTATGTCTCTGCTTGCAGGTCTGTGAGAATAATCCACACGGTGTTGTTTTAGTGAGATTTAAGGACAGAAATGACGCTCGAAGGTGCATAGAATTGATGAATGGACGATGGTGAGTTCTGATATGTTAATTAGTAGTTACCTCGTTTGACTCAGTCGGACATAAGTGAGAATCACTTTACTTTAAAGAAATTGACCGGCACAGTAACAAGCTCAGGCATGATGATTACTCATTTTTACTTTTGGATAAGCAATAGCAGACTAAAAATATCAGCAGCAAAATAGTAGATAATTAAATTTATACATACATGTGAAGATATCTACTATGATGTGATTTTCAATAAACTGTCAGATCTGATGTGATAAATAAAAGTATCATAAATGATAAATTTCAGGTGCTTTGTCTACATAAGTTTTTGATATTGAAAATTCATGCAACACAATTATGAACAATTTGTCACGATATGGAGCCAACACATTCAGTGTCAAACTTCTTGAAATTTGATTTGCATGATCTAAAATGAATAGAGGACTACATCTGATGGTTAGAGAGAAATGGAGATTGTGGATCTCTTACATAAATCATGCTAGTTTGTTCATGCTTAAACATGCATAGTGGATCTCTTTAGAATTTATATTAATTGCATGTTATACAACCGTTGTGCTACGCTGTGTTGGATACTAGAGTTCAGTGCTTTTTGTTTGCTTGGAAATATGGCTGGGAAGTTCAAATTGCCGTATCTCCAAATATTATACAGTACTAATGATTGTCACATTGTGAATTGAAAAGAGACGCTATGAGAGATTCTCTCAGAAATAAGGTGTAGATCAATTAACCCAAAAATGTAGCATCAGTTGAAATCTTTTTTGGATTAGTTCATTGGCATTCCTCACCAGTCCTTCCGAAGTCATTTAAATTTTCTAATTTTCTTTTTCTGTTATGATTCTTCTTGTTGCCATTTAGGTTTGGCGGAAGACAGATAGATGCTAGTGAGGATGATGGGCTAATTAATCATGCTTCGGTCCGGGATCTTGATGAGGATGCTGCTCGCTTAGAGCAGTTTGGTGCTGAACTTGAAGCTGGCTGACTTAGCTCTGATGCTACGGTTACACGTATCATGTGTTCCTGATGTTAATTTTTTTTCGAAATAGAAGTTGATATCTAGGATACAGATGGTTGATTGTCTTGGAAAGAGAGGCAAAAGGGGCGGCATAAAAGCGTGATGTGAATTCAGGTTGTAAATTCATGGTTTTGAGGATTTGTAAATGATGACAGAGCCATAGAAGCTTGATTAATCCTCATTATAGTTTGTCTCTGAGAAGGGAGTATAGGAATCCCTTGCTTGTGTAGGATACGAGTCTACTACTTGCTCAACATTAAAATCATTTTTCGAAAGTTGCTTAATTTCATGCATTGTTCTTTTTGGGTCGCCACACTTAATTTTTGCTTTGAACAGAAGTATCCCGTATGCTGAACCTAAGAGGAGGCTATACAAATTGCGATTTTCAAGGCTTCATGTGATTTAAGCATGAGCAATATTCAGATCAATGATTGTCGTCTCTTGTTGGGAAAACGGGGGGAGAGAGAGGGAGGAGAAGAGAACTGCGATGGAGAAGAAGTTAGTAAAAAATAACATGAAGTGAGAAGGATTACCAAATAACAAAAGATGTATAGGGAGAAACAAAAGAACAGAAGGAAGAACTTCAATCCCTGTGTCGCATCTCAGAAAAAATTCTCTAGGCTACCCCGGACTTGAGAAAAACAAATCTTTTGAATATCCTGAGGTAGCCGAACTACTAAAAAGACGAGATTATTCCATTACCTTGTGATCCAACAGTGAGATATCCCTTTCCAAGGAATTGAGATTTTGACGAGTGACGCTTCGTAAAAGAGGCCATTGGAACTTAAGCTTGGAACCTATTCATTTTCTACATGGTAGATATCTCTAAGATTGTGCCTGTAAGAGATTGTTGTTGCTCATTGATCAGGAAATCTGGCGAATAGCAGCTGCCTGTATAGATGTGAATTATGTTTGTGCAATACCTGGAAAAAGGATGGAGTAAATATTATGTGAACTGTGTTTGCATCATTTATGTGACTTCAGTATAAAATTCTTTTTTGTTGCGAGTGTGGATTAATGTATCAATTTTGGAAGAGTTTACTTGGAATTTTCACTATTGATCCAAGTGTCCCTTTTCTTCACAAACACGCAGAAAATATTTTGCAATCTATGCAAACACTTGCTCTGCAAGTTGTAGTGATAGAGTTAAGCATTGAATTACACTTAATGAGCCTATCCAGACAGCAATCAATGGTCATGACACTGGGATTTTTGCACCTGGAAGACATGAACAACTCATCGACGGAAAGTTATTTGGCTTCGCACAACTTGGCCCATGCAGCAGCTGTTTCCATATACCGAAGCAAGCCAGCTGATCCAAGCGTTTTATCTTCTAGATAAATTACTTTGTATTTGCATTATTCATTCATCGTCTTTTCATCTGTATAGGGTTTTGCATTCTTTTGTATTATCCAAAGTGTTCTCGAACTGGCTGTGGTATTCAAAACAGTGTTAGTCTACATAAATGAAGCTATTGTGTCAGGCTGTACCATTCTTACCTGTATCCACTTTTTTCCCCACTAAGCTTTGAAAGAGTTGTTAGCTATTCAAACGAGAATGTTTTTTTTTTGTCTTTCAAGGAAATAGTAGAAGGTGAAACTGCTTAATTATTGCTTAAAGTTACTGGATTGTGCACTACTTTTACTCTTATTAATATCGTAAAGCAAAGTTCTGGTTCATCATAGGAAATTGAACTGCCTCACCGGGTGAGAAGACGAACTTGTTAAGAGGAAAGGATCAGTTACAATTTATATGCCATCACTTTTATGTTTCTTAAATCATTCAAAGCTTGACATATAATTGCTCCTGATGATGATATCCTTATTCAGGAGAAGCAAGTGAGGCAGATAGGGTTGGTGGTCGCCTGCGAGTGGCAGAATACCTAGCTAGTTCGAACAAAATAGAACATAAGAAAGCAGCAGCTAGACGCCTTGAGTTTCAGCTTGGATGGTAGTTCTCCTTGCAATTTCTTGGGTCAAAAACGGCTCAGTTAATGGCTGTTGAACTATTTACTCTTTCACACTCAAGCTAATATATATACTAATAACGCGTGATTATTGAGTGTTATACTGCTAGGCAAAAACAAACTCCTCATGCTTAAGCCAGCCTGAGCTGAGCTGCTAAACATGATTATTTAATTATTAGCTAGCCAGATATAATTCTGGTTACTCGAGCATTGTCTCCACGAAGAAGGGACTTCTTATATACGTGCTTGTTTTATGTCTGAAAATGCATCACTTGTATTCTGGTTAAATGGTCGCGGTAATTAGGTCTCTTTTCTCTTTCCTACAGTTAGTTAACAGGTAGCAATGTTTCGTGATTTTTATTTTTTTTTGTTTAGTACTGTGATGTAAAGTATTTTTTAAAAATTATTTTTAAACTAAAAATATATTAAAATATTTATTTTTAGTTTTTTCTTTTTATTTCTTGATATTAACATATTAAAATCATTGAAAAATACTAAAAATATATCAATTTAATATTTTTTAAATAAAATATATTTAAAAATAATTTTAAATACAAAAACAAGCAACATCAGCCCTGAGAGTAAAACTATTTGTTCAGGTTAACAAAATATATATCAAACTCAAGTCTGCTTATTTATATATATATATATATATATATATATATATATATATATATAAACAAAATATATTACATCTTTGAACTTTTATCTATCACACACATAAAATTTTTATTAAATTTTATTTCATAAGAAATTTTTTTATTACATGTTAAATTTTGTTATATAATTAATGAAATCTTATACAAATTATTCACTCTTCCAAATTTTTGTAAGCTTTATAAACTATAGTTTGTTTGGAAGTTCTTAAATGAGTTTTGCTTAAAACCTAATTTACGAGCTTAATTAAACTAGCTCATGATTCATAATAAATAAAACTTAGCTAAATTTAAACTCAACTCATTTATATAACAAGCTTTAACTATAGACTTAAATAAATTCATTTTATTTCAACATACGAGTTTGGACGAGCTCGGTTCGTTTGTATTTGTAGTCGAAGAATTCATTAATATTGTATTTGTCAGAAAATTATTGGAAAAGAAGGACTCCATAAATGACCAGACGAGGAGCTTTCACGTGACAGACACGCGCAAACCATAAACCGAAGTGAAGTAGCCACGTCGTTATTTCTCCATTATTTGTATATACTCTTTCTGAGCCCAAGTTCAAGTCCCTCCTCCCCTACCTAAAACCCTAATCCCAAAACAGAAGATCGTCTTTGTTTGGCAACCCAGGTAAAATAAAAAATAAAAAAATTCGAATTATTAATTCTTCAATCTTTTTCAGCTATGAAATTGGGGTTGTCTTTTAGTTTTATTTTGCGGGTAATTCCTTGTTACTTCAAAAACACTAACATGCTAACATTTTATTTTATTTTATTAATTTTAGTATTCGACTATAGAATTTACAGGAGGTAGTTTGTAGTTACGATTCATGTCCAGATTTTTCAAATCTGACTACTTGGAACTGTAACTACCTGCTTTTACAAGCGCAAAAGGGATTTCAAGTCGTCGTCTTCTTCTATGTTTCCCATGTTTTTGGCAAATTGGGATTGTGTTGAGGATATGATTCTTCAGATTTTTTTTTTCTTCAGATTTTAAGGTCAAGTGTATGATTCTTTCGTTATTGCCCATGATGTGTAAATGCAGGAAAAAAAAAATGTCAACTGGAGGAGAGAAGGGTTCGACAACCACAAAAACACCTGCTGATTTTCTCAAATCAATTCGTGGGCGGCCTGTTGTGGTTAAGCTCAATTCTGGAGTTGATTATAGAGGTCACTTTCTCTTTCCATGTAGCATATTCTAGTTGTGTTCTATATAAACCTGATCTGTAAATTATTCCTTCTTATGCCTTTCTGCTGGTTTCATCTACAACATGGTGAGATGATGGATTTATCTAAATATAGCTACAGTATAACCTTCTTACTTTCCCATAAATGGGTTTTTTCTTTCACATTTTAATGAAGGTTGCGCACCGGAAATCCATGTGTTGGTTTTTAATATTGAAACTTAACCCGTTCTAGGGACATGGGTTATGCTGTTCGGGTTCTAATATGCTTCATGTCGCGCAGTAGATATGCATCTGAATGCAGAATGAACCGGTGGGCGTTGCCCATCACTGCAACGTATCTGTGAACCAAAAAATTCTACTAGCGGACAAACAGTTTTTCTTTAAAGTCATGTCACAGCCTTGATGAGGGAAGGATTAATTTACAAGGAGCGTTTTTGTATGTATAAATACTTCCTGCTTAGTGCACATGGGTAAGATCAGTGAAATTTCCTAGTTACTCGTAAAGGCTGTCCAGAAATGGGAAGAGTATGAGAAAACACAATGACTAGTTAACCTATAAACCTTTTCAAGGCTGTCCAGAGTTTCCATGACATTCATGGTATGATAAGTCGAATAATCAGATGTCAAAGTGCTATGATATTACTGGAGCTTCAGCTTGATCTCCCTCCCCCACTTTATGGAATGCTCTGATCTCTCTCTTTTTATCCAATGTTATGCTTATTGTCACCAGCATTTTTCTTTGTGCAGGTATTTTAGCTTGTCTTGATGGGTACATGAACATAGCGATGGAACAAACAGAAGAATATGTAAACGGCCAACTGAAAAACAAATACGGTGATGCTTTCATTCGAGGAAATAATGGTACCAACTTAAAATGTATTTCCATTGTAATTTCTTGCCTGTCTGGAAGGATTGCTCGATGATGATCATATTTGAACTCTTTTGATGCAGTTCTGTACATCAGCACATCCAAGAGGACTCTTGCAGATGGTGCATAATCAAAACAATTGCGAGAGCCGCAGCTCCATATGTTGGTGGTTTGATGGTGCAGTGCATTGTAGTGATTCTAGTTACTGGCTTTGGATCAGAAATTAAAGAGTGTCGGTTTAAATTTCCTTGTATCATGTGAGGCGAAGTTTAAATTTCCTTGTATCATGTGAGGCGAAGTTGAACTTTTTTTATTTGTAAGCACATCCTGGGTATCTCCATTAATATGTACCCGCTTTAGTTTACACCTCGAATGTTCATCCAGTTATACACTATTAGTCTGTTTGTCAGAAGGGACTGGGAAAGATGGACGAGAAGGGATTGGACGTATCTTTTGTGTGACAGTAGGAGCATGGACTCAGAAGGATTGAAGGTAATTGTCATTATTCTCTTCCTTGTTAGCGAAACAATTAGATGGATGATTCATCTTTCCTTTGTCCTCACTTGCCTTTCAAATTCACTCCATCCCTCCTTCCGCCGAGCTTCACTCCTAGCTTCACTCCATTAAACTCACACTACTGTCGTCCTATTTTCTTCGAAGTATATGATTTGGATGTTCGTTTGACCAAAAATTGATGATCCACGAACTGGCGGTTATCATTATTATTTTACATGAAAAATGAACATAAGCAACTCGGTCCTTTACTTGATGAAAACGGACTGATTCAACTGGATCCATGGAAGCAGTCGCAGAGTTATTTGCACGGGTCACGAATGAATCAAAGAAAACACCATCTAATGATTACCAAAGGCGGCTACGAAGAATTCGTCAGGCACAAACGCCGATGGCCGATCACAACCAATAGATTAATTTGCCATTATTGCTTCTACTAAATTAAAATGGCAATGACATCTTTCGAAACTGACACACAAGTCTACCTGTGACCAATGACAAATAGCACGGTAATTGTACAGGCAAACAAATAAATTAGCATCTTCAATTGCAAATGTTAATATGTTACACATATTTACACACATGATCCACATTACGAATGTTACACCTGATACTGTAACATATGCAACTCTACTGCGTCGTTAAACTATCAGTTACACCAACTAAATATCGGAGGGAATAATTTAGAGAAGGAATAAATATGACGAAAAGGGAAAAAGGAAAAAGAAAATCCCCAGCTCACTCAGCACGAGCTGAACTAGACCTAAATTGATTTTATCAACTGTTTCTGCCTTTCCTACCCGAGATCAGAAGTCTGATTTCATGAGCTTTGCTCGTGGCTTTACACTGATGCTGTCAAAGGGCTTTAACTGGTCTACATGGATGTAATCCCTTGTTTTAAGAACCTGCAAAAGGGCAAAGATTAAGACCATCAATAATCATCATCGAAGTCAGAGGGAGGATCCACTGCCACACAAACAAGTTGCAAACAACAGATGGATAACTGGAATATCATCCAATACATTTTAGCATATTCTTCATTACTGTTTTATTTCTCAATAAATCTTTCATATATTCAAACAAGCACCCTGTATTAAAATGTCTTGGTCCTTGCACAACTCTGATCTCCATGTTATGTTGCCACTGTTAAAATTTAAAACGAACTGCTTTCCCACTGTCTATACTAACAAGTCCTTGCCACATCAAAATTATGCAAATCCCCTTCAAACCCATTCAACACCTATTTTTCAACTTGAAAGAAATATTTATGTCCTTAACAGATCTTCAAAACACAATATGGCGTTCAACACAACCCAAGTGTGCAACACATACCAAAGTTTCAAAGAACATTCTTGATGCCTCCTTCCGAGTTTTACCAGCCAGAAGGTTGTCCACTGAAATGACCTTCCTTCCATTTCCACCTTCATTATCAAATATAGTCTGAAGGTACTTGGCAACAGCTCTACAAAAGAGAGTATCCGCAATTTATCAGTAATCATTCAACCTAATTTTTAATTAGAAATGCACAAAACATATTAAAGACTGCATTGAAGACAAAAACAAAGAATCTCCACAGCCAGTATTTTTAATATAAAATTACAAGGATTAAAAGGGAGAACATTGTCTAAGCTCATAATGATCCTGATTATCATAACCAGGGAACATCTTGCGATATCTTGACAGCTCTACAACAAATAAATAGTCTGTTCACTCTTTAAAGTGGAGGAGGCGAAGATAGTATTAAATTGTACACTATTAAGTGATAATTATCATAGCAGAGATGACAATGCAAATAATTCAAAGCTTTCAACTAACATCCCAAGTTTGCAATGCCATCGTGTTTCCTCAAATATGCCACTCATATACCAAAACTTGCTAAAAACCATCACCACTCTGTAAAGCAACCCAGAGAAGCTTTGGGGGAAAAAGAACCGCTTTGGATAGAGATTGAAAGATAAGGCAATCTCCGCTACAGTATACTGCTTTACACTACCCTACAGACCCACAGATGAAGTGCCAAAAAAGAAAGGAAGGGGAGGGCAAAATTTCAACACATTAATCAGGCAGATATCATATACCTATCATTTTGACCACATAATATCTAGGCATGATCTCAAATACCATGCACAACAGGAAAGTATGCACGCCCAGCATGCCAATGGAAATCCTTGTCCTAGATCCTATATGAATGCACACCAACAAACAGATTCACACGCATGCACACACAGACAAAACTCTGTTTCCATATCATCCAGCAAGAACCCAGCCCACATGATCCACACACACCTGGTGCGGGAAGACCATCCACTATTGTCAAGAAGGCGAGCATCTTCAGGACCTGGTATGCCATCATCATCATTTCCACCCATCTCATCATCATCTACATTCAAAAATTCTGAAAAGAAAAAAGGCAAACCACCATTAAAAACAGAAACTCCACCAAATAGCACATGCAAGCAGGAGAGAATTCTTCAAAAAGAAAATCAGTTCACTGTCCTAAGCCAAAAAATATTCATGCCATTGACTAACACAGGAAGGCCAAAGAGACTATTGAATCGCAAAACCCAAAAGTGATACCTAAACACCTGCTATAGCCTATTTCAAGCAAAGTTGATGGATGCAGAAAATATCAACAAATTATGAAACTATAGACACAAAGAATCAGCCGTTAATTGGCTTGGATAAAAACAAAACTATGATTCTGTTAGGACCTAAAACACTGTAATGAACCAAATAAGCTCCTTATCAAATCTAAATCATAATTCTGAATTCCTCAAATCTGTGAATCTTTTTTTTTTTTTTGGCATGTTCTCCATGCCTGCATCACTGTCGAGAATGGCTCTTTGCAACTAAATTTGAAATTTAATATTCCTACATAAATGATGTTTGCTGATAATTTACCAAACACTAAAAAATGAGGCAGAGATTTCTTGAACATTAAGTTTTAGATATTTTACTCTACAAAAAGAATGTCAAGCACCAAACATGTTCAAGTATTTACTATATATATGACTGTTCATGATGAAAGAAACGCAATTATCTAGGTTTGCAAATACTTCATTAAAATATGAAAGAGAAGCTGACCTGTATCATTTGCCAATGCAACATCTTGAAGATCCTGCACCATCAGACAATCTATTTAGCCTATGCTGGAATTATTTACAAGAGATTCTAGTCATCCAATAATAATATGAGACTCCATAACCATATTATAATTCCATGCTAGGACAAAGTGATGCCAAATACAAATTGGCTTTTGAAGCAAACTGCGACACATTTAAGGGAAGGCAAAAAATTAAAGCATGCCAAGCTATTACACATGGCTTCTTACTTGTGCGTCATACTTTGTGACTTCCCTGTTTGCTAACTGCTAAACATCTCTTATTGAAAAAATAAAAAAATAAATAAAGAATCAGAAACAGCTAGACAAATTTCCAACAGGGAAAAAAAAAAAAAAAACATATCAAGTTCATTAACAACAGAATAGACTGTGTTCCCTAATATTGTTCGACAAGGGAAAAACTAAGTGTGCAAAAAAAGGTACAAATTTAGACGCACCTGGATGCCAAATCATGTTTTACAGTTACAAAAGCAGGCACAAGAAAAAAAGACAAAAAAAAGAAGAAATGAAAAAAGAAAAACGTAAAAAGCACCTAGATGACAGAGAAATGATTTCTAATAAAGATGCCTTACAAGAGAAAATCAGAACAAAAATGATATCAGGAGTTTAACTTACAGCAGGATGGTCAGCATAAGCCATTTCAGCATCCACAATTCTCTGTGGATCAGCTTCTCGAGAAACAGGATAATCTCCACCATTTAGAGAAGCATTTTTGAAGTCCGTATCAGATCCTACAGGAAATGTAGGGTTCATCATTAATTCTTCATTACATAGATGATTAGAATCTCGGTCCTTGTCAACATGCCCTGAGCTCATGGCTAGGCCCCCATCTTCATTAACATCCCCTAGCTTGTCATTTTCAACATCATCCTGAGTTCGGTCAACATTTACAGAAGTGAGGTTAATGCATCCACCAATCTCTGAAGATATATTTGCAAGCAATGTGTCTGCATCATCAGCAGGTGCAGAACCATCAGCCTGAAAATCTACTCTGATTTCTGCTGGAGCGCCAGCTTTGCTTTCTTCCAACAAAAGTTCCCCTTCCCTTGATTCAGTTTCAACTGCAACAATATTTTGTTTATGATGTTTTAGAACTTCAATGTCATCAAGTGTTTTTCCATCACTCACATCCCTTAAATCAACCTCCCCAAATACTTGAGTATCCATCATATCCGATGGCAGAATTGATGTATCCATCTGCAGAGAACCATCTGTGCCAGTAAAGCCATCCATGAGAGCCAACCCATCCACCATGTCACCAGCATCTCCAGAAATCAGTTCAGTGTGCGATCCATCAAAATGCAGAATAGCAGTGTGGTTTGCAGCATCTGTAACTTCCATGTTCCCTTTATCAACTTCCATTTCAGTTATTTCCCCCAATATTCCATGTTCTGAAGATCTGTAATCAGAAAAATTAACAATAGCACTCATTTGCCCTTGCTTCTCGGTCCAAATGAGATTCTCAGCAGGTTGTCCATCAACATCTTTTCTGCAAATAACAGGCTCAGTGCTTGCTTCCAATTCATTAACTTGAGCAACAGCTGGTCTACTAGAATCCTTTGCCACTACAGAAGCATTGTTATCATCATTGACATCAATCTCTATTCTACTCAAATCAAATGTTTCACCGTGCAAACATGTCAGCTCTGCCGACATACCTGAAAGACCAAAATTTAATCAGCTTGTATCTTCATAAGCAAATGAAATTTGGTTGCATGAATAACAATAAAATCAAATGAAGTATGCATAATTTAAAGACAGGCAAGAAAACCAGAGGTTATAAAAAAAATTCATGTCCACCGAAATTTAGCCTGCATATTCACAAGCTGGGAGTGAATCAAGTGAAACTCATAGCACAAGCTGAAAGACAAAAAAAAGGGGGGGGCAATCATACCACTCATGAAATACAACTAGATTCTGTTGTAACATTCTTCTGTTGAAAATATATAGAGGGGATGTCATGGTTATTCAACTTCGATTGGTACAACATGAAAAGATGTTCCTAAATTGTGTACTGTGGGACTATAAGAGCTCTCAAAGTTAATAGGAGAGTCACATTGATTGTTATAACTAAAGCCAGGACATAATCAGACAGAACAAGTCATTACAATTTAAACCAATAAATAAATTACAGCAACCAAGCATGCTGAAGATTTTGCAAAATGCACTCACCGGTCAATACTGGTTCACTGAAAATTTCTTCATCTAAGGATTGTCTCTGAATCATTAAAATCTCAGTGCGTGTGCACGGAGCTTTCTTTCGTATGCGACGTATGTCTTCAGTATTAGTTAACTGTTGGCGTATAGTACTTGACAGGGGGGAAATGGAAAACCATCAGCAGTATTTAACAGATGATAAGAATTCTAGGACACCCAAATATTTAGTGCATGATTGAAATTTATATTCTTAAACTCATTGATTATGCAAGTCAGGGTCAGAAAAATACTTGGGTGCTGAAAGACTGAACCACCAAGCACCATTTCTCAAAACAAATTATAGCATATACTGCCACTGAAGCCCGGTAGACAAAAGCACAAAGCTATATTAAGCCTAATGGGTAACCCATCTTCATGCAACTATATCAAAGGGAGTCAGAGTTGTTCAACAAAGCTAAAGGGATCATTGAACTGCAAAGACAATGAGCTTATGCAACAGGTAGATAGAAGAGACTCTTTCAAGAAACAGCAGAAGCAACATACTTAATTTAAGTGTATAAATTGTATGGGTCAACAAGGATGGGGGAAAGGGCTTGTAAAAGACAATAGCTAGCAGAATTTTCCTATTTTATTAGTTCAATAGTTTGACATGCAAGAGAGGCTTGCTTTACTGCCAGACTCTTAAACCAAGTATAGATATTTACTACTACAAATAGCAGTTGACAACAGGTAACTTATGAAAACAAGAGTGAAATGAAAAAAAAAGTCATACTCGCCATGCAAGACCATTGAATCATCCATAAGCACCTTCCTCTTCATGGCACTAGGACGAGATGCAGACCGGGCACGTTTCATTGATGCCACTTCAGGTGCAGGTGGAGTAGTTTTCACTTTCAGAACTGAAGATCTTCTTCCAACTGAAAAAACAATATGCAAGGTCAAACATACCCACATATTTATAAAAGTCACCTTTTCTCAAAGCAAGTCCAATGAACCTTTTTTCTTGTTATATATGCACAGCTCATGAGTCATGTTACAGCATGGCATTCTAAGAGGCATCAAGAACCATATACCTAATATAGAAGATAGCAAGTCATCATCATCAGGAATGGAATCCACGGTCCTCTTTGATCTAGAGACACCAAAAGAATCAACTGAATTTAAACTCTGCACAGTTAGTGAACTTTCTGTAAAACTACGCTTTTTTCCAGTAATGTTGGTTCCAGCACTGCTTCTGTCACCCCCATCTACAATTTCTTCGACTGGAGTTGACTCAACCAGCAAATCATTTGGCTTATCAAGAAGGCCTTGAGGTACAGAAAGCAACTTTTCAGGTGTAGGCAATTCAGAAGTCAAGGAACTATTCAAGTTCTCCAACTGATTATCACTAGGGAATGTATTGTCTGGTTGCTCGTCTTGCTTCCCACCATCTGCTTGAATTTCTACAGGTAAATTGAGTTCAGATATCTGATTTTCCATTGATTGTATAACATCAGTCACATGGCATTTTTCACCTGCAAGGGTAAGAGATCCATTAAACATTAAAAAGTATAGCTTGTAACATGTACAGAAGATTCAAACAACACCTTGCACAACAATTTACTCAAAGTTCATTCATATAGCTTGTAGAACAAACCTTGCACCTTAGTGGAAATTCCAGAAGCATGGAATGCTTCCTCCCCACTGGACATCTCCAATGAACATGGTGCAAGACCTTGTGTTTCAGGTGGAAGCTGAAAATCATCATTATTAATCCCATGAAATGATGAATCAGGTCCACTCATGTAGGAATTGCATGCACGGAGCACACCATTGTGTGTCTTTTCTCCATCAACATCTTTGCTCAAAGAATCAGGATCCTCTGGCCCTTGGTGAGCTTGAGCATCACCCTCTGGGGCACCAGCCAATTCCAATGGACAGCCAGTATTCGCATCTACAGCTTTTCCGAGTGAGCTCAAGTCTTCCACAGCATTAGCAATTTCAAGATTATCTGGTTCATGTAACCTGACTCCTGTGGATTCTCTGCACTCCCCATTGATTTTATCGACAGAGGGCACAGTGACCTCACCATTGCAGACAACGTTATTTATCACTTCTACATTGTCTGATTCATCTAATGCACAAACCGCCCCATCTGCTGCTAAACAATCTATATTCACTGTGGTAGATAGTAACTCTCCTGGTGACTCTGCTTGATTGATTTCCAAATCACCAGAAAGGCAGCCATTCTCCTCAGCAGGTATGCACACAACAGTATCACAGTTTAAATGATTGCCCAAAGACAAATTCATTGTGTCATCCCTGTGATGATTTGGCTTACTGGAAGCATTTCCAGTGCGCTCTATGCCATCGGTCAAATTGTTATCTTCTGATTTTAAATGATCATCACAGGCTAGACCATCCTGAACACTGGACAAGTTTGACTCTTCTACTAACCCAGGAGTGGAAGGAGCCTGAGCATAGTCCAGAGATTCAGAATTTGAAGCTTGACTTACCATCTGCTCACAAGGGTAAACCATTTTCATCAGCTAAAATTATCCTCCCACTTCCAAGAAAAATGATAAATTCAACAAATTACATTAACAAAAATCAATGGACCACATTAAGAGGAAAAAAAAGTATTGGGTGAAGGGAATAAGTGACTACTAGAGGTAAGAGAACATATTTCGGATTTCCATATCAACCTTGTTTCTAGTACCATTCACTGGCATGGCTTCTGCAGTTCCAATCACGTCATGATCTTCCTCTACTTTTGGTTCCAATGGCTCAGCAGACGTCTGAAGACTCAGCCTGCAAAAAGGGGGTTGATATTATGAATCAATCACCAGGTTAACTATCCACACATATTCTATGAACTTATATTTTCAAACTTTGCACATTGTAAATGATTCCATGAATCAACAATCACTAATTACCCACAATAATAATAATAGCCTTGTGATGGACTATTTATTATGGAGTGGATGTTGAGCCAGGCATACATTACATGCAAGCTATCTATTTCCTTTATCTTAACCAAATGCAACCATTAAAACCTCATTAAAACCACAACATCATATGCTTATACTCTAGACTACAAACACTAAATTCAGCAATATGCATATAAAAGAGCAATTTTTAGATAAAAGGTTAGTATCCTATCTGTGACAGTTTGCCTTGAGGGGTGTCTATGCAAACTAAAGTACACACAAATGATACACTCATCCAGCAACAGAGCAATTTATTAATATCTCCATTTATGTGCATTGTGCTCTCACCAAATTAACTGCAGCTATAATGACATTACTATTGGGCACAAAGACTTGACCAAAGATAACAAAACATAGTCCATGTATAAATAATATGAATACGAATTATGCTCAATCACGTACTTGAAAATGAATTCTAATTTGCATTTATTAATATAACACTCAAAATATTAGCATTTGGTAACTGCAATCTGAAAAAACATCTATCTATGGGACAAGCACAAGGCTGTCTTTCAAATAGTATCTCCCCGCCATCCAAAAAATGAATAAAACAAATTGGAGTTTGAAAGTATGTGAACAAATGAACACACAATCACATGAAAGGTTTGAAAAGGAATCAGATAGCAAAGTTGTAGAAATCCATACTCTGAAACTTCATCAGACCTTGGAGCTGCAACCTTGTCTAGGAACAGGTCCTGTTTATAAGCAAACCATGAAAGAAAATTTAGAAATCACATAATACAATAAAGCGAGCTAGTGGAGTATGAAACAGATTTATCCAACACCATAAAAAAAATGGATGATAGGAGGTATTGAGAAAATCTCATGCATAGATGCAGAGTGGTGCACCCATGCATGTGGCACATATGAGGGTTCCTAATTTAAAAATATGGTTGAACATATCTACAATCACTAAATACCAGTAAAACTGTAAAACCATATTGACCAAATTGCAATTCAATGTAGATTCCAAGCCATCTTGCAAAGATATATAGACGCAAGCAGAAGAAAATTACCTCTTCAAGGTCCAAATCAACATGAGAAGTGTCACCGTCACCAAACCGCTCTGAAAGCAACCCCAAAATATATCAGAAATCCATTAAGTGCATAGCCATCTCTATAAAATTAAATGCAATATTCCCATGACTTGCAAAGGCATACACTAACCATCCAATCCAAATTGTGATGTGGAGTAAACAACACCATCCATTGTGTCTTGGAGGGTAATCTGCTCCCTTGCACTAATGTGATGATCAACATAGTTGCTGCAATAAAGTGCTGTGTCAATATCCAGATAAAAAGGGCATAGGTTCCTAGCAGGAAATTGACATATTATGATTCAGACCTATATTCAATCAATAGACAGGGAAAATGAACACTTTGAAATTCTCCAGAATCTTCTACAATCATCAGAAGTTTGCAGCAATACATTACCATACAAGTACCAAAAAAAAAAAATCAAGCCATATAATTAGTCCAGCAGAACAGGCCATGCAGTAACTTGAAAAACTTAGATTGTCAGGCATCTAACAATTACTGGATAAAGACCAGTGCATATAATGGTTGGACCCTTTTAAGAATGAACCCACAAGCAAAAAAATCAGCTCCAGATCTTCGCCAGATCAGCATGTATCTGGAGCTCTTTTGAACTACAAAAGTAAACCATGATCTATAACAGATTAGCTTCAGTAATCAACATTATTTGGATGTTTTGGAACTAACCCTTGAAAAATATCATTGTCTGGAAGCTCAAAATCATCAAGATCAAAAGTCTCTGGCAAGGTGATGGAGTGATATGGGGCAGTTGATTCTTCTGGTGGTAAATCAACAGCAGTGGAGCGGAAAGCTTGCTTTACCTTGAGCAAAGCCTCACTGCAATCATCAAAAAGGTAACTCACCTTTCTAGAATATATCCTCACCACACCAAGCAGAAGATGGCTAGACAATCTCAGTGCAATTGGTACGTCGGGAAAAAGAATTGAATCTGCTCAAAAACAGAAGATACATGAGCCAAGAAAGAGTGAATAATCAAAAAAACAGGAAGCAGTGAGAAGCCAAATCGAAATTTATCAAATCCATTCAAATGAATCTCCGACTATGATGGTACCAGAAGATAAGCATGAACATGGAATGAAGGATAATGAACAACTAAGCATCAATGTGCCATATATGAGACAATCAACGGACAACAAATACAAACCGCATCAAAGAGTACACAAATGCTCCAACTCATATAACTGCTCTGAATTTCAATGTTTACTTGTAACAGATGGACACAACTTAACTTTCGACACGCATCTACCACTAGCCTAGGATTAAAATATACTCAATGCTTGCAGGTTCACATAATTCTCTAGTGCTATAGAATTGATACATTTATTCAATCAGCATAAATTACAGCGGCACTTTCTATTTGAATACAAAAGGCCCGACAATTAACAATCATCCCAGATCAAGGAAAGAACTAACCATGCTGGTTCCTCTACATCAAACACCATTCTTATTTTCCAAGTGAGTTACCCTATCCAAAGTATGCTCAATGTAATAGGAATTGAACAAAAAAGATAATTTTCACCGATAACGAAGGATCCCATTGGCTCGTAACAGCTTGTTAGCAAATCCGTTCAAGAAGAGGATGATAAATCAACTATTTTACTTCCCGTGGATCATAATTACCACGGGGGAGATCCTTTTAGTAATGTTTACGTTTCCATGTATATCAACGATGATAAATCAAATCAATTATGTACTACGTTCAAGAAGAGGAACATGTTATTGTTGATTCATTGCAATGTGGCAATGAAGCTTCAGGCTAAAATTTCTGCTTTTGTTCATGGTGGTTTTGGTTTGGTTTCTTTTGGAAAGCTGGCAACACAAAGTTGTATCCATGAAAAAAGAGGTAGCTTTGGAGTTTTCTTCCTCGTACTCTATTTTGATTGATTTGAATGAAGAGCAATAATAGTAATTGAAGTGGAGGATGGCCCCTTTCTCAGTCAGAAGAATTTTTAAGCAGTGCAATGGAACTAGGACAGAAATAATACTACATTTTCCTTCATTAATTTCTGCTTTTAGATAGCAAGTAGATTGGAAGGTTTTGGTTTCCTTCAAGCATATTACATGTGTTCAAGAGGTGGTGTCCCAAAAAACATCTTGCTTAACTAGTTAGTAAAACAAAAAACAAAAGGCAAAGCCAGTTCTAGCAATAATTGCAATTTAATGTCAATGGTCACAAAGCGATAGAAATATAAAGACGGCAGGAGATCGACTAATAACCTAATAAGACAGATGACCAGATCACGAATAATCTGAGTAAATAAAATTATTACTGCTACAACAACTAAAGAAAACTTTGGTAAATGAGAGATAACGTCATTTTCATTTTACTCGTAGATACAGGCAACTCAAAATATCACTATATGCTCCAACTGTCCGGAAAAAAATACAGGTACATCCCAGAAGGAAATTAAATATAGCAAAACAACAAACCCCGTGGAACAGTGGTGTTCCACTTCATCAGTCATTAGAGCGTCGTGGTATCATTTCTTTCTCGAAAGAAATCAAACAAATTGAAAGTAAATATTGTACAAAGGTAGATAAAAACTAACCTACAGAGACACCAATATCAGTATCAGCGACCTGATTCTTCCGAAGCTTCCTCTCCAGATGAGCAGCTATCCAAATTGTACCCAAAGGCCCTTTCTTGGCCAAAATAAACTGTGAATAAAACATTTCTTACTTCTGAGTTATTAAACTCCACCCACTTCAGTTCTCATACAACAGTCTACACCCTAAATCTTCAATACTATCTTATCCACTACCCAATTTAACTTCTAAACCAAACCAAAGCATTTCAAAGCCCACGAATTTGCTTAATTTACAACAGAAACCCTAATTTTCAATACAGCACTTCGTTCGCTCTAAATTCTCCACAAAAAGCTCTGAACTTTCAATTATCGATTATACGCCCCAGCAATCAAAGTGAATAAGAACACTTCGAATTTAGCAACTTAGTATGATAAACGACCAGAACCCTAACTTCAATACCAGAATGACCCCTAAAAACCCTAAATTTATACTTGCGCCATGAAATTGAACACGGTTAGCAAAACAAAACCCCCAATTTTGCATCCAAAAACAGAAACCCTAATTCGACTTTCTAGCTACCACACGATCTCAGAAACTTCCAAACACAACAAAACAGCTCCATGTCCACGAAATTCGAACGATTCACCAATCAGAAGCTTCAAAAAATTGCAAAAGAACCCGAAACCCTAGCTTCCCCGAATCGACAACGTCTTCGAGGTGTAATTGGTTTGGAGGGGAAGTTGACGTGAAGAGAGACTGAGTTTGAGCGAGTTGAGAAAGGTCGAGTCAAGGATCGAACAGAGAGAAAATCTAAAAAACAGAGGGAGAGATGTAGGAAAATAAAATCTTTTTGGGAGGAGTAAAGTAAAATAAAAGGGCTCTTACTCTTTGCTCTTGTATTTTTTAGATTACTACTATTATTTATCATTTATTTTAATTTGTTAACGTTGTTGGGTGGCTCGTGTGTTTGTTTACTTTTCTTGCGCTACTGCTGTTGATTGGGTGCTCCCAGCTGTGTTTGGCTTTGATAGAGCGTTTTCAGCCGTCCGATTTGCAAAGTGGTTTTTGAATGTTTGATCAGGGGGCTCCAGATCTAATTGTTACCGCTCTTCTTTTTTGCTTTCATGGCGCCTTCCCTTCCAATGCAGAGAGTATTTGAAAAGGTTATAAAACTTATTTTTTAAAGTTGTTTTTTATTTAAATAATATTTTTTTATTTTTAAAATTTATTTTTAACATTAAATTAATTTTTAAAAAATAATTTAAAGCAAAAAAATAAAATTTTAACGAAAAAAACATGATAAAACTCGCTTTCAAATACCCTTGAAAATATTTACCAGACATTATTTTTAAGAAAACTATTTACCTACATTAACAAATTAAAATTTAAAAAAACCAAGAACGAGTGTTTTATTATAAATCTTTTTATAAAATATTATTCATTACAGTAATGTTTTCTTTTTTACCTTTACATAGTTTTTTATAACCAATATATCTTTTCAATATCAATTTTATTATTCAATGTAAAATATATTATGAATTAGGCTTTATACTTTTTTAATTTATGTTTTATAAAATTATCCTAATCTTACTACTTGAATTGTAAGTTTGACAATTTAATCCGATTTACTCGAGTTTTTATTCTATTTTTCTAGTTGACTTTTTTTTTCAAGATTTGATTAATTATGAATTAAATTCGTGATTTTTTTATTTACTTTTTATGAAGCTATTTTTATCTCATGACTCGGGTTAAGGGTTTGGCAAACTAACTCGAGTTGACTCAAGTTGTTTTTTGCATTTTTTTTATTGGTTTTTTTTCACTTTTATCTTTTAACATTGGATTTATTATGAAATGATTTTCATAATTTATTTTAATTTACTTTCTTTTTTATTGTCTCTGTCTTTTGACCTGAGATACGAGATTAACAAATTAACTAGAGTTTACTCGAGTCATTATTTTTTGTCATTTTTTTAATGGATTTTTTTCAGTTTCATAATGCAGCTTCTGGTTTATTGTAAATTAGTTTTTGTAATTTGTTATGATTTATTTTCAGCTAAATTATCATTGTCCCATGGCTCTGCATGCATGCGGGTTAACAAGTTGGTTGAGGTTTACTTTGATCGATTTAATATGTTATTATCTTAATATTTATATAAAAAAATATTATCTTAAATATTTATTTTTAATAAATCTATATTTTTATTAGTTATCTAAATTATTTTTAGACCCTTTGAATTGATCGGTGAATTCCCACACGGTTTTTTTTCTACTATAAAAGCATTTGCATTGCTTGAATAATTTTTTATGTTAATTTTTTTTTTCCGACTCGTGATACATTGCTAGTTAATAAATATTATTCACTAGAGTAGAATCGTGATGAATTTCTCTTGGCTAAAAAAAGGATATCGAGCAGGGAATTAGGATTTAAGGGCGTAATGATTATTTTACCATTAATCAATGTTATTTTAATATTGTTTTGGAGTAGATTGGTTTTTTTGAATTTTCTATAACAATTAAACTACTTAAATATATCCCGAAACAAAACAGGGCGGCTTAAGCCCAGGCAGGTGCTTTCATATCTTTTTGTATTTTTATTAAAGTTAAATTACTCAATTACCTCTCGTTTCAAAATTAACAAAGTTATTTTTTAGGGGTATTTTAGTATTTTTCATTGTAATTTTTAATGTTGATGTGAAGTTAATTTGGGTATTTTTATATTTTAATATGAAAAAAAAAACTCTATCAATGAATATAAGATTATTTGGTTATTAAAATGATGTTGGGGAGTGTGACCGTGGTTGTTTTTTTTAAAATTCTCATGTTGGAATATATTAAAATAATATTTTTTTATTTTTTAAAAATTATTTTGTATTAAAATGATTTAAAATATATAAAAATAATTAGTTCACGCTGGGTTGATTTAACATGCTTTTACTAATTAGAGTTTATTTATTGTTACTTTCAAATCAATGAACCCTTCACGCTGGGTTGATTTCAGTTCTATATTATCATGCAAGCTTCTATTTATTGCTATTTGTTAGGTTTATCTCCCTCGACAGCATTTCTTTTTCATGGAAATCATGCTTGCATCCACTGTAATTTTAAAAGTCGGTTAGAAAATCTTCCACGTACATTCACTCATTTAATTACATAATTAATATTCCAATTTTTTCTTCATAAAAATCAAGCTTGCATTTATTATAACAACAAAGCACTGCCAGAATTTATTTATATATATAAAAAAAAACGATAAAAGTTCAAACAAGAAATATTTTGTTGTTGTTTACCGGAGGAAATTGGGATGGAAAGTTCTCATCGGTAATTTCTGTTGAAAACAGCGAGGGAATAAACAAAATGGTGGCGTTTGATCGGTGGTTTCAGAACTTGAAACTCCTCTCTTCAACCACATTTATTCTTCTTGCTTGATTTCAATTCAAGCCCTAACCCCATTTATTTGAAATTTTAACAGCTCATTTCAATTTAAACCTCTAAAATCCGAGAACCCAACTCGCCACCGCCGGCGCAAGCTTTATCCCCTGGTTCCATTTCTTATCGTGCTTCACCCCTCCACATAAGTATATTCACTAATTTGTGTTAGTGTTTTTGTTTATAGTTTTTTGTATTTTGCTTGTATATTTAAGTGTTTTGATTTTTTAAGTGATAGTTTTGTTGTATTAGCGTGTGATTTGCATTTTAGAATTTGTTTGTGAATTGAGATATATATTTAATTTGTCAGTTCATGAATTTAAATGTGATCTTGTAATCCAAGTATGCTAAAATTAAAGAAATTATAAGTAATTTAACGAGTACAAGTTATTTTATGGTTAAGATAAAAATTCAAGAAAAATTGATTGCATGCGGGATTGATAATAATTAAAGTGACAACTCAAGTTAAACAGCTTGAGTTTAAAAATAAATAAATAAATAATAACAATTAAAGTATTAATTGATGTCGTTGTTTATTGACAATAAAAAGATATTAAAATTTATAATGCTTACGATATAGAAAGTCATGATAATAGTTATGATGATAATATTTATAGCAGTGGCTATAATAATTAATAATATCAATGGTTTTGATAGTAGTTGTTATGACAATGGTGACATTAATAGTGGCTATAACATGTTAATTGGTGATAAGAGTGGTTAGGTGGTGCCAATAACTAATGGTTGTGGTGGCAGGACGATGATTATTATTTTGATGACAGAAATGAATGAGAGCTACGATGATAAATTGATAAAATAATAACTATACTAATAAAAAAATAACAATGGTAGTAATAATAGTAAAATAGTGATGATTATTATTATGGTAATAATACTGGCTATAGTTAAAGTGGTTAGTAAATGATGTATCGATTGGTTAATTATAATTGTTTTTTATTAAATAACTAAACTTGTGTTTAGTGTTAAGTTTTAATTTTTAAATAATTTTTCTATTTTTTTTGATGTGATGTAATGTTATTTGTTTTTTATTGAGTTAATCTATTGTATTGGTTATTTATATATTTTTTTAAATTATTCATGGGTGGAATTCTATTTAGTTCATTAATGTTCACTATCTATATTAATTTGGTATTTAAATATTCAAACTATGAAATGAAAACTCGCAGATCTACATAATTTATTCTGCATTGTTTAGATGAAAAGTTAATAACAAGTCTTGGATCGTTGCTGGTTTTTCAAATTCATGAGATTTTGTTTGTCACGTCTATGGGTTTATCGTGAGCAGCTGTCGGCTCAGAGATCATGGATTAAAAAAAAAATACTAATGGAATATTATGTCAGTATAAAAAATTGCCGCCGGGATAAAAACTCTGACGAGAATATTATGTCAGTATTTCATCGGCAACTTCCAATACTGACAAGATTTTCTGAACACTGGCATAATATTTAGTTGGCACTAGAAATATGGCCCGTAATACATTGCAGGATAATATTTTTATATAAAAAATATTAAAAAAATTAAAATCTAATAGTGTTAGTTTTTTCTACAAAGTTATATCTAAGAGTATTGAATCTGTCTGTTATTCCTGACCCAAGTTATATTTATAATATTATTAAACTTGCATGACCCAAGTTTAAGTGAGTTTTGTTGCAATATCAAACCTGGAGCCTTGGATATCAGTCTGGCTGCAAGGTCTTGTTATAAAAGTGTGATAATTAAAAAGAATAAAATTTAATATTACATAATAAAATTTTAAAAAAATTAATTGAAAAGAAAAAAACAATAAAGCAAACCATTATTCCGATGAATAATGCTTTGCAATGAGGGGTACAATAAAATCCCCTTATGAGATCACAATAATCTAATGAACAATAAACAAAACAAATCATAAAGTTTAATTCTTAATCAAATCGATATCAAAAGATGAAATTGAAAGAAAAAAACTACTTAAGAAAAAGAAAAAAATTAAATGAATTGGTTTAACCCGTCAAATCTGTGATTCGTGTTATGAAATTGGAAGAAAAAAGATTGATGTCTTTTAGTTATAGTTAATTATAGTATTTAAAGAAGAAATTGAAAGAAAAAAACAGTAAAGAAAAAGAAAACAAATTTGAATCAACTGGGTTAGCCCACCAAATCAGGTTAACTCGTCAAACTTAGGATTCGTGTCACAAGAGTGTGATAGCTAAATAGAAAAAAATTAACATTAATAAACTAGAGTGAAAAAAAAAGATTAATTAAAAAGAAAAAAACAAAGGAAAAAAAACCTATAGGAAGAAAAAAAACTAATGATGAAAAAGAAAAAAATCTGAATTAACTGGGTTAACCCGTCAAATCTAGAATTTGTGTCATGAAAGTTTGATAACTAAATAGAAAAAAAAATTTACGGGTTAACCCAGAATTAGCTGGGTTAACCCGTCAAATTCAAAATCCGTATCATGAAAGTTTGATAACTAAATAGAAAAAATTTAATACTAACAAACTAAATTAAACGAAAAAATTAATTAAAAAGAAAAATCAGAAAAAAATATGGATTAACCCGTCAAACCCGAAATCCGTGTCATGAAAGTTTGACAACTAAAGAGAAAAAAATTTAACATTAACAAAATAAATCAAACAAAAAAATATTCATTAAAAAGACAAAAAAAAAACTTAACAGAAAAAAATAACAACTCAGCATTTTATCGTGAACTGCACTAAAAAAAATTAATTAAAAAGAAAAAAACTTTGGGTTAACCTGTCAAACCCGAAACCTGTCAAACCCGAAACCTGTATCATTAAAATTAGATAACTAAATAGAAAAAAATTTATCATTAACAAAAAAAAAAATTAAACAAAAAAATATTTATTAAAAAAAACTTATAAAAAAGTAAAAAAAAAAATAGTTTAGCATTTTACTATACACGTATTGTACTACTAAACAGTTTTAGCTATTGTTATAATTGTCCAGTTTTGTAGTTGTGAAACCTTCAACACGTGTTTACTTACTGGAAAAACCTTTTTTCACATGTAAATAAAATATCAAATTAAAAGTTTGTTCTTCTGTTATTAACGAAGTTGCTTTCAGGTACACTCAATGTTAGAGAAATTGTTTAAAATAAAAACAAATAAGGATTTATAAGCCTCAAATTTTTATTTTTAAGGTATTTATTTATTCCACGTAAAGATAACATCTTTGAAAACCCCTCTAAAACCATGAAAATAGAGGACAAAAGAAAGAAAAATATTTTTTTCCGTATAAATATTCTTTATGCAGTAATAAGTTTTATTAGTCTTGAAAACATTTCAGTGAAATATTATGTATTTTAATATTATAGATGTTAATAAAACTATATGATTGTTGATACAATAATTATATTTTAAATTAAACCGAATAATTGTTATTTAATTTTATTCTAACAATAATAAATATCAAAATTAATTATGAGAATTAAAAAAATTAATTTAGAAATGAATTAAAGAAATCAAAATTAATTATTACTATTCAATTTTATTCCAATAATTATAAATATCAAAATTAATTACAAGAATTGAAGTGTCGAGTATTATCTTTTAATATTATAAATATTCATACAATAATATCAAGAAGCCCGTTATAAGATCCCATTTATTATAGCTTTCACTTAACTTATTATACAATAAAAACATATATTTATATTTCTTTTAATATAAAATAAATATTTTATTTATTTATTTATAAACTACACCAACACTCAATGCAATAGCCAAATCTTCATCCCTGCATAAATTATATTTACGTACACTAAACATATTAATCACATTTTTTGTAACCAAAAACAAACGTCATCTGGCTCCAACAAATAACGACATTGTTCATGACTTTCACTACGTGAAAAGATTTACTATTTAATTACATTAAAATATTATTTATATATATTGAAAGTGTTTTTCTTAAGCGTGTAGTGTTTCTCAAGATTGATTTATTTATCTTGCTTGGATGTTAAACATTAAAAAAATATTGGTTTAATTATAAAGTACTAGATAAATAGCTTACGGTGTAAACACGCCTGGCTAAATTTTTAATAATATAAAAAATAATATTTCAGTAACACTTTATTTTTAAATAAGTTAGAAAAATCTAATTAACTTATATGAGTTTAATAAGACAATGTGTGCACGAGTGGCTACTGTTTAGGCTGTACAGTCGTGTGAGCAAGCAACCACACC
>Ga0325414_1000149_pt1 | contig 45243 bp, 23 predicted proteins | sample PopdelMetagenome_8_FD_206183 | JGI IMG/M metagenome (GOLD analysis project Ga0325414, IMG submission 206183) | Populus deltoides microbial communities from Bellville, Georgia, United States - Leaf-PdKOR-R3 | ecosystem: Host-associated > Plants > Phyllosphere > Phylloplane/Leaf | place: USA... | reverse complement strand
TATTGTCCATTCTGCAAAAGAGCCTTTTGTGTCGAGTGTATGGTTCCTTGGCATTCGCATATTTGCAGAAAATTTCAGAAACTGAAAAAGAAAGGAGAAGATGTTATGTTGAAGGATCTTGCCAAGAGGAAAACATGGAGGAGGTGTCCATCGTGCAAGTACTGTGTTGAAGAATCATTTGGTTTCTTCTATATGAAGTGCAAGCGTGTTTGTTTTCTGTTCCTCCTTCAATACTCAAAGGGTCTCGAAAATTCTCGGTATTATCACTTGATTATTGCATTCTCTTACTTCTCTTTAGGTTGGATTTTTTTTTTGGTTTTGTTTTTATATGGGTTATTGGTTTGCCAATCAATGCCATCATCCTCGTTGCGTGATTATGCATTGAACATGTAGCATTAAATTAAAAGAAACTAAAATATGTGGTGTGTTCACTATAGCTTCTTCTCTTGATTTCTTTTTTTCCTCCATCCTTCTACATTTCTTTTTTTTTTTTATTGAAGTAGTGCTATTTTTTTATTTGATCTTTTTGTAGCTAAATTAATGGTCAATTGCTTTTAATTTATTGAGGGCAAGATTTAAAGATATAGGACTAAAATAAAATAAAAATCAAGAAACTATCAAATTTTCATAGACTAGGATCATATGTCTTTTTTATATTATCATTATTATTATTATAGTTTATTATGTAAGGATAAAATTTTCAATATCATTTTATGTTATTGATGTGTTCCCTTTTTTATTATCTATTTTATTATATTTGCATAATAAGAGATAAAAAATAAAAAAAAAAGTAAAATGGCATTATACATGTGTAAAACTGTTCGATTATTTTGTTAATTATCTTTAATAAACTAGATTAAAGGATAATATTAAAAACAATTAGTAATATTAAGGACAAAACTGATTCTTCAAATTAGTAAAGGGTTACATTGTGAATGAGTTAATTTTATTGTTTATAAAGGATTTCTCCATCCAACATATAAACTCAAGTACTCAATCAGCTCCGAGGTCGTTTTCCTAATTAATATTACAAAAATAAAATCAAGGTTCAAAACACAAATTAAATTTCAAATTCATAACTAAAACCACAAGAAATCCTTTATAAACAATAAAATAAAAATTTGTTAAAAAAAATACAACTTTATAAAAAAAAAATAGAAAACAAGATGAGGTTGCGGCAGGTGACGAGATAACAAACTCTTCACCCAACTTTGCATGTAGCCTAAACAACCAAATTGAGTTGGGTTTTAGCTATTCAGACCAAAATCATAACCACCGTGAACCAATAAAATCCAATCAATAAGACTAGCATATTAAAAAAAAATTAAAAATAAGAAATGCATCTAAATGTTAAGATACTCAAATTAATAACAAATGTAAAAGAGTTTTGAAAACAAGTTTTGGGTTACCAATAGCATATTAAAAAAGGAAGAGAACTTTCTTTTGGATTTAAGGAATGTCTGAGAATGGATTGTGGCTGTGTTTTTAAAAAATTTAAATTTTTTTTTATTAAAATTTAATATGGTTTGTATGTTTTGGATCGTTTTGATGTGTTGATGTCAAAAATGATTTTTAAAAAATAAAAAAATATCATTTACATGTATTTTAACACAAAAAATTATTTAAAAAGCACCCATAACCACACTGTTAAATACGCTAGGTTGGAAATAAAAGTGGTTCATTTCAGACGACAATCATGCTTGTTTTGTCTTTGTTTGGCCATAAATCTTGCGTTTCTCTCTTTGTACAAAAAGGAATCTGTCTTTTGAATTTCGATTCATGGTGGGAATCGTTTTGTATTCCTATGTGAGAGAGGACATTTGGGTAATTCTCTTTATTAGGGTTACAAAATCAGAATCTTTTTTTTTATTATTTTTCCAAAAAACAAAACCTGTCAATTCCATGAATCAAACGCCTCGAAAGTCCAAACGCCTGAATCAATTCCTTGCTGGGATGTTTAGATTTTATATACGTTTCATCACTAAAATACCCATGTAATAAGATCAAATGTTTAGTATGGGAAAGGTTGTTTTCGTCATTATAAAATTAGTTAGTGCCACTAATTTCAAAGGAACCGGAACGTCTCCGCTTTATCCGGTGTGACAAAAACTTCTCGAACATAATGACAACAATACCCACACTGCATGGGGCCCGCTAACATCCATTCTCAAGGCCATAAACGGGAAAACGCAACCCGCTGTCAAGGTCAGTGACGGCATTTTGAAAAACGCGGCATTTGAAAAGTATAGCTTAAACGAGCAAAAATGGTTATAAACGGGGATCAAAAACATACGTGGGTCCCACAAGAAACAGAATTAGCTGACCTGTCGAAGTGAGAAACAGCCACGTTGACAAAATCCTAAGGAAAATAATAAAATAATGAGATTGATATGGACTCTGTTTTTTTTTCCCGAGGAAAAGAAAAAAAGAGCGGTTTCTGTGTCAAAAGCTAAACTACTTTTGTTGTTCTAAGCTCTCTAATTTCTCTCTCTTTCTCTGTGGATGCTGATGGTGAGAGAAAGACACACTAAAACATTACTGGTGGATTTTCCTTGTAAGATTTTAAGCATCTCTATCTTTCTAAATTTGTTTGATTTTGTAACTTCAATGTGGCAGTTGATTTTGTGCAAGCATGTTGATCATGGATACTTACGAGTGTCATGTAAAGTATTTGTAGTAGACCTACTTTTTGAGGTTTGATTAATCATGGGTTTCTTTTTGCATGAACTGGGTCCATGGAAATGTTTTTTTTTTTTTTTGGTCTGTTGAAGAATAATCTAGCTGATTTGTAGCTCTGTGATGTTTTATACAAAGGGTCAATCATGGTTTTGGATTTTATTTTATATAGTATTTAATTGTGGCTAAGCTGGAATGGATTATGGTGATTTGATGCTTTCTATTGAAATTCTTTTGCGGGGTAATTGATCTGAGTTTTGTCTTTTGGTTTAGGGGAAAAAGGATCAAGTTTTGAAGAATTTAGTTGAAACAAAATACGATGATAAGTTCTTACTACTATGTAATTTCCGGGATGGAATGCACTACTTGTCAAAGTGGAGTTATTTTGGTTGATTCTTTAGAAATCTTACCTTCTTAATGATCTTGAAATGTACTACTTGTCAAAGCACAGTTAGAATTTGCAGTTCAAAATAGAGTGGTTCAATCTTGTTTGTGAGTTGCTCGAGTATTTTCCGGACCAATTATTTCAAGATTTTTCTCTTCTTTCTAGTTTTGCATTTATAATGCTCAATCTCGTAAATATCAACTGTGATTCCTCAACTTTTTAAACAAGTCGAGTTTATTAGCTTTCTTTTCTAGATACCCTGATTGTAGCTGTTAGAGCACTTAAAGGATGAAACTCGTTGTTATTTGAATGATGTATTTCATTATTCAGGAGCATACTATTTCTTAGCAGTGTGAAGCATTTTCATTGCTCTATAAATTGTTGATATGTTACAATTACCTCAAAAACATGCTGTATTAAGCCTCCATTGCTCTAGAAATTGTCTCGCCTAATAGTTATTATTCACATGTCTATTACCTACATCCTTCCATCAATTTCTTGTTCTGGACATTGTGTCTTCTCTGTACACCTTAGCACAGGCACGTCAAATGCATTGCCCAGTTTCAAGCCGTGAGCAAGCTCTTGGTTCCTTTTGTGGTTGCCACTTCTAGATCTTTGTGGGCCAGACAGCAGGGTGGTCAACGTAGTGTACTGGTTTAGGTGCAGTATTGCCAAGACATTGTTTGCCCATTGGATAAGCTGATAGCCCTTGATTAAAAAAAAAGGGAATTCACTTTTTATTTTTAATCTAACTAGAATTTCATAACCATTAATAGCTTCTTCAAGGAAATGGACATGCCCTGGGTTTTGAACGTGCATTTGTACCTGCTGCTTGACAATGTTCTGACTTCTTTTTCTATGCCACAAAGGGCACAGTATTTTACATGTTATGCCTAGGATACAGAATAGCTGGTGTATATCATATGGATGCATGCTCGTCTGCATTTGTATGTCACATTGAAACTAACTGCCTATATGATATGTCTGTCCATGCAATAGTTGTTTCTTGTGCATACTCGTCACCAATGTAAGAATCTAACAAGAGTTCTTATATTCACAGGAACTGATACATAAACCTGCCTAGCATCTGCCACATATGAGTGCTGTCAAAATATACTAATCACTGTTTAGCGATTGATGATGGATGAGTATCTCAATCATTTGATCTCTTCCTCATCATTGGTGGATGGAGATGTAAAGGAAAGTTCATCTTGGGTCTGTAGTGAACCAAATCAACCAAATGCCTTCCTCCCTACTTCTCTTGAATTATATCAAGATGACAAAAAAAATTCACCTGTAAGCATGATTAGTTCAAATCAAAGTGTGGAGTCCTTGGCCACTCAAGACACTTCATCTGTAGTTCTTGGCAGTGAGTCAGATTATGCTGTTGATAAGGTCTTAATTTCTGAACAAGCTCGATTGCAAAATGATTGCCAGAATTGCAATGGAAACCCCTCTCCTGATGGAATGGCACGTGGAAACTTAAAATTTGGAAATACAGACCTGCAATGCAATGGAATTCTTCCTACCCTGAGTTCTCTGAACTATCCAAATCAGCTTCCAATAGTTGGTGATTTGACATCGTATCTCTCTTTTTCTGAGGCAAGCAATGCTGGATGCAATGGAAAGGAACAATCTGAGTACCTGAGATCCTTAAAAAATCTGCAAAACTTATCATCCATCCCACAATTGTGGCCTTCACAATCTTATGAGGGTGTTTCTTCTCTCCCTCCTTTGATGGGACAAGACAGAATAGAGGGATCTGGTCTTCGAGGAGGGAACTTGGATGATGATATGCATATTATGGGGAAGGGATACATGGGCATGGATGAAATTCTCCGACTTGATAAGTTATCTGCATCACCTACTACAGAGGTATAACTATCTCGATCATTGCTGATTACATTTCAGATTATAGAATTATAAAAAATTGGCTGCAAAAGATGGTGGACTCTCCTTGTCTTGTTGCAACCTCATTTAAATTGATTCTTCGAGTTTAGGGGGGATTTACTAGTTGATTGTTCTGTATAAGTCAAAAGGTTCCTTTTGATTGATTGTTCTTACTCGTAATTGTAGGGGAAAGAAGATTTGCAAAGTTGTCCTTTCTCATCTGGCATAGCTGAGCCCAATGTAAACATGTCAATGAATCAATTATCATCTATGCCTCAGGTTCTTGCCATAGTTTCAGATTTCTTTCGTGTTTATTCAAGATTTTTGCACTTCTCAATTTATATGACTGGTCAGAGAGCTCTCATCAACTGCCAGAAATGACTGAAGTAACATATTGAGTGTTATGTGTACAAACCACCTGGATTTTGAATTGCAGACTACATCAGCTGCTCCAGTAGAAGGCTGCAATGGAACTGGAAAACCTCGTGTAAGAGCACGACGTGGCCATGCCACTGACCCACATAGTATAGCTGAAAGGGTTAGTTATAATTATCATATAACTATTGCAAGCTAAATTTCTTCATGAGTAGACTTTCAAGTTGATGGTGCTAAAAGATTTTGAATTTTTCAGGAAGTTTTGTGAACATAATTATTCCTTAGTTTTTCTAAAATGTCTAACTGCAGCTTCGAAGAGAAAAAATTGCTGAAAGGATGAAGAATCTGCAAGAACTTGTACCTAATTCCAATAAGGTCAGCTTCTTTTGGTTCTGCTATTGTCATTAAATATACTGTGACAAATGGTTTGTGTTAGTTTTTTAATTAGTACATAACCAGGTGCTTTTAACAACAAATTATATGGGTAGATGTTTATGATTCCAGTATATATTTGTATGCATAAAAAGATAAAGTTGGAAAAAAGAATTTGATAGATGCAGCCCTTAAATACAGCTCTAACAAGCTCAATTAACATCATGTTCTCGAATTGAAACTTTAGATAGTCGTGTTTTCTGAAGAGTCAGCTTCAAATCAGTCTGGTACTGGTAAATGAAGCACCTCTGTTAGCACAGTTATAGTTGATGGTTTTCTAATTAATTCTGCCTGAAAGAAGGAAATGGGAGTACAACTTGCCTTTTCAAATGATGTAGAGTCAATTGTGCCTGCAACTAGCACCCCTAGGATCACAGTTGTGTTTGCACTTATTAATACTTGACATCAGATTTAACATCCCGACCATGGAGCCTTTTCTTAGTTGAGACAATATGACATGCTTTTCCCAGGAACTGAAGTGGTTTTTTTTCACAAGAAATTTGTAGTTTTTAATAGTTCTGCCTGTCATTAATGGAGATGGGAAGGCGAAAGTAACTGACCTGGACTTCACCTTCACATTACTTTCTAGTCGCACACTCACAAACACACATAACTTTCATACCAGCTAATTGTGCAATAGTGAATTGCAGGCCAGCTCTAACAATGGACTGAATTCATTTATGATTTGTAGGTTGACAAGGCATCTATGCTTGATGAGATCATAGAGTATGTCAAATTTCTTCAGCTCCAAGTCAAGGTATGATAATGTCTAGTTGTTGCAAATATCCTGTAGAAACACTTCTAATCAGACTTGTTTGAATTTGATTTTCTGTTTTCAAATATTACTTGTTTCACCATATCAAGTTGCCTTCATTTTTTGTTGTATTGGTCAGTAATTTCCATTTTCTTTGTATTGGTCAACAGTTGTCATGAAATTAGAGGAAGTGAGAAACTCTGGATAAGCCATTATACCAATTACTGATTGAAGTGCTATTTCTCATTGTTGCATGAATATCCAGGTGCTAAGCATGAGCAGGTTAGGGGCAGCCGGAGCAGTCATTCCTCTCCTCACAGATGGTCAACCTGAGGTTCTACGCCCTTCGACTTTTATGATAAACATGCTACTTACATGTTCTCTTCTATTTGTGATTTTGAAATTAGCTATCGGTGTCCCTGTGTCCATGGACAATAGCATGAAAATAGTCAGCCTAGCTGAAAAAATCATCGAACCACCTAATTGTTACCAAGTTGAAGTCACTACAATGGATGGATGGAGACAGAATGTGAGGAAGACATCTAAAATTATGATTCTTAAAGTATCTCTTTTACATGATTCTCTAGTAGGTTTCTACTCAAGGGCATTGACCGGTGTTATTAACGACATCATTGAATATGTTCTGGCCCTGCATTGTGTATCAGTTTATGGAATATTCTTTAGTAATCTGTGTTTATCACCCGGGGGGGGGAAGGATTGTAACAAGGGATATCATAGCTGACACCTCAATATTTGAACAATAATATCTTCTATAATGAGGATGAATTTGATCATTTTAGGGAGCATGTTGGTGCATTATTTTATAAGGATTCTGACAGTTTGTCGTTTGTCTTCTTCAGGGTCATAATAGTTTGTCGCTCTTGCCATCAGCTGGTCTAAGAATTGATATCTCTCCATCTGCTGATCAGATTGCCTTTGAGCAAGAAGTACTTAAGCTACTGGAATCCGATGTGACCATGGCCATGCAATATCTTCAAAGCAAAGGTCTCTGCCTCATGCCCATTGCTCTTGCTGCTGCCATATCCAGTGTTAAGGCATCGTTATCAGGTACAACTTCTGAGGAGAGGAAGAACAATGGCTACACCAATGGTCTTGTTAGCAGCAGCAGCAGCATAACTGGCATTGACACCCATCCAATGTCCAATGATAACAATATTGCAACCGGTACACTTAGCAGCAAAGGCATGATTGTCAATGGCTGCAATGAGGTTGTCAAGCAAGAAGTGCTGAAGAACACTTGATGCATTTCTAGAGCACGGAAACTAAAGATGTAATTTCATTATTTTAGATGGGGTTTCATTTTTCAAGCTGAGGCAGATAATCTTGGAATCTAGAGCTACTTAAACTTTTAAACTTTTAGAACTTATCTCTCTTTCATCGTCTTTTCTTGTTTGAAGATCGACTGTACATTTTTATGAGAATGTACATATACAAGCATGCATATAGGCCGATACTGTTTTTATCCGTCGAAAATATTTAGAACATGCAGATTTGCTTTGATTAAGTAATTTGTTTCAACTTGCTGACCATATATATGGACCAGGTTAAGATCTGAAGAGTGATTCTGAGAGTTACCATCTATGCGTAATTCAAATATTCTATGTGCAAGTGCCATGTCTAGGATACAGGAGTGACTACATCCCCCACCAGACCTGTCAAGACTCGAGAATCAGCTTATCATGTGTTTCTTCGGTCCCTGAACTTGCATGGCTTGACCAAAAAGAAGATTCTACGAAATCCAATTAGCAGGGGATGTAGCTGGTTAATTACTCGGATCACACTAGTGATTTGAGGCCTAATCATGCTAGTAATTGAATGAGTAGCAGCTAAAAAAAAACAAGAACATTCACTACAATATCAAAGCCCCATGCCCAAGAAAGGTCTAAGAAACCAAACAGCTATTCTAGCTGTCTGCTGATCCATCATTCAAGCGTTGATCAGAATTCCAAAACATGCCGAGCACTTAAGACTCCGCAGGTTGATAGCTGGGGGAACACAATCACAAATGAATTGCATAAAGAGGATTAAACCATTGCTGGGAAAGAACGACCCAAAGAGATCTCTATCACACCTATTTTCGTACATTCTGTTAAATACTTGACAAAACTACCTGATTAAATTAGATTTCATGAAATATAGTATATTCTACAATTACTCTGTCGAAATTAGCTTTCCACAGCACGTGACGGGTGGGGGGCTTCTTAATTGCTTAATCTATATGAAACGAGATACGATACAATAATTACATTCCTACTACTCTTTATCTTATGCATTTATGTTGGGGAAGAAAGGAAATGGACCACTTGAGACCAGCTTGCTAATATCCATTTGTAGTTTTCTGTGATTTTTTCTTGAAATTTGCAATGCTGCAGTTGGGGCAAATATACTCCAGCCCGTCTGTTTTAGCATAGTCCTGTCATTCACCAGAAAAAATTCAAGCAACGAATAAGATCCCACTCATGCCTTGACAATTTGCAGTTCATGCAGACAAAAAAAAAAGAGTTGACAACGTAACAAGAGATTGAAGTCAGAAGTAGCAAATCCTCACAACTATTTGACCAATCTAAAGGAAGAAAACTGGGTTTTTTATTTTTTTTACACCACCGGTTCGTTCTCGACTGATGACCTATGCTCAACAGGTAAAGATATATCCATATATAACATTAGTTATCCCTTGCACTCTACAACAAGACTAAGTTCAGCACAAACTAAGTCACAATGGACCAATATTAACTTAAAAGTACTAACTAAAAGAAAAGATCAATCATAGCCTTAGTTTCAAGCAACCATTTTTTATCTGCTTGAAGTACAAAATTTGAAACAAGTGTTTTATCTTTAGAGATGTCTAATCATTAAAGAAGGTTGATCAATAGCACACCTTAAAGGCACCAAGTCCCTGCCTCCTGTCACAGCCAAAGTGAGCCCACTCGCCACATATTCCACAGTTAACCCAATCACCAGCTGCGCTACTGTGAATATGATAACCCAAGTGTCAGTACAGTGTATTTTCTAGTGCGCACACAAACAAAACGGGAGAGGGAGAGGGAGAAGGAGAGGCGGGGAGAGAGAGAGAGACCTGTGACACAACAGGCAGCATTCTCCATCTACATCGTCATGGGCCAATTCATATTCCAAAAGGTAAGTTTCATAGTGCCTTTTTAGTGTATTGCCAACACCCTAATAAGCGTGGAGCAAAAACAGTGAGTTACTCCAAACTTGTACACACAATAAGCAGTTCAATATCTTGCCAAGCAGGAGTCATGATCCGTGGAAAGCAAGAAGAAATCGCCATGCATAGAATAAATTTATGGATCCACCAGTGAAACTTTCAGCTGAAGTCTATTATTTGCTAGAAATTATGCGGCAAAAGCCCACTCCCATCAGTATTATAGACATTCTGATTTGGCCATCCACAAAATAACATGATGTGAAGCATGTATATGTTATTTTTACCCCTAAAAATTATAAACATGAAGAGATTCTATAATAAAAGCTGACTCAGCAGATACCAAAAATAATGTGGTCTGCATGGCACAGCATTGTTGACCCTCCATTTCATAAACTCAGCTTGTTTACTCGCTAGTCATCTAACTCAAATTACTATTCTAACTAGTATACCAGTTATGATGAAATCATTCATTAAGATGATTTCAATTTATTGGAGCACAAGTCTAGGGGAAAAAAATTGATCAAGGCAACCTTTTACAACCGATGGAAAAGTAGATGATAATGATAAGGCAGCTGATAAGAATATATCAGACAAGAATATCCAGAAAATTTTAAAACAGAGCTGAATAAAAAACCTGCAGTGCGGAAAATGTGGGTCAATAGATGAGATCAGAAACACTTTTATTTATTTATTGTGAATGAAATACTTTTATTTAAGAATAGAGAAAAGAACCAAACCAGTCGAACTCACTAATACTGATTGTTTAGTACTATTTTAAGTTATTTTAGTTATTAAGGAAAATAAATTATAAGACAGTGGTAAGAAGGCTGGGGGAAGCAACAAAGCATGTTGCCAGAACAAAATCAAGAAGTTTAGCCGAAAGAGCAAGAAAATGTAACAAAAACTTGAAACATCAGACAGAAAACATTGAATGAGCAGTTAAATTATGTTAAAATCTACTGCAAATAACAGCAAAAGGCACCATATATTTGAGATGGATCATATTTTATGCATCCCAAAGGTTCCAAATTTCAACAGGAAAAGAATGTGATTCTGCACTCCTTGGCTGTAAGAAAGTTAGCATAGTCTGTATATGCAATTCAGGTCCAGCTCTCCAATATTGTGACCAACTGTAAAGCTCTCAGCCACCATAGGACATCTCAAAAACCACAAACAAAAATAAGAAGAATTAGAGGTTCGTAACTTACAGTCATTCTATTAGTCAAAGTATGATTGCGCATCTTTGAGAATACTTGTCCTTTCCAGTTGATGCCATTCCCAACATGAAAACCTCCTCTTGAAACCACCTGAGTACCCAATATTTCTCAGTTTTCAGTGCTAAAACCTTTGAAGATTTGAATCATACTAAGCATATTAAAAAAACTCACCTCTCTATACAAGTTAAAAAGGTCAAGGCGTTTTGCATTGAGAATGGCATCAGGAAACTCTGCCAGTCCACCTTGAGGAACAAGACGAGAATGACCACGAAGAATCAAAAACTGCATTACATCCCTCAAGAATTCCTCCTGCCAGAAAATAAACCATTGGGGAAAAATATATATATATAAAAAACCTGATAATATCAAAATTTTGTATATAAACCGTTTAATATAACAGGGTTAGACAATATCCAACTCTTGGATTCAAGGGGATAAACACGTTAGCATCAATTGTGGTCGTATTACATGATTGCATGAGATTATCAGAATGGCTATGGTGTAAATGTAATAGCACAGAATGATGGTCAGGTGCCTGTTTGGTTCCATATACCCAAATGTTGAATCTAAAAAACCTAGCTAAGTAATCATATACTTCAAACAAGACCTCAAATCCCATAGTCACCAAACATCATAGAAGTATTTTTATTTTTATTTTTTGAAAAAGGAAGAAAAAGAAAAGTAGAGAAATTACAAAACAGGGTAAGACAGTACTTGAACTAACCACCCATTGAAATCCCCAGGACTCATACATGTCTTGAGGCATAAAACTCAGAAACAAATAACCTCAAACTTATTACACATCAAAACTTTCATAGATGGCTAAGTTATAAAACTCAAGAAACATAGGACTAGATAAGTAACCCTCAACCCAAAACTGAAAATAAAAATTTAACCATTCCTAAGAATATAAATGCATAGAAGCATTGTACATGAAAAGAAAGAACACAATTCGTGAATTAAAAAAATGAATTCTACCTCAGAGCAAACTTGTATTGGAGATCTACCACATCCATGTTTCTTCAAGGGCAGTGGGTTTAGAGAAATAATCTGCTGCGCCTGATAAGAGCTTGACAATGATTTTCGATGTGTGACAGGAGCAGGTCCGACAACACTATGCTTTGGTGGCGGAGGTGGCAAGCTAGGCTTTGCTTGTTCTCCATCATATCTTTCAGCATCAAAAAATCCAGAAAATGGTAGCATTTTATGACAATGAGTGTGGGGAATTGGTCTCATTGCAGCAACATGAAACTTGTGTTTAACATTTCCTCCATTTTCACCTCCACGACCAGAAGTTAAGGGTTTAGTTTTTCGGGTTGGCTCGGATCTTTTTCGACAAGGTGCAGGAGGAATCAACCAGGTAGGAGGCCTAGTGAGAAAAGAGTTGAGTGGATGGGACTCTTTGCCCTGCTCTGAACAGAAGAAAAGGAGGCGATCAGCATCATCTTTTTCAAAAGAAGCAACTGATAGTCCTTGAATGCTGGCAATTCCTAGCATTACTAAGCTGCGGTAGGATACATCTGGGGCCAGCTGCCGCAAAACCTGTGATGGCATTCCACAAGACATGGCTATGAGAACTCACATTGGTTGATTTGGGCCTACTATTATCAACCAAGAAGAAAATATAGAATGGGCGTGGGGTAATACTTCCATATTTATTAAGTGTATCTAAGAAAAAGACTTCTACATAAACTTGTATAACAAATTATAATCATTAGACTTTCATTTAAATATACATTAGTTACTCTAACCAACAGCTTATTGTTACAAAACTATATGACAACTTTATTTCTAATCTTTACTCCAAACAGCTACTAGAGAAGAAAGAGGAGATAACACATACATACATATATATAATCAGTTATCTTACAAGCACTCATCCATGAATTAATGCAACTTCTTCCCCCATCCATCAATTGAAATATCTACAAAAGAAATTTGACTTTTTTTTTTTAGGATATGAATAAATAGGAAGGATGTGAGACAGCATTACCTGTGATGCCCATGTAGGAACCTTCATGGAAACTTCAAAAACACTTGCCCCACAGGCTATGGAAGCAGACTTTCGTGGCTCAGATGAAGGTGATTTGCTTTCCTCAAAGCTAGTCAATGCATGGACTAGCTGACTGTTCTCAATAAGCTCATTTTTAATATGATTCTCCAAAAGCTGAGACAACACCCCCCCCCCCCAACCAAAAAGAAAGGACCAGAAATTGTCAGATGCATGTAAGAAAAAAGTGGCAAGCAAGAAAGCACAAAATCAACCCTTGCAGAGAAATTTTATCCTTGCCTGATCATTAAAACAAGTTTGTGCACTGCCAGACACTAAAAGTGATATGTGAGCGGAACTGCAGGTTGATAAATCACATCGCATTGTCACCACACCACGAGAAAATGTCCCTGCCTGAAGAGGAGGTGGAGGAGCACTGCAAATAATGGTGAGATTTGTGAGCTAATAAAAACAGAATGCAGTGAGACCAAAAGGCATTTAATTATGATGATCATAATAACTATTTCGAAGAAGGCACAACTAAAGTTGCACTAAGCTTTAAACTGTGCGTGTGCACGTCCACACATTTATGTATGTACATAAACAAAATGTGTCTGCAGCACTATAAATAAAGGAGCAGGAAGCAAGAAACGGGGCTCAGATTCATTAAGTACCTTGTCCGGTTATGAAGTTTACTCCCACGAATCTGCATGCAAACCATTGCAAAATAATAAATAAATAACAATCTGCTGAATAAAAAAAAAGATGATAGAATTCAAATGAAGAAATGTGAAGTGGTGATAGCATTTAAGTATGCATTTGGTAATGCGATGCAGGTGCTTCTGCAAAAGTGTGTTTAGACTGGAAAGGCATTAATTTGATACTTAAATAGGTACTTGTTAATGTTTTTGACATCGGCATATTAAAACCATTCAAAAGCAACTGAGAAGGCATCAAATTTGATGCTTTTTCAGACCAAACATACTTTAAGAGGCACTTTCAAATGAAATGCAAACACATTACCAAAACAGCTAAGTATAGTTAGAACGCATAAAAGCATATTTTCATTATGACAATTGCTGGAACATAAATTACAACAAACCTTGTTACAATTTCTTACTCAACATAAATACCAACGTACTTGTACTCTTCTGTCAAGAATATTTTTTTTTATCTCATCCCTAGTGCAGGAGACATAAACATACTGGCTAAAGCCTAAAACATTTAGCACTTCTAATTTAGTGACGTTAACTTTTCAATTCTATGTGGACTGAGTGAAGAAGTATTGGATCTATTGCGCCTCATATATTTAAACATGAAAATTCCATGAATGCCAAGGATTGTTCAGCTGAGGACTAAAAGGTGAGCTTATGGAGAGCAAACTAAAAATGGAAGTAGTGATATCAAAGATAATATCCTTGCCATCTTCGTGATTTCACAAAATTTACCCAAGGGATGCTTAATGATTAGGAGTTTAGGAACTCCAGAAATAAGTGGTAAAGCTGGCAATGAACTCACTTCGATGTTCAAGAGAGCATTAAGCCCATCCTCCAATGATTCCAACAAACATGCATCCTGAAGAGAGTGAAGATTGTAATCAATCCATGCCCATTGAATGCTACCATTAATATATTCAACCAAGCAACAATCGAAAATATATTCAGAATTATGTCAGTCAGACATACCAATGCGCATGAAAGTCCACAAACAAGAAACCTCATGGTCACATCATCATCATATATTTTTATAGCAGGAAGAGCCCCAGAAGAGCTTTCTTCACCCTGATCATCTGCCTCGGGCAGAGTAATATCAAACTTTGGTGGATCACCAAGTAACTGTGGTCCAGGTTTACCACCAACTTTCTGGCCATTGGAAGCTAGGGTATTGTTGTTTCGTCCACAGTAGAGCCTAAAAGATGCATAAGCGAGTTGGAAAGCATCACATGTATGGCTGCAAGAACTGCAATGCACAAGAGAGCACAACAGAGGATATGACATCCATTTATTTATTTAATTTCACAAAAAAAAAGAGCATGTTGCGCTATGCTGCCAAAGAAAAATAATTCAGCCCAACAAATTATCTATATGTAAAGCTCAACATCTGGTCCACAATCTCATCACAGGAAAATAATCCGCACCCAAGCAAATACTTCCACAGTTACAAATTTAGTCATTGATTCAAAACATGGATCCATGAACAATAACTACTAGACTGCATATTATATAGAACTATCAAAACAAGGAGGTTAAGAAGGAACTAATAGAACCACACATAATAGAAAAGGTTACTGCAAATTGTTAATCTTGATGTATAAGTAGACAATCGTACCTTTGAACCACTGACAACAATGCTTGACGAAAGTGAGAAACAGCATAACATGAAAACATGCTTTTCCAATATATAACATATGGAACTCCCTGCCACATGAAAACACCGGTTCGACAATGATTCATGAGAAGAAGTTAGATAAAGCATGCATATATATATATATATATATATATATATACAGGTCTCCAACTTGCATGCACCATCTCTTTAAACATTTATGATTAGCTTAACCAGTAACTCCATCAAATAATCATAATCCTCATACCTCTTTCCCCAACCTAAAAATAAAATCAATAACTTAAAAAATTACAGAACTACTAAGGATTAATATAACCTTGGAGTGAAGTGCCTCTGCCAACTTTTCACCATTGGGGATCTCTAAATAAACCTGTACAAACATTTGAAGGTAGATTCAGTGAAATGCTATGATTAGGTTGCAAACTGCACAAGAATAATCTGACAAGAATTTAAGACAAACAATGAGTTCCATGTCACTGAAATGATAAACAAGGAGCAACGAGTATTATTCAATTTTGAGGACCATCACTCACCGTGGGAGGCAATGTAGAACCAAATAGTCCACATAAGGATTCTGGGGTGGACAAGTCAATATCTCCCCATCTTAAAGGTCCAATTTCTTCACTATCTTCAATCTGCTCACCTTGAAAATACACGATACTGGGCTCCAATGAATGAAGCACACGCTGGAACTCATCAGTGCTCGGATTAGTCAGTACCTGAACCTGCACTCAAACATAAACGATAACAAACATTAATTTAAACTAAAACTCAGAAAACCCATTAAAACCAGGAATTCAAATTTATAGCCAAAAAAATTCAAAAACATGCCTCCAGCCGCCCAGCTGAAGCAAGTTCCGGAAAAGGAAATCTAGGTTTATCATCAGAGAGAGGTTGCTTCTGCTTATTATCACCACTTTTACCACAAAGAACAGCAAGGAGAGTACAATGATTCCTTAAAGGACCTTGAGCATGAAACATCATGCATACATGCCAAGATCCCTCAATATATGTTTGAAAAAATTGACAACTAACTCACTTTCCCCAGTAGCAGGAGCAATTACACCAATGCTTCCTTTAACCTAGAAAACTTCTACACAATCAAATCAAATAACAAAAACCTAAATTTTGCTAAAAATCTATGGATCCCACCTTAACACACATCACCAAAAGCCAAACTTTGGTGCGAAGCGCTCAAGACCAGACCTAAAAACACTCCAAATTGAAGAAAACTCAATGACTCGGATGAGAAAAACAAGAAATCAAGCAACCCAAATGAACAAAATTGAGGAATTAGAAGAGTAAAAAAACCCAGCAGTGGAAGAGAATCGAAAACAACATAAACCAAAGAGAGAGTAAAGTTAAGAAACCCTAGATAGTAATATTAAAGAAATAATCTCTCCCGAAAACCTGAAAGGACATCTTTTTTTCCCTATCTCTAATAAAAATCTTCTCTTTGACTGCCTCACGTCCCGAAACAACAAAATAAAAATAAAAATAAAAAATAAATCCCAATAAGTAAATCAGAATAGGAAATCATTAAATCAATGCTTTCATTAAAATTCAAACAAAATCACCATTTTCTTTCTTTTTTTCAAAAAAACAAAGTGTCAGTTTATAAACTACTGTTTTCCTAAACCAAATCAAGTCAAAAACCAAAACTCACAAAAGAAAAAAGTCTAAAAAGAAATAAATAAATGGGGGTGTGTTTATTTCGTTTCACATTTGATTGGATAACTTTTCAAAATCATCAAGAAAAACAAAAATAAATGTGAGGGTGTGACTTTTTGCCCACAAGATTCTCGGATATTAAAAGAACCAACAAACAAATACCCATGTTAACGTTTTCTAAAAGATGTATACTACTGCTCCTACAGGAATAATAATATAATCATCATTACAAATTTATGCTCAACTTTTTTTTTTTCACTTGCATGTAGTGTTGCTTTTGCTTATCTGTCCTGGGAAGAAAAGATTCCTTCAAGTGTGTTAAATGTAATTTGCTTTTGTTCTTTTTCTTTTTCTTTTTTTGTGTTGGGTTGGATTTCCTCTTTTTTCTCATTTTGTCTTGGATTTGGAGATGATCTCGTAATTCAACTAGACTCTCGTTCCAGTCATGGTAATGATGAATCATTATGTTGGGGTAAAAAACTTGAGGAAAACACATAGATGGTTAAAACTATGGATCATGTCTTGATTTGAATGGATAAATATAGATTATAGAACTTGGTCTTCACTTAAATCTGGGCTTGTCTGGGTCCCGGTTGCCTGGATGGTCTCTTTTTATTTTATTTTTATTTTGTAAAGGGAGGGAATTAATTTCGCCAAATATTTGGTAATCTTCGTTTACATGCGAGTTGTTGCAAATAATAATACTAGTAGTAATAATCTAGCTGATATCAAAGTATAGCTCAAACTAGATTAGTTTGCTTGATATATTATTGTCCAAGTTCAATTTTTCTTGAAAAAAAAAAAGAAGGTGATACGATGTTTTTAAACAAGTAAAAGGAACCCAAGACACATTCACCTACTAGTCTAATAAATTTAATTAATTTAATAATATAATTTAAAAAATATTGATAATAAATAAGGGAAAAATATTTAGCAATTATTAACAATAAAAAACGAGCTCATAATGTCATACTCCAAAGAAGAAAAAAATTGTTAAAGATATGTCACTATATCATTAACACCAACCTACCACCATAAAGTCACATCAAAATGGTTTTAACACCATATCAAAAGGCTATATAATAACACAAAAAAACTGCACGCGCTGTTAGAGAAACAAAATGAAAAGCAAATCAAATAAAATATCATGAAATGAGAATTTCATGCTTATATTTAATTAATTAATTTAATTTAATTTAAAAACAAAAATTATTTCAAAAAAAACTAAATTTAACAAAAAGAAAACGAGCAATAAAAAAGATTTGAAGATAACCCAGGTCATTTTTAAAATTGATTAAAAATCCTATAAAAACCAAACAAAAATAATAATGGAGCTCAATGTTGAAGGATTGAACTGGAAAAAAAAAAACATGAGCTTAAAAAAAGAGGAAAAAAAAAAGCAAAGCAACTTCAGATGAATCTCTTAAACCTAAGTTAATCTCCCAAACTCGCAACTCGAAAAATCTCAAACTCGGGTTTAATCAAAAAGATCATTTCTTAAACAGTGTAATGTTGAAGTATGAAACCAAAAAAAAAATCTATTTTTTTTCAAAGTAATACGAATAACAATAAAAAAAATAAGGATCTAATTTGATATAAAAATAAAACTAAATTGAATGTTAAGGGATGAAATTAAAAAATAAATATAATTCAGAAAATTATTCAAAACAAATAGTAATAAAAAGAATAAGAATCAAATCTAACATGTGAAAAAACATAAAGAATGATGAAATTGAAACAAAATTCTAATTTTATAAATAATTTCAGATAAGATAAAAAAAACAATGATCAAATTCGAAGGAAAACCAAATTGAATAGTTGTTTTGAAAATTTAAAGGGTCATACATAAAAGCTGGGTGTGAGAGAGAGAAATAGGAAAAAAGATTGGGAAAGTCAAATCAGAGGCCTATTAGCCATACGCGTCACATTGGAATGAAGGCGCTACCGAGATAACTAAAACACCGCCCTGGAAGCCCGCGTTTGCCACCGGGCGACACTTCATGCGCCTCTCGAAAAACATGGGTTAGTCCATGCTCTAACATGTCGCGTTAGCCACTTTTGTTTTTAATAATATTCATTATCCTTTAAAGTACCAATTTGCCTCTTGACTTACTTAAATATAACAAACAAAAATGAAGTGAGAAAGAGTGAAAACAATTGAAAAAAATTAAGTTAGATACTCTTCATTCACCCCTATTTTGTAATGAATTTTGAAAATTTAAAGGTTGAATAATTAATAAGAAATTAATCCCTTTTCTCAAGAGGTTTTTAATCCAAAACTCTTACTTGTTATAAAAAAATAAAAAAACAACCCAAAAAAAAGAAAATAAAATGAGATACTAGCCTTTAATATAAACTAGATAAATGGTTATTGCAATGCTATGGACATAATTTTTTTTTTCTAATGTTAAAAAAAATGTTTTGGTGATACTAGTGTTTTTAAAGAAATAAGAAACATCTAAAACCTAGGTTATTGACCTAATTTGATTCAACAAGCTCGTTTAATTTAACAATACGATTTAAAAAAGACATTGATAGTAAATAAAGAGAGAAAAAACAAACAAACATTAATTAACTATAAAAAATAAGATGTCAATACTATATTCGTGAGGAAATGAATGTTTAAAAACTTATTTGAGGTGTATAATTATGCACAATACAAAAAATGACATTATGGGTTATATTTGGCTTAGTGGTGGTATAATTTTAGTTACCTTTCTGCCACAACAATGAGTTATTTTCATGTTTTTATATGAATATTCTCCCCATAATAGAAAAGTTGTAACACATAAAACTACCTCAATAGTAATAGTCAAAAATGTTATTAAAAAAAAATAAACATGAATCATTGGTTGCTACTAAAGTTGGAAAAAATTAGGCATTTAATAAAACAAAATGCTAATAAAGGTATAACAAAAAAATATTCAAGTTGGTGATTTGGTGTATCTAAACCTCTAACCTTACAAGCAGATAAGTGTGGCCCTTATAGATAAATGTGACACCTATAAAGAGCATGAAGTTGAATCCTATATTTTATGGCCGTTATAAAATCATTCAAAAGGTAGGATATGTGACTTATAAATTACAATCACTAGAGAGAGTTACCATTCACTAAGTTTTTCATGTGTCATTACTTAAGAAAAAGGTAGGAAACAATGAGTCTAATAGCCATTTTGGATATGAAATTCATGAAGAAGAATAACCAAACTATTGTAATGAGACTCATCCAATGATCCCAAAAAGGATGCCATATAGAAAGACTTAAAAAAAATTTTAAGATAATTTTCTGATTTCTACATTGATTCTCGAGGATAAAATTCTTTTAAAATGAGAGCTATATTACATGTTTAAATATAAAATTAATTGATTGATTGCTAATTAAGTAAGAAAAAAGATGAGTAGCATACGAGGAAAGTTTAATTGTATATCACAACATAAAAAAAAAAAAGAAGTGATTGTAGTAACAATTTCTCACAACTATCATAACAAAAGGGACAAGAAGATTGCACATAAAAGAAGTCAATTGAATCAATTAAAAGTTAGTTATCACAATTAGTTATTAGTTAGAAAATAAGTTAGTCAAGTTAGTTAGCTTCAAATCTTTGTATATAAAGCCATCGTATAAAAACATGGAAGTCAAGAAATAATAAAAAAAAAAAACAATTTTATAGTTTTTGTATTTTCTTTTTTTTTCTCTCTAAAGTTGCTTTCAATCAATTGTTTTATTAAGGAAAACCTTAATAAATTCATAAATTTCCTTCAAGTCCATTATAAAAAAGTAAAATTGTTTAGGAAATTACTGTACACCTAGACACAAAATACAATTTATTAGAATACTGAAATGATAAATATACTATTCATTTCTTAAACCATTGAACTATGCATTCAAGGTAATTAGATCTTTTTATTAGGATACAATTGTCATTTTCAAATTATATATGGATAAAATTGTCTTTTTACTATTTTTTACACAGTAAAATTACTTAATTTCCATTTAATTCAAAAAAAAAAAAATCTAAACTTACATTTATGGGCTTTTTAGTCTTTTAAATTTTTTAGCACAATAAAATGACTTGATTGCCTTTAAAAGCAAAATTTATTATATTATTTTTGATGGGTTTTTTTGTCAATTCATCTTGTTTTTTTTTTGTTAACATTAGGTTGACTCAGGAGTATTTTTGTATTTTAATAAATATTGAATATTACTAAAAAAACTTGTTGGCGCATGTATCATACACACACCTAGATAGCTCGACATTTGATCCTTTAGGGCAATGCATCCAGTGTTGTTTGATAATCAAACATCACTTTTTATGATGACCTTTGAAAAGTTTTGGCGTCCTCTTCATAGTGAGGCGACGAATGTTATAAACGACCCTTCAGTTAAGCTGGACAAACGTTTTTTTTTTCTCTTCTCCTCGATTTCAACACCCGCCCCTTTAAAATTTCAAAGTAGCTATTCAATTTTTTTTTTTCGGATTTGGTTTATATTCTTTTTATTAATATCTATTTTATTTGGGATAATTTATAAAATTAAGGTTTTTTTTTTCAATCAATCTCATTTTATTTTTTTTTCTTTCAAATTTGATTCTTTTTTTTTATTGTTATTTGTTTTATTTGTGATACCTTTTAAATTGATTCTTCTTACAATTTTATCATTTTTAATTTTTTTATTTACAATTTCATTATCATTAAGGTTTTTTTCCTATTAAATTTGATATCCATTCTTTTCATTGCTTCTTTTTTTTTTTACTTTGACAATTTTTTTAAATTGATATTTTTTCTCGATTTTATCCTTCAACATTAAATTAGTTTGAAATTAATTTTTCTTTTCAGTTCCATTCTTCAATGTTGAAGTTTTTTTTTTATATCGGGCTTCATGATTTTCTTCAATTTCCTTTATATTCATTTATCTCAGTCACATCACCTATATTGTTAGTTTGACGGATTAGTTTGAGTTGGATCAAACTTTTTTAAGATGATTTTTTTTAAAATTTAATATTTTTTACGATGTATTCTTTATTATTGGATTGTTTTAGAATTGAGTTTCGTAATGTTTTCTCGTGTGCTTTCTATTGAGTTATTTCATTCGTATGATCTGGGTCATAGAGTTTGGTTTGGTTACCCGGTTTGTTGTTTGTTTTTTAGGTTTTTTTTAAATTTTTTTTAATTTTATCATGCTATAGTGGATTTATTTAGAATTTGACTTCAATAATTTTTTTTATTGACTTATCCCAATTTTATGATCTTTTTTACATATTTGACATGCTCATTTAGGTTGGCTCAAATTATTTTTTTAATTTTCCTTTTAGGTTTATTTTTTTTATTGATTGAGATACTACGTTAGTCACGTTTTTCATTTCTCTAACCTTTTATTTTCAAGTTCCCTTATTTCATTTTTGTTTGAATTTGTCTATTTAGGTTGTTATTTTTTTTATTATTTAATTAAATTTTATCAACTCCTTTTTTTTCCTGTTCAATCGGGTAATACATTGGATTATTTTTTATTTACTTTTTAAAAACATGCTTGTATTGTCCTAGTTTCTTTTTTTATCCAATAAAAAAAATATTCGGGCCTACAGGTAGTGTGTACCCACAAATTAAAAATATATTTGAAACACCACGTTCTCAAAAAATTCAGAATTTATTTTGTTAAAATTTAATATATTTTATATATTTTAGATCGTTTTGATATATTGATGTCAAAAATAATTTTTTAAAAATAAAATAATATTATTAATATATATTTTAATATAAAAAATTATATATTTTACACTCACAGATATATTTTTTAAGTGCCTAAACTAAAGTACAAAGCCTCTCTTTCTGCTATGTAGTTTGCACTGCGTAAACAAACAGACTCAGCATTAACATTATAGTATAAGGATAGAGCGGGCCTAATGGACCAGGAAAGACGGCCCATTATAGTTAAACCCCTTTAATCGCCAAAAAAGGGGCCCAAACCATATGGGTCATCTTTTCTTTTATTTCTACTCTTCAATTCCCCTACTGCTCCTCTATTGACTTTTCCATCATCTTCTCTGCAAGATAAATCAAGGAAGACGGAGAGGAATACAACAGTGACAAAAATCGCCGGAGAATTCTACGGCTTTCAAATCACGCAACGTTTTTTAGCATTACTCTACGATTCATTGACGATCAGGTATTTCAATTGATCTTTATGGTTGCAAAAAATCGATTGAAATGGAGATTCTCAATTTCTATTGCTTGTACTTTCTGCCATTATTGGATTTTGATATTTTTTTCGTTTTTATTGGAAAAGCTCATTTTTTGCTATTGTTTTTTTTTAGTAGTTGAAAGAGGCTTTCCTTGTTGAGGAAATAAAATTAAATATGTTTTTTAGTAATCTTTTATATGAGGAGTATTAGTCTTTGTAGAAACGCTTGGTGCTGCAGCTGCAGCTCACTAAAGAAGTCAAGAGTTTCATCCGCCTGCATTCAGATAATCTTAAATAAAAATAATAATTCCAAAGAATTATGAATTTATTAACAATATAAATACCCTAAGAAATGAATAATAATGATAATAATATTTACGACAGAACACATTTGCAGAAGAATAATCACCATGACAACTAACCTGTGATTTTGTTGCCGATTTAGGATCAGGAAGCCATTTATAAAACTGCATCATATAAATTTCAAATCATTATCAAGCTGCACTATAAGCATTGACTTGTACCATTAATCAAAGTCACCTATCACGCGAATATAAGCAAAAGTGCGCGTGATTTACTTGATTTGTATTGACTAAAACTGCATCAATGCCTTGAGATTCACCAAAACTGCTGTCCTTGGTAGAAATTGTCAAGCCACCATTCTCCTTCACAGAAGCATGATCTTGCACCTAAAAAACCACAAAACTTACATTTCTAAAACTAAAAAAGAAAAATAAATAGAAATCTCACCATTTGTTAGGGTTAGGTCATGAGAGATGACACAATTTCTGCTTGTTGTTGTTCCGTTAAAGGCACATTCTATTTATAACAAAAATGAAGCAGCAATTGTCAAATAAAAGAATAGATATCAGCTGCTAACTAGCAGAGGAATGTGAATCAAGTCAAAGACCGAGTTGTAGATATGAGAGAGTGAGTTAGTGAGATTAGTAACACCAGTTTCCAATGATTTAAGTGCAAAAGATTGAAAGAAGTAGAAGTGAAGTTGTGTCCTTTAGAGATGGCAATTGATTTGTGGAGATTTGGAGGACTTGCTTGTTTGCCATGTTTCTCAATTCAATTTACGAAACTTTAGGGAGAGAGGTCTATTATCGTCCGTGTAACTGACTGGACTCACCAACGGTTTGATGGACGAGTGAGAGTCCCTGATAAGGAACGAAACTTAAAGCTCCATGTAGAAGATAGGTATAACAGATAGACAAACTAAAAGGATGCTGGTTTTATATGAAGTGGTGAGCAACTTTCGATTTAAACCAAATTGATAGGGTGTGTAGTCACTTTGGTAAGAAACCAAACTAACCAATTGGTTTATTTTCATTGTTATAATAACAATTTACAAAGCCCTATTAAAAAAAAAACTCAACAATCATCCACATATCATATCCTACCCGCTACTCTTTTCTCTAAACTTCACAAGCTGACTCTCTCACTCAAGCTAGTGGCAACGGCAATAGCAACGACTAGGTAGCCATAAATTTGGCAGGGCTATTGCCTTCACTTTAGAAGTTATATTGCAAAAGGATTTTCATAGATCTATTTCTTAGTACTAACCAAATCTCTCCTGGAGGAATATAGAGCAGCTACCCCTAAATCCAGCAACTTTCTCTTTCTTGACCACTGTAGCGGCCCCTAAATCCCCTCCCTCTCTCAGGTCTTTTGACTATTTCTATCAATAATTGTTTGATTATATGCGTAAACAAATACCCAATACATGAATGTGGTGGTTTGCTTAGTCTTATATATATATATATATATATATATATTTGCTTTCATTCCATTTGTCTGTACTTTGTTGTTTGATTGGTTGAATGGAGGTCTTGTGTGCTGGTTTCATTTGTGCTAGTATTTTTTTATTTTAGAGAAACAACATTTGTGCATAAAAGCTTGATCATTGATATGTATTTTTCTTTTGTGTTACTATAAAGTGATCAAACAATAAGAGTTTGCACTCTTTGATCAAACTGTTACAGTAAATTGTGAAGTTGAACCTACTGAGCTTTTACTTTTGTTTTTGTTCCTTGCCAGTGTTAATTTTTCCCATGTCCTCTCCATAATTTTAGGTTGCAACATTAATCATTTTTTTTTCCATTCTTTTTCATAAGTTATATGACATGCTTTAGTCAAATGGCTGAAATGTCATGCATAATTTTATATGATCTATCATCAAAAGAAGAGACAAGATTAACTTGAAAAAAAATGTAAATTAAATGAGTAAATAAAAAAATAATTTTCTTTGAAAAAAGGAAAAGGCAAGCCTGTGCTAGCCATTGCTTGGCCCTGGCTTGCTAGGTCCTTGCTCACTGGGGTTAGATGCCTCTGGCTAGCACACTTAATTATGAAAGAAAAAAGAAAACATACGAAGCTGTTTTTCATAGCTTTGCTTCTCTTTAATAGGCAGCAAGACAGACAATAAGAAAGATGTCATTGTCTTGGATTTCGAGGATCACAAGAAATGGCAGCCATTGGTTTGTCTCTCATCGACCCTCATCTTATGGACTCTTGCTCTCCAACAATTCCCACTCTTCTACTCGAAAGGTAATACTAACAAATCTCCTTTATTGATTTCGTATATTCTATGACATTAGCAAGCTCATTCTCAAATGGGGCTCTTCATTCTTTTATCCCTTCTCATCTTGGTTTGTTTCATTGGTTTTTCAAGTGTGTGGGGTGTGGAATTGGAAAGGAAACAAAAATGAGCTGTTGGGTGAGCTTAAAAATGAGGAAATGAAATGGTAGATTTAGTTTAGATTATTGTCAATGCTGGGGGTAATAAACTGCTAATTCAGTGACGTGTTGTTGCTGCAATCAAAGCCAGTGTTTAGAGGGCCTTTCAGGCTTGGAATGAACTTAATTAAAATACTAAGTTTTTTTTAATCTTTGTTTGAATTGTTGGTATGTTTTGAGTGCAAGATTTTCCTAGTAATTTGTGCCAAATAGAGCTTTCTTGATGAGGATCAGGGTGTGCTAACCCAATCATATTCAATAGATGACAGGGAAAATGACTTAAATATCTGAAAAGCTTCTAAATTGTGATGGAGTGATTCAACTGCAAAGGACTTATAAATGATCATTTGCTAGTGATGCATAGGCCTGCTTTATGATTTGGAATGAAATGATCGGGAGTAAGCTAATATAATGGAGTTGAGGGAAGAGATAACAACAGGATATTTGAAGTCTAAAAGTAAACATCTGTGATAAGAATTTTTTTCCAAAAGGTTTTAGTCTCATTATACATAGTTAGATTTGAGAAGATTGGATGTTATTTATAATTTTGTTTGGTATCAATTTCTTTAAAGGATCAACAAGGTTTAGATCTGTCTTTTAATTAGAAAGTCTTATACTTAAAGTCTTATACTTGGATTACGATTTAATTTTTGCATTAAGCTTTATACGTGATGTTTTAGGAGCTCAGTCTTTTATCTCTTTTTAAGTTTTCTACAATTGATTGACTTACAGTTGTCTTACATATGCTGTAACCATTTATATTCTACTTGTTTTTGTTTCTGGTTATTAGTAGGTTTTCAACTGCAGAGAAACTTATTCTTGGACTGTACCTTCCTTTCATGTTTTCAAACATCAGATTCATCACCAGAGCAGTTCCTTAGTGGAGGTTAGATGTAGCACTCTCCTTTCATTTCTCTCCATGTTCTGTTTTTCATAATGTATTTATACATATGTATACATATATATTCCACTATATATTTTGGGTATGTAAAATTTATTCACTTATAACATGTAAATGAGGCATGGGGATGTGGGAGTTCATGATTGTGGGATATTTGCCATTCTTAAAGGATATTAGGGTTCACCTCTTGTCCCTTCTCCTGTTGGAACCTTTTAGTGTGTGATATGTATCCAAAGAAGCAAAAAGAACACTTCAATTATTATCCAATACCCTTTAAAATGATGTGTTGTAGACTTGGTGAGAAGTTTCATTAAAAAAAGGTACTATACAGCATTGTAAGCTTAGTGATAAATTTGATTGTGGACCATTTGTTTGGAATGGAATAGCATGTGGGTAGTTGAGCTAGGTTGTACCTTGATATAGTCGTATTTCAAATTCATTTACAGATTTTAAATCCTTTACTCTTTAAAGTTGAAACCGCAAGTTTTGAATATAGAGATCTCTTAAGGTTTTATGGCATAGGGAATTAGGGTAGATATAACACAAGGTCCATTCCCTTTTATCTATTTATTCATTGATTAAACAAAGGTTTTATGGGGTTTTGAGATACTCAATTCTTTGATTTAGGTAGCTTGATAGTTCTTGACTTCCTTGGTATACTTCCAGTGTATGAGAGGCCGTGTTATTGGTGCCTTGATTGTCAAACACTTGGTTTTCTGTTACTTGATACTTCATCTGATCCATCACACGTTTTCTTGTGTGCTACGTTGCTCACTCCTACGATTCGATACTTTGTTTTCCAGGAACAGCTTGACCCATTTTCACTTGTTGCTGATGAGCTATCACTTCTCGCTAATAGATTGCGGTCAATGGTAATTGCTGAGGTATTTATTCTGTCTTTTTGCTTATGTCAAATATGGTTGGTAGCAATAATAGATGACTTTCCTTTTCTGTTTTAATCGTGCTGATTTGATATGATGTGATAAAAATTGGATTCGAATTTCATTCACAGGTTCCTAAGCTTGCCTCAGCTGCCGAGTACTTTTTTAAAATGGGAGTACAAGGAAAGAGGTTCCGTCCCACGGTAACTACGATGATGCTTATGTGCTCATTATTTGGGTTTGCTTCAAGATTGTGTTCAGCTAGTGTCTAATGAGTTTATCTAATCTATGTTGAGTGTGATTTTGGTGGCTATTTTCCGGGAAGGAAGTTGTCCATATACTTCATTGCTTGTTTGAAACATTTAAGTGTGTTGTGCATACTTTTACTTTTTGGTAGTAATAAGTATGCAATAATATTATTGCAGCAATGACCAAAGACATTATTAATTGTGCTTTTGGACTAGGAAAATGTCTCAAAGTTCAAAATTGAGGCTTCGTGACTTAAGCTCACATTAAGGTCTGCGACTCCAAGTCTATTATTGATTCACCTTGTTGTACACTTGAAACTCGACTCACATCCGGAAAATATGCTCATTAGCTGGTCAATTTTAATCCAATATCCAATGGTATTACTTTTACTAATTTCTGTCTCTGAAACTCTGAAAATATATGAATAAATAATTTGTAAAAAAAATGCTTAGGAAGAACACATGATCAGCTAACATTGCTTATGAAATGTTTTGTAAGGTATCATGCCTAGCCTAGATCATTTGAACTTTAGTCTGAAGCTACAAGCCCTTGATTATTTCTTGTTGAAGTTTCCTGAACTCTTAATGTTATTACTGTTATCAAATAAAATTATGTTTTTTTTCATGTTTCAGATACATCATATATCTCTTTAAGTTTTGTGTAGGTTTTGTTGCTGATGGCGACAGCTTTGAATGTGCGTATACTTGAAACGGAAACTGGTAGTGAAGGAGATGCTTTGACAACAGAACTACGTAAAAGACAGCAATCTATAGCTGAAATTACCGAGATGATCCATGTCAGTTTCTCATAGTTCAGTATTTTTCTTTTGCCAAATTCCTTTTTGCTCTAACTTAATTCATTCATGCTTTTGTATCAAGTAAAGAAACATGTTTGTTATTGCTTCAGTACTAATGCAGTTGTTCCACGTGTTAGGTGGCAAGTCTTCTGCATGATGATGTATTGGATGATGCAGATACGAGACGTGGTATTGGTTCATTAAATCTTGTTATGGGCAATAAGGTGCTGCAATATATTTTTCTTTTTTATTTAAGTTCCACTCGTCATTTTAATTTTCTATAATTTCTGCTCTAGTTTTTTTTTTTAAAAACTTTATCCTGATTTTCTTTTGAAATGTGGAGTTGCTTTTCAATCAGTGCTTTCTCAATCTAGGTTTCTTAGCAGTTATGAGTTTCATTATTGTCGTATTTGGAATTTCAATTGTTCGTGTTCAGCACTGTAGGAGGAATTCAATATATTATCCAAATTGTTAATTCTGTCTGACCTTCCAGCACTGGCAGGCTTCGGTCTCCATATAAAAAGTAGAAACATTTGTTGCAAGGAGAGGCAACATCATTTTGGAACTTATATGTAATGGTGTTGTGAATAAATATTTGATCCCTGCTTGGTACTTGGGTTATGTTTGTTATGGGGTTAAAAATTTGGAGGTGAAATGTAAAGGATGTAACATTTAAGAGTGAAGTGTTAAGGGTGTTAAAAATTATGTGGAAGAGTTAATGGTTTTTGGTAAGATTGTAAAAGATCATGGGTATTTGTGGTCCCCATGCTAGTTTAATCAAATTTGAAGTTGAATGCAAGTATAAAAACATTCAATAATATATATTTGTTTCTCAAATGTGTGGTGGAAGGAAAAGAGAAAAAAATGGATACAAAATTCAAGAAAGAGAAGATGCATATAAGATGACACCCCCTTGAATATTTTTACCTCCCCCCTCATCAGGGTGAAGCCTAACCTGCCTTCTATATTCTTAACCTCCTTTTTCTTATAACTATATTTTTAACCTCCTTGAGATTTCACCCCTCCCCAAAACTGTACCAAACACAAGGAGGTGAAAAATTAAATTACCCTTGTAAGTTTCATTCCCCCGTAATAAACACATCCATAGTAGATCTCTATCCACTGTGATGATCACATTGCTGCCTCTCTCATTTAGAGGGCTTTGCATTTAGATTTGTATGTTCACGAGTCCTTGGAGGCCATTTTCCTGTGCAATTTTAGGAACTTAAGAGGTTGCAGGTTGTTGGTGAAATTTGATTCTGGAATAAAATGTTGATATTGAGCATTGCATTGAGTTCCCATACTATAGAGATATTGATGGGACATTACTCTAGGTGCAGAAGTTTGGTTTTAATAATGTAGGGTATTAATGGTAATTATAGAGAATCAGTAATTGCTTGAATTGTTAAGGTAAATTGTATCAAGGAAAACACAAATAAATCTCTAGCTATATGTTTTTGGAGGGTTATAAAATTTTGTGCTTATGAGTTCCCATAGCTATTTGTTTTGGGGATGCTCAAGTGGTTTACTTACACAATGAACTGTTTGTGTGCTCTGGCTGTATTTATATTTATCTTTAGTAATATTCGATACCTTCTCCAAGATACTGATTATGGTGATAACATTGACTTTTCCTGGTTTTCATAGTATACCCTATCAAATCATAAGTTATGTAATTCCCCATGCAGGTGGTACTCTACTGGTAGTGAATCTGCTAATGAACAATAGCATCACAAAACTTTCCCATATATTATTGGGCAGGTTTTTTTTTTTATCATTTCAATTTGTACTTTGAAATTGAGTTATACGTCACTTTTTTGCATTGCTTAGACTAATAAAATTGTAGAGGACTGTAGCCTATGGTCTTCTTGTTTTTAATTTACTCCATTTCATTTGTATTGCAGGTGGCAGTACTTGCTGGAGATTTTCTACTTTCACGAGCTTGTGTAGCCCTTGCTTCTTTGAAAAACACAGAAGTAAGAATACATTAATGTTGTTCATCTAAGCATGAAAACCTAATATTTAGCAATAATCTCTTCTCTATTTAAGCAATGATACCGAGTCTTTCTATAATGCTTGGTATCTTTCAACTTTAGTCGCAGGCTCATAAGCACCTCAAAAGCAATCCTTTATTCTTCAAACTTGTTCCTAGTGGTAAAAAATGGTGGTGAAAAAGCCTTGGGGTTGAGTAGCATAATGGATTGTCAAGTTTTAGCCTGTCTTCCAATCCCTTACTTTTACTGCTTTTGCATATAGAGTTAACTGAATAACATCATTTGGTGTCAAATTTATCATACATCAGTTCATTGGTCCATGCATTTCCGTTTCCCATGATTAATGAGATGATTTAGTATTAGTAAGCGCCATGTTAAGGACAATGGTATTTCTTTTTTGGTGTGTGTGTATTGGGGGGTCGGGGAGACTTCATATTTTCTCTGACTAATGTTATGTGCCTGTAGGTTGTTACATTACTAGCGACAGCTGTAGAGCATCTTGTTAATGGTGAAACTATGCAGATGACTTCAACATCTGAGCAACGTTGTAGGTATGCTGCTTTGCTTTCACTTTTCTGGGTGTCTGTAGAAAACTTTTATCTGGCTTGCCTAATCATGGATGGGTGGCTGTAATTTTCCTTTGAAAACAATGATCCAAGCGCCTGTGCATACTGACTGTTTATTGCTCTCAATTACTTTTTAATGGAAGGGGTAAGGCAGGCCACAGCAGCTTGATAGATTTTTTTTGTTCCCCCTTGAATCAGTTCTTTTCACGAAGTAGTTTCAATTTCTAATATCAGTTGTTTCTGATAGTTTATTATAATCTGTGCTTTCTCCATGCATCTCCCTTTCACTATAAGTGGTTTGGATTCTACCTGGAATTGCAAACTATATGAAACCTATTGTGTGTTGAAGCACCTCATTAAGCAATGTCCTACATGGGATCACCAGATAGAAGTTCTTGTTTTGGCCTATTCAACCTGGACACCCTTTATGGCGTTAGACAAAATGGAATGGTCCCGTGTAGTCTAATGACCATGAATGCTTTTATTTAATTGGCATAAAATGGTCTAAAAAGATGCACTTGCATAAGGTTATGCATGTGAATCAGCTGGATGACTGGGAGGCTATGAGCCACTTCTTTTTCCTTGTCTGTATATGATTACACCTATCTAAGCGATGGCGTGCAAAAGATTTGCAATAACACCTCAATGATCTTCCATTTTTCGGTTTATTTGACTTAAAAGGTTTTGCTATTGCAGCATGGAGTATTATATGCAAAAGACGTACTACAAGACTGCATCTTTGATTTCAAATAGCTGCAAGGCAATTGCCCTTCTTGCTGGGCAAACAACAGAAGTTGCAATGTTGGCTTTTGAGTATGGCAAAAATCTGGTTTGTGATTTCTTTCTTTCTTTTTTTTTTTTGTTTTTTTTTTTGGGGAACTCTTTTATTTGTTCCAAGTTGTGTTTTTGCTGGTGTGGACAGATTGATGGATTTCATGATTTCTGGTTAAATCTTCAGTTTCTGGCTATCATTTTCCTGTCTGATACCCTTCTGTCTGTGGTTGTTCCTTTTCCTATATTCTAACCGTTTTCTTTTCCAGGGATTGGCATATCAATTGATTGATGACGTTCTTGATTTCACGGGAACTTCTGCTTCCCTTGGAAAGGGCTCTTTGTCTGACATTCGCCATGTAATTCTTCTATCCTTGTTATGATATCTACTGGCTGGAGATGATAATGGTTGTAAGCTTGAACTGGTTGTGATTGCACAACCACTTTAAATAGTTAACAAGGTTGCATTATATATATATATATATATTCATTTGTTATGTTGATATGTCACCTGAAAGAAATATATATTTTGCCAATTGTCTTACAGGGAGCTTTGCTTCTTAATCAATCATAGTATATTTTTTCTTTTGCAACAATGTTTAATGGTTTAGGTCAAAATTTGAATTAGGTTAGACTTTGTTCTCAAATAAGATTGAGAACAGGCAATCTTGATTCAATGATCTTCTTATGTAACTGCAAACAAGAAATGACTAATTTCTCTTTTTTATTGCAATCCTCATTCTATAACAACAGGAAAATGTAAAAGCTGAAGCATTTTGTTTGATATCATTCAGTCTTAACTATCATGAAGTTGGCTAAATGTTGACTCTTTTGGAAAGTTCCTAATCAGGGCTCCAGATGTTCCACCTGCCAAATTCTTGGCTTATGGCACTGTCCTTGGGACAATATGACATAATGGTGCCAAAAATTTTGGTTGTCACTTGGTTCAAAAATTCATAGCTGTCTTTATTAGCTATGACCTGAAAGGCATGCTTAGTTGTATCTTGCACTGGATTGATTTGGGGTTTTTCCACTGGCATGATGTAGAATAGTGTATAGTATTTGATCTCAATGAACTGCTTTTACATTTTAAAGTCCCTACGTTGGTCAGTGTCATTTCATTTGTGACATGACGACAACTCTCAACATTCTTTCTGATTCTGTTACATTTTCAGTTGCACATCAGAGCTCATTTTCATAATTTCCGGTTCAACAACGTGAAATTTTATTGTAGGGAATTGTAACAGCTCCAATATTGTTTGCCATGGAGGAGTTCCCTCAGTTGTGTTCAGTTATTGGCCAGGGCTTTGACAAGCCTGAAAACATCAATGCAGTAAGTTCATCTTCATTTACTGATCTCAAAAAATGCTGATGTGTGACGATAATAATCTACCATAAAGCTGAAGCTACCTCAGAGAATTGCAAAACACTACATTTTTTTCTGGTTTTTATGTGCATCAATTCTGTGACGTGCCTAACATTCATGCTTAATGTCATCCAGCAACAAAAAAGCATATATTACTTGCATTTCTGCCGTCAATCAGTGATTGATGCTGAGACTTAATGATTCTGACGTGGAGGCTATGAATTTTTGTGGACGTTAGCTTTGGCATTCCAATATGGAATGTTGGAGAATGCTTAGTATTTTCACCTATTCAAAATATTTTAAATGATTTGGAACTCCTTTTGGCATGACAAATTTGAAAAAAATGGACAGTAGTTTTCTATACGCAAGAGGTGAAGTACCAGATGTATGATTTGGCCCTTTGGGAGGTGTTTGCTATTGGAATTCTGCTTTTCTACAGAGCACGATATGCTCACTCCACATTCCTTTCATTCCATCTAATCCCCGTTCTTTGCTTTCTGATGTTTTCTTTACTTTGAACCGCGGAACTTGCTTCCATCTAATCCCCATTCCTTTCACTCCATTGTTCATGTTTTACATGGAGTGTTGATTCCAACCCATCTGTAAAACTGATTTTCATTTAAAGCATAGGTAAAATGATGATGCCCTGATCGTTTCTACTGTTTGTATCATCTGTTTGTTTTTTTTTTCCCTGTAGAAATTAATGTTAATTTATCCGAGCTGCTCTGTCTATGGATTCAGGCCCTTGAGTACCTTGGGAAGAGCCGTGGAATACAGAGAACAAGGGAGCTAGCTGCAAAGCATGCTAATCTTGCAGCAGCAGCTATTGATTCTTTACCTGAAACTGATGACGAAGAAGTAAGAAAATCACGGAGGGCGCTAGTTGATCTTACTCAAAGAGTAATCACAAGAAATAAATGACAGTATGAATTCTCGCAACATAGTGTAGAAGTAAGAAAATCACGGAGGGCGTTTACTCAGAGAGTAATCACAAGAAATAAATGACAGGGTATGAATTCTTGCAACATAGTGTAGCAGATTTTTGCTTATTTTTCATTTTATTGTTCCTGCATTTGAGGGTCTTGCTCCACATTATTTATTTGATGTTTTTTCTAGTACAAGTTGAGAAATCATGTGTGAATTAAATTCCAGGTCACGGGTTATTCAGACCAACTTGACGAATTGAATTGAGTTTAACAGAACAATTATGATCCTGATTGCATTGTATAGCAAATTATAGAGTGTAGATTTAAAGATACTCAATAGATATTCCTCAAGAATGATTGTATCAGAAAACCAGTGTTTAATCTACTACTCTAACCAACACCTTCTTCAATTAGCCATCCTGAGAAAGAAATGTATCAATACCCCTGGTTTCAATATAGGATGTTGGTGCAGAGGCAACAATTTTAGGAAGCGCATTCGCAAAGGTGGGAGAGATTGCTAGCATTGACAATTCTGCACTGGGCTGAGTCTATACATCTGCTACTTCATTTTCTTTGTTATATATATATAGAGGCGTTATCACGCCCATTGATTTCACCAGCCAAGTTGATTGAGTACAGGTATGGAGTGTTTGCTCAAGCACGTGCTTAAGACTGATGATTAATTTTTAATTGTAATTGCCCAAACCACCACGCCCTTTGATCATAAAGCTCTGTCATGACTGTGATGTGTCAATGGCATTGCAGTGTTGGGTGGTGTTGTTCGGAAAAGAAAGGGGACAGAGAATTTCGCCCACTGAATAAACCGCCATTAAAGCTCTGGCTCGGTTCCAATAGCGTTTGGTTTGCATTTGTGATGGGGCTTGATTTGGCCTCTACCTGTCAGGTTTGGAACGGTCCAGAGCAATGTTCGTCTCTAATTACATAATTAAATTTGATACTTCTCAATTTTTAAGTGCTCCCATGTTCTATTATTCTTTTCTTAGTGTGCTTATAACCCCAAAACTAGTTGTAATTTAAGAAAATAAATAATTTTAAATTCTTTTGCAACTTAAATTTCAGTGGAAGAAACAATTTTTATTTTTATATATAAAGGTAGTTGAAGAAGTGCATGAAGGGTATTGATTAATATCAAACATGTTATTGACACCCTTTTAAAAAAAAATCTCTAAAATTGTTAGTGTTCATATCAATCCGAAAAATATGTTTTTTATTTTATCTTTGCAAAACTTAGGAAATTAACTAAATTGAACTAAATAAATGGATAGCTAATATAATTTTTTTAGAAAATCTTAAGCAACAAAAAAAAAATCAAAATAAAGTTTTAAGAATGTGTAAGAAATAAAAAAATCCGAATATAAAATAAATATATTAAAAAAATAAAAACTTGAAGATATTTAAGCAAATAAAAATCTAAAACTTTCATATAAAAGTTTTTCAAAATGCTCAGCCCATAAATTTTTTTGAAAATGTTTAAGAAATAAGAAAAACATTTTCTTGTGTCTTGAAAATCTTTTGGCTGATAAATTATTTTTTATTTATTAAATTTTTGTATTTCTTAAATTGTTTTTAAAAATTATACTTAATTTTCTAGAACAATTAATGATTGGTTATTGTAAAAAAATATATTGATTTTAAAAATTTTTGTTTTAGTATAAAATAATTAATTTTTTATTCCTTAAACATTTTCAATAAAAAATTATTTTTTGATTTTACTCATAATGTGTTATTTATCTTCAATTTAATGAAACTTAGTCTTGGGTTAAATTGATTCAACATAGGGTAAAACTTGACCAAATCTTTTTCATATGGGCTTATGTTGGGTGTTTTTCCTCTTCAAGTTTTGATATTTGCCATCACACATGGGAGTCCCTATTTATAACTAAATAAATAAATAAAATCTTGTGCCTTCTTATCTTGAAATCTTTCCTTTTTCTCTTAGGCGAGGGGCCTTCTTTGTTTTCGAAGTCTCCTTGGCTACGGCAAATGTTGATGTCAAACTCGGGTAGATATGAACTGTGAAGTGATTGTGTTAGACTTAGACCTTGTTCTCGTTTACTGCCAACGAAGAAAATGGAGGAAATGAAATCTCAATCCTTGGCTAATTTTGCTACGTTCTCTCTTCCCAAATTGACAACTACATACTATCTCTCCCACAAACAACATTTTTTTTTACACATTCCTCTACACAGAAGTTGAGCAAGAAGGCAGACTCAACATTACAATGAAAAACACTCTGATTGAATGTAAATATCACTTGAAATGTTGAAGAAATTGATGTGATACAATAGAATACACTACAATTACAGAAAACATGAGACCAGTGAAAGAGAACGGTTAGCAAACATCAAAAGACCTGCATGTCTTCATTACAGCTCTTAAAATTTGAACGTTCCTATTGGAAACCAAAAAATTACTTTGACGTGACATGACATGACATTCCTTCTTGCAGTTCTACCGATATGTGAAGTACAAAACCGTCCTGTCAACCAGCCCCTCAAAAAGTTCCCAGGAGATGATAACTAAAATAGATCAGTCCTTGACATCAGTGACGCCTTCAGCAGAGATCTGGAACCGTGCTTCAGCTTCAGCTAAACAAGGAGAACTTATTACTTTACAGATGCGCTCCTCCCCTCTTCCCTTCCGAAGAGCAAGCCTGTGGCAAGTGTACAATAACTAGTTCAGAATTTTCAAGTAAGAAACCTTCACACTCGAGAGGAGAATTGCAGGGGATTACCAACCTTGTTGTAGAAGCATGAGCCATGATGTTACCACCAATAGGCTTGATTTGAGGTCCAGCAAAAATAGCAGAACCATCAACTTGTGCAACTACTTGGTTTGTAATGACAACAGCCACACCGAACTACACCAACAAAATGAGCAGGAAAATTTACATTTCTAATTGAAAAGTCTATTTGGAGCATGTGCATAGCATTCACAAATGCTGGCATAACAAGAGAGGGTAAATCCGGGAAGTCATGTGGCCTAAAAGAATTGTGCGTCCAATTATTCAATTATGTAAACAGGTATAAATGATGAATGCTAGTAAAGAAGGCAGAATGTTAATAAAGATAAAGGTGGCAGTCTACCTCATCTGCTAACTTCTGAAGGCTCCTAAGGAACTTTGCTAGATGCATCTGCCGAGCTGAAAGTTCTCCCCTTCCAGAAAAATCTGTTCTGTATAGAGCAGTAGCACTGTCTACTATCATAAGAGCAAACCTATAGAACCACAATCCATTGACATAATTAGATTTAACTGCAAATCAAGACCAAAGAATAAAAATAAAAAAAATGCAAAGTAGAGGTTCTTTGATTATTAAAGTCACACTGTAAGAACTTTTACTTACTATGGAATCCCTGCTACACGGATTTTCAAAGCTAAAAAATGTTATTCATATACATGTATGTGAAATAGGTTCCATTACTTAATTTTAATCAACCCTCCTGATAAAACTTCTCAGGAATTCATATCAGCAGTAGAAGAGCCAATTGTGCGCATAATCTCAGGGCCCACCAAGATTTCTTGATCCTGAGTAACAGTGGCTATGTAGAGTCATCCATACATTAGACAACGACGACAATGTGTACCTTGTTTCCACCATCATTGAAGCTGCTTCGAGCAAAAGCCTTGATTGATGATCGGTGTTATATGCCCGAGCATAAGCCACATTCTCCAAAACATCAGCGCCATTCAGCCCAAACCTGCAAGGTTTAAAACCATTACCCATTTGACAACAAGAAGGCTAGAGCAGAGGTTATTCTCTAGGTAGCTGTATGACACCTATCAGCTATCTGTAAGAGTCTTTGTGGCCTGAATGTGCCCTCTGCATCTATGTACATTGCTTTTCCCTCGCCTCCTCCTTGATCTAATGGAAGCTGAAATAAAAGAGTGAATTAGATGCAGGGCTTCGATAGATTGCATCACTAGGTTGACAATATTGTTAATATAAAGATTGAAAGCATTGCCTATATAGTAAGCTGGCGTGCATGGCAAGATAAGGGACCCCGTTAGATGAACGTGAAACGAGACAAGTAGGCAAGGCACCTTTAAAAGGCATATTGCTACGCGCTGATTTGTATGGTTATTTTTATTCAGTCTGTATATATTCTCTTTTGCTTGCTCCACAAGGTAGCCAGAGCCAGCCAGTTTTTCATTCTCTTACTTGATATTCTTGTCCGATTGTCCATTAGAGATCACAAGTGACTTTTAAAACAACAGAACATGCAAAACTACATAATGGAATTAAACTAGTCTCTACTTATTGCAAAGCTATTCAGGAATAAAAAAATGCTCTTACTTGGCAAGTGACGCAAAGCGTGTGGCACAGCTGAGTTTTTCCAGAGCGGAACTCACCATACATTTCAGTAATAGATCCTGTCTCAACCCCTCCTGTCAAAAGTTAGCTGTGTGAGGTTACAACACTACAGGACATGGAAAGTGCTAATGTTCTTAAGAAGAATGGCTACAAAAACACAGAGTCTAATGTGATAGGATCATTGTTAAGAGTTGAAAGAAATCTTTGATACTTGCCTTCCAAAATTTTGTCAAGCTCTCTTGACCCAGATGTTATCTGAATTATCTCTTGCCTCTGAGCATGGAGTTGGCTAGCACTAGTAAAACCCAGGGGCACCAGTTTGGAAGCTGTACATATAAGCCAAAGTAAAGATACGAGTCTCTATCTGAACTAAGAAAAATACAACGACAAAAAATCTTGAAGAAACAAAAACAAGCTAAGCAATGACATGCCTGCTTCGATGATTTTGTCAACTTTAGCTTCACTGATTCCTTTAATTTGCAGAAGCTCTTTCCTGGGAGAAAAGGCAACAGATTCAACTGTGCAGAGACCCGCATCTTTAAGCTTCTTTACGTCAAGGGAAGCTATGCCTGACGCCTTGAGTTAAGGGTTATATATGTCAGAATACAACTAAAACTTAACCTTCATACTGTAAATGATTAACATAACATCTCAAGACTATCATCTGAAAAAATGCAGTATTCTTGGAATTGAAGTAAAAAAAAAATTAAAAACAAAAGCACCTTTAAGAATAGGAAATTTGATTCAAAACAGCATTACTCCTCTAGAATTTATTGCCATCAGAAAAAGAAAAGGCCCACACTTGAAAGCCATGCTTAGATGTGAAACCAATTTCAGTTACAAAATCAACAATCAACATCTGACAACCCAAAGTTGGACATCATACAAGAGTCCACATTTTGAAAGGATGAAAATACATTATTGCCTGTTAAATTTATATGCATAAAACCAAACAAACCAATTTCGATAGACAATGAAAACAAACCAATCAAATCAAGAAAACTGACAAAGAACCCTCCTTGAGAAAATTTAAGGGAAACCCATATAGGCAAACCCCTAGTTTTGTCTAATTTAGGTCAAGAACCAACTCAAGATTGAAATACCCATAATCAAGATAACCCACGCCGGAGCAACAATGTACAGAAGCTAAAAGCAAACTAAGATGCTAAACTCAACTAAACTACAGAATCTTGGGCAATAAGACCCCATTTGGCACACAATGGAACCTTGGCAAGGTTATTAATAAAAGCGAAAAATAAACCATTTTTAAGCATTTTTTTTTAAAAAAGGAAGGAACCCATTTGGTTAAACCCCTTAATTTTTCCTAATCCATTAGTAGAATTGAAGAGATGATTGATAGTGAAAGAAAAGATTGAGTCTTGGAGACATTTAGTTACCTGAAGCTGTTCAACAGGGAAAGGCCCATGTTGCACCTCTTCATGATCCTCATGTTGTTGCTGATTAACAGCCTTTTGGTTTCTTTGTTGCTCCATTTCCAGAGATCTATTGAGCTCAGAGGTAGAGAATTTAGAGAGAGAGGAGAGGGAAGGAAGAAAGTTTGATGGGAGGGAAAATGTTAAGTTCAAAAGAGCACAGGGGGCGCCAAAATAAAAGATGGAGACGAAGCTTGTGTTGGAAGTCTTGAGCTTCCCCTGTGATCTATTGGGCTTACAAATTGGTCCTCTTTTTTTAGTTTATAGTAGAAGAGAAGTAAACAGACTTCACAACGAAGCCCATATAGATTGGATCAAGCTTCTTTTGGGTCTCTACAATTAGCTTAGTGTTTTAGTGTTTGTTTTTGTGATAAAAACCATATTTTACAAAAATGTTTTTGCTTGAATTTAATTGTTTTAGGTATTTTTGAATTGTTTGATGTGTTTATATTAAAAATAATTTTTTAAAAAAATAAAAAAATATTATTTTCATATATTTTTAAGTAAAAAATATTATAAAAAATAATTGATATCATAATATTAAACACTATTTAACTTTTCATTTGAGTTTATTAGGAATGCAGTAGAATACCTAATGACTTGATTGAGAACATTAATGACTTGATTGGGGGTATTTTTTTCTTGAAATTAATTGTTTTATGTATTTTTGGATTGTTTGATGTGTTGATATTAAAAATAAAAAATTTTTAAAAATAAAAAAAATATTATTTTCATGTATTTTTAAACGAAAAACACTATAAAAATTACTTATTATCATAATATTAAACACTACCTAACTTTTCATTTATGTTTATCTTAGAGTCTAGTAAAATACTCACATCTATCATCATCAACACATATTCAATTAAATTTGACTTAGGGGAAGGGTTTTTTCACTCACTAGGTGTTTTTTTATTTTAAAAAAATATAGTTATAATTTTTAATTTTCATAAAATCACCACATAAAACCATAAAAATCATAAAATGAAGTTTAAAATTCAAATCCATACATAAAATTTATATACGTGTTGTGGAAAAGTAATAATAATAATAAATGGAGTCAGTGATAGAACAGGTGATATATACCCTAAATTGCCACTGCCCCCATCTTTATGCATAAATTCTACCATGTGCACATAATGATGGACTTTTTTATTAATCATAATTGTCAAATTCAACATGGTTGGTCAATTGATTGAAAAAACTTGATAACTCGAATATTAGATGGATTGAGTTTGTAATTAAACCAGACAAATCATTAATCCAATCAAAATTTAATTAACCCAGTTGATTAATTAACCCAATCTAGTAAAACCACATTGATTTATCTAATTATTTTATTTAAAATGAAAAGAAACAAGATTTATGGGTAGATTCGGGCGGGGCGTGCTGTGTCTCCTAACACTCAAAAATATCTTTTCATCATGTTATTGAAAGCGTCACTGTATTATCTTTCATGTGGAATGGTGCATGTCGATGTTAGTGGTCCGATTTGTTTTCAGTGGGCTTTTCTTTATATTTTTATTTTTCTCTCTCCACCCTTGAAAATTATAGCTTGATCCTTTTTGTTATTGTTATTTCAACTTCAGTCCTTATTATTTTGATTTTTAATTTTTGTTCTTGGTCTTTTTATAGAAGTTTTATTTGTTTTCAATTTCATCATTCAATCTCAATTTATAAAATATTATATTTTAAAATTTGGTCTTTATTTTTTTAATTTATAATTTTTTCCTTAGCCCTTTTATAAAAGTTTTATTAGTTTTTAATTTTATCATTTAATCCAAATTGATAGTATTACGTACGTTTTCCAGTTTGGTTCTCATTGTTTTGGTTTATAATTTCTTTCTTAATCTTTTTTTATAAAAATTATTTCACTCTTCAATCAAATATTTATTTTTTATTTTTCATGTCAAATCTGACACTTATTCTTTTGGTTTTTTTTTGCCCTCTTACTAAATTGATATTTCTTTTTAATTTCACCATTCATTCAAATATAAAATTTATTTTTTATTTTAGTTTTGATCCTCATTATTTTAATTGTTATTTTTTTGAATCATTTTGTATAATTGAAATTCTTTTTTCAATTTCTTCATTCAATATTTGATTGATTGAGAATTGAACTTCATAATTTTTTCAAATAAAATGCTTCAGGTCTAATGACCCGAGTTATAAGTTTGAAAAGTTAACACATTTTTTTATATAAAAAAGGGCTTTATAATTTTATTTTATTTTTTTATTGGGTTATTCCAATCTCATGATCTGGGCTACATGTTTAACAAGATATTTCGGATTGGCTTGACCTTGATTATCAGGGTTATAGGTTTGTCATGCTAATTCAGGTTAACTATAACTTCTTTTTTATGTTTGTTTGTTTTTTTTATAAATCTTAGTTCATTCTTCTATATATAATGAGATATGAATTAAGATACACGTTTTTTTTATTTTGAAATTTTTTTCTTTAGGTTATCCTAATCATTTTTTTTAAAAAATTAACCCATTTATCATTATTTTTTTAGTTTAATTAAAATAAAATCAACTCATTCAATACAATTGGATTAATGACTCGATTCACATATTCTTCTTTAAAATATATTTGCAAGAAGTTAATATTTTTTTTCAAAAAAAAAAAATCCAACCCGTAATGAAGTGAAGGTTTCCCTGAAACTTCAAAAAACACTCTCGTGATCTCTCACAGTGCCCTAATTAAGTTTCAAGTGTTTGTTTTTGTGGTTGATAAGGTTGAATTAATGTCTTTAATTACACAGCTACCTGGGCTGCATTACTTACCACACATTCACGAGACAGGCAGGCAGGCAGCCATTACAGACTGACCACTAATTTCTCTTCACAACAATCCTGAAATCCATGCCTGGTATGAATAATTCGATAACAAAAGTAAAGGACAGGCAAATCCAAGCGATCCTATCCTTTTGTAATTCATGTACAGTGACAAGACATGGCGTTTCCACTCCATAGAAATATAAAACCATGCATGGAAGGGGGTGGGTACCTTCATGCCACAACTTGCAGGGATTGCTATCAACCTGTCACTCGCAACCCTAATTATCCACTCCCTAAAGTTAACACTGCAAACACTGGCATGGCCATTAAAGATTCGAAAGTTAATTAATCAGCTCGTCGAAAAGTCATGGGAGTAGAAGTTTGATAGAAAAGGGAGGCAGTACAACCATCCTTTTAATAGGTGCTCAAAAAGTGGACATGGACGTGAAAAGCTACAGCTCTGCTGTAATTAAAAACACCACTGTCAGAACAACTGGAAAATGGCACTATGCTATTGACATCCGACAGGGAGAACTATATGAATGATGTTGTGGATCACAGTTGATCTTGCAAATATTCTAGCTTTCGAAACATCCCATTTTGATGGCAAAAGCTATCCATTCTCTTTAATCCATTCAAATTCTTATATTTCAAAAGAGAATTAGGTTATAAGAAATTCAATATATGAGTTGGATAAAGTTGGTCAATAATTGAACCCATTAATTTTTTTTTTTGAAAAATAAAACTTTCAAAACATGTTAACTCTAGCCCCTGAGATTCTGAAAAGGTTTTTTTAGGCCCTATATTTTGTTTTGTTTACAAATTAGTTCTTTTTAGATTTTTGAGATTTTTTTATCCTCTTATTTCTTTGAAAGGACATTTATTACCTCATTGAGTTTTTTTCTTAGCAATTAAGTTTATAAAAATCAAATTCTAGAACATGGTGGGGGTTAAGTAAGTTTCAGTGAATATAAATATCCATTTATAAATAAATAAGTAATGAATAAAACATGACCGCACTCATGTGAACCAATTCATATTCATCATTTACCACCTCTAACACCAAATGGTGCAAATTATATTAACTATAATTTAAAAGTTGTGGTGAAATCTTTATTCAAACATAGACAAATCGTTGAATATTGCAACAATAATTTTTTGTTTTCTCTGTAATTTTTTCTACATTCTTATAAGCCAAAAGTGATGGTCAATTAAAATAAATTTATCGAGGAAGGTTAAGATTCAAAGATATACGACTAATCTAAAACAGAAAGAGAAATGGTGGTTGTTTCGGACTTGGAGTAAAAAGTTCACTTTGGTCCTCAAAATTTTCCAATTATAAACTTTTGATCCCTCAATATTTTCAAAATTTAATTTTGTTTCAAAACTTCATTTTCTTTATGCTTTGTCCATGGTTTGAGAGAGGTGAGAGAAAGTAGCTGGATTCTAGCAATAAAGAGAGAAAGTCTCAATTGACATTGATTTCAACCATGAATAATTAGAAATATTTTGGTAACAATGAGTTCCATTCGATGCGTTTCCAAGAAAAAAACACTTTAAAAAACGACTACTACTACAATGCCTAACACTATCAAAGATAATTACAAAGTTTTGCTTTTCTGATTTTTTTATGTTAATGCTATATGCTTGAATTATATTGCAATTAACACGGGGATGTTTGGGACAATAATATAAATTATTTTTAAGGTGTTTTTCATTTAAAAATACATTATAATATTTATTTTTATTTTTTTAAATTTTGTTTGATAACAGTATATTAAAATAATCTAAAAACATAAAAAAAAAACTAACAAAGATAAAAAAAAGGATAAAAAATAAAAATTCAACGACTACAGCAAACCGTCCTAAATTCAATCCAACTGTTGGAATAGTGGGGCTTAGGCTGGAGTTAGAACTGAATGTTAGGATTGCTCTACGTATAGTGAGAGGCCACCATACCCAATTAGCTAATAGTTAGTGGTTGTAATAGGTCCGGTCCGGCAGGCTTTGCATTATTATGTTGCAGTGACTTCGATCTTGACTTTATAACAAATTCTTAGCCAGGAAATTGAAGATCATTTTCAAATCATTAAGATAAAGCTTGAATGCAGACACATGGGCTCACTCCACAACTATAAATTAATCGATCCCCTTGAGAGTTATGAGGTTTAGCGTAGCTTAGCTAGGAAGGTCGCCTTTAGATCAGTTTAGATTGGTAACAAACTACATGATGCATGCCTTGATTATATATTATAAATAGCCAGCCATCTCCCGCTGTGTCTTCTTCCCAGTCTGCACCGACACTTGGTTTCTCAATTGACTTTTGGATACTTATATTTTTAATCTCCAAGTAATGCCCTTAAGGTAGAGCGCAATGCAAAAAACCTTAATCATACCGG
>Ga0325414_1000147_pt1 | contig 45374 bp, 24 predicted proteins | sample PopdelMetagenome_8_FD_206183 | JGI IMG/M metagenome (GOLD analysis project Ga0325414, IMG submission 206183) | Populus deltoides microbial communities from Bellville, Georgia, United States - Leaf-PdKOR-R3 | ecosystem: Host-associated > Plants > Phyllosphere > Phylloplane/Leaf | place: USA... | reverse complement strand
AACAATAAAAAATATTTTATAAAAAATATTATTTATTTCATGATATAATAGTAATAGTTAAATCTATAATATTTAAATTAAAAACCATCAATATTAATATATATTTTTAAAAATTATTTTATAACCTCAATTTCAAAAACATTTTTATCCAAACACATTAAATTACTTTTTCTTCAACCTCAATTTCAACCACAGTTTTAACCAAACACTTATTTTTTCAAACCAATCTCAACTAAAATTACTTTTTATAAAACAATTTTTTTCAAATCACAACCACAACGGCTACCGCAATACCTAACACACTCTAAGCATGTTGATTTTCTTGCCAAGCTATAGTTTTTCTAAAGATTTTTTTAAAGTTTCTTTAAAAAAATAAATGTTTTATGAGCTTCGGCAAATTATAGTTTTTCTAAAAAAAATGTGCTCCATACAATCTGGTTAACATTTGACGAGATTCTGTCCAAGAGATTCTAAACATAATATATACATCTGCCCAACAGTGGCAGTAAAAAAAGCCATAACATTGAGATGAGTTCTCTCAACGTGATTGTAGAAAAATCATAAAATTGAAAAAAAGAAAAATGCACTATGCACATGTTCATTTTACAGGTTCATAAGACATCAAGTATGGGTTACTATGAATTATAACTGTAATTCCGAGCTGGATCGAGCATATGATACAATGAAAAAATCATGGCAAAGAAAATTTCCTATCTAAATCGAACGCAAAACTTCGTGCCAGCCCTAGAGGAACACAGTCAACTTCATCTGCACAGAGGGATGAAAAAAAGCCGCAGCATAGTGTTAGTCATATAAACTTGACATGCATACCACTTAATGGCATATGTACGGAGCTCATGAGTCATGAGGTCCTTCGACTAACACACTAATCCGTTGTTTACCACTGTCTGATCGGAAGTTATCTCCTTTAGATCCAACCTGGAAGTCAAAAGGCACATAATTAAGTTTAGAAAGAGATCAAGAGGAGGAGGATCGCTAAATACAAGTCAATGGCCGATCCGACCAACAGCTGCAAGTCCATGTCTAGACAATCAATTCATCAACGCTTACCTCGACTGCGCTGTCAGGAGGGAACCACCGTAACAGCACTCCAAGATGCATTACAGCAGGGATTAGCTTGAAAAGCAGAGTCGTTGTCACCTGCAGTGATGTCACGTAAGTCAACATCTGTCAAAATGTGTGCAGGCAACAGTAAATTGATTCCTCCCTATTGTTCGCTTTTTTTGCAATTCAATACCGCTAGAAATTTCCTTCTTAAGCAATGAAAAATACATAAAAAAGCATTGCCCACTCTTATCCTATTCGAATGAACATAATAATAATCTAAATATGCAATTAAATTGCAGAAACAACTTAAACTACAATTGCATGTAGTTTTCTGATACCAACAAGCGATTAATGCATCAGGTTAAGTTAGACCCAACTAAAAAACATGGCAAACATAAAATCTATAAATTCCACGAACTTTAGTAAAATAAATCACCATACCAAGCTAAGAGCTGTTGTCCCAAGAAGCAGCAGGTAAAGTTTCCCCTGAGAATGATCAAAGTATTAGCTAGTTAGCTCTTCATCATAATCTCCAGAGTCTCTCAGCAGGACTTAAGGGCAATTCCGGTAAATATTACCACAGACCACCACCATTAGCAAAAAATGTAGAAGTCGACATAGTAGATACAAAATTCTCTTTTCCAGGAGTTCTCTATTTGAAAACTTTTCCCAGTAAACTGTAATAGTACCACTTACCTCAACTAGATGAAGATTAGAAGCACGGCTAAGAAGAACAAAAGCAAACTCCCCTATTTGTGCCAGAGACATTCCAACCTACACATTTACATAAATATATTTAGGTTCCCTCAATTAACAACCAATATTCTTAAAAGTAACAGAGCCAGTAGGCCATCATAAAATCTTACAAGAAGTGCGGTCTTGTTGTTGTAACCAAATCCCCTTACAACTGTCGTGATTATGGCTGTCTTTATTATGATAACCAATATAACGGATGCCAGTAATATATCAACATGGCTCCAGAGAAAATGGACATGGATCAGCATCCCAATGCTGGCAAGGAAAAGAGCAGCAAAGAAATTCCGAATGGGTTCAATCTGCACAAGTAACAAGCTTCATGTGTGGGATAACTAGAGAGTACTCTGGTACCAGTAACAAACATCAAATGTCAAAAGCCTGACAAAATAACCAATAAACTATCATTGCAAAGATGGACTGCAACTAAAATGCATAACACTGATAATAGCATTGTGGTTTTACACATTCACCATAGCCTTCACCTTATTCAACGTGACAGCCCTGAAGAGCATCTAACATTCACAGTCTCTCATATTCATTTAGCAGAAACAAACAAAACTTGCTAAACCTAAGAGACAAATATTGCCTCCATTGATTAGTTAAAAAAACAACAATAACAAGAAGCCCAAATTCAGTTAAGTCAGTCAGTCAGATTACAGTAGCAATTCATTGCTGAATTCTAGTGCCACCATGGAAAGCTTAACAACTTTCAAGAATCTCCTGATGGTAAAATATCTTTACATCACAAAATAAATGAGAAGCAATCATTTCTATTTTACATGGTGGCAACATCGCCTTAGATGCCACATATATTACAGTATACAAATGCATACAACTTTCATTGACAAAATAGCATTCTAACTATAACTTACTTGTTCTAGTGTATGCTGAGCAAGATCAGTTGTTGATATCATCACCCCAGCAGCAAATGAACCCAGTTCTAGACTTAGGCCAAGCTTATCACTACTCTGAAATGTTATAAAATAAAAAAAGCAGATCATAGTGTCATTTAACCTGTAATGCAAAGAAATTTATAGAGGTAGCCAGCTTAAATTATCTCAAGAAACCCTTTAAGATGAAAAGCAAAGCGGAGAATGCAAGGACTTCATTGATAATAAAATGCAACACATCAAATCTTTAGCATATGCAACCGAAATTATATAACGATAACAGCCCAGTTAATTATAGCAGTATGTGACATGCCAAATACACCACTCTTATGTTGGTTCATCTATCTTTAACATTCTCAGGAGGAATCATCTTAAACCAGATGCCAAAATGAAAACAGATCCAATATCTTATTTTTAGTTAGAAAAAAAACCATGTTCAGAAACTTTTAAAATGGAAAGCTATTATTGGATCTACTGTCCCATACAAATTAATTATGATTTCAATACATGGCATATCAATAATTTCAAATATCATGAAGCATTTCCTGATAAACAACCTCTATTCATGAGCTTAACTCTAATACAAGACTTCTCCACCACAATGAAACACCTCAGACATTTAAAGCCACATGCAGCATTGCAATTCACTGGTTCAAATGCTCTAAGTACAGCTCTTTAAGAGCTACTGTTTGATTTCTGTACATGAATAGAAACCCAAATGAAACATAGCGAGCAATAATAGGAGTACTCATAAAGGTGTAACGAAGCGAAATCAAGAGTTGCAGATAGATTGAAAACAAGCAGATGATGCATACCCAGGCTACAAGCAAGCAGAACGCGACTGATGCTAATTGATAAAGTTCATTGGTCTGCAAAAATTCATTAATGTCTTAGAAAAAAGACTGATGTAGCTAAAACACACATTTTTTTTTATAAGCCCACAGCAGAACTTCTTTAAAACAACTTATTTACCAAATAAATGTGTACCTGTGATGATAGGCTCATCATCAATTTAAGAAACCATGGAACCCAAGTACGAGATAATATTGACAGAACAGCCAAAAATGTAATCAACAACACCAACCTGGAAACAAGAGTAAGCATATTACAACAGATAAATAGCTTTACTGTGCCTGAACACACATGCATGTATACATGCTAATTCCAAAGAAAAAAGTTGGCAACTCATGATAATTAATATTTACTTACACTTTAGTCATGGACATTAGTCCTTGAAGAACACCGGAAGTTCCACATAGAACAGGAAGCAGTGCAAACAGCAAACCAACTGCACAGTCCTGAGAGGTAAAAAAATTCCAAAGTAGTAAGTGGTGGAAGGAAGGAAAGTTCACATAGATAACTTAAGTGCCAGAAACTGATAATGGAACTCAACAAACAGAAGTGAGATTTGAAGGATGAATGTAAAGAACCCAACCTGCAAAATTAGAGTTCCAATGGTGACTTGCCCATGAAGGGAATTAATAGAATTCTTTTCCATCAAGAACTTCAATACCTGCACCAAACCATGCACCTTTGAGATCGTTGCATTACATTGTGCATTCTATAATGAGAGTGAAGGTTCAAGTGACTCATGATACATTAGGATAAGGTTTTTACCACTGCTGTTGAAGACATTGAAAGGAATGCACCAACAAACACACCCTCTGAAGATTTACCACCGCATAACTGCAAACAGCATCCAATCAGAACTGCAGCATCAAGAATGAATAACTCTGTGCAATATACTCTACTTGCCAAGAAAAAATATGAATGCAACATGCTCTGCAGCAAAACCAATGGCATAGTACCTCTGCTGTGTGTGCACCACAATGACAGGTACAAACTAGAGGTTTTATCACCAGTGGGTAAAAATAAAGAACTCAACTTCAAAACTTTTGTGTGATAGAAAAGATGCATATTTGGTCCCATTTTACAATGAAACCATGCAGCAACTACCTTAAACACTGAATTGGGAACCATGAGGCAGATTTGAACTCTAATCCCTTTACCACACAAGGTATGAAACTGGTATGGCAGGATTGTCTTTAGCAAAAACTCATTATGGTCAAAGCCTGATGCCAGAATCTAAGAGCCAAAAATTATTGAATAGGAAAAACAAAGATGATGCTGTGTTGAATATGGGATCATTTCTATAACTGTCGTCATTTCAAATTGTCAGTTTCTCAGCCAAAAATTGCATATGTTGAATCATTTCTTATTTCTTCTTATAGATGTTTTCTAGAATGCGATGTTTGGTTCCTTGTGATTGGTTAAACAATCAATTAGTGTATTCTTTGGTAAAAGTGGTCTTCACATATTATCGAAACTCAGCAATATAATTGCATATAATTTCTGAAACAATAAGTAGATAATCATACCATGGCTGTAATGCCACATAAGAACATGAATAAAACAATTTCAAGCAGACCTCCTACAACAGCAACTGCCCGGACAACTCGAAGCTGAAATTGAAGAAGATGAACTTTGAATATAATATTAATGAAAAAACAAAAATTGAAGAAGGAGGTCGAGAACTAACCTTTGTTGTTGAAAACTCCAAGCCCAAGGCAAAAAGAAGAAAAATAACACCAAACTGAGCCACCGTCTCAACCTGGCAGATGAAAAACAAGTGAATTGTAAAGTTGGTAGAAGAAAATTAGCATCAATAACAAGGTAAGCTAGGGCATTAAGATTATAAAATTGCAAACAATAACTCAGAAGATTGTAATTGGTGTTCACAAAACATCATAAGAAGATAATATGGAATCTTGTTTATAGTTGCAATTACAACAGAGGTGAACCATTTAACTATTGATGGAGAAAACTATATTTAATACCCTCAAATATTAGAGAACGTTCTGATGTAAAGAACAATCACTTTTATGATTGTGAAATGGTACGGGTCAATCATCAGAATTCTAAGATTCAAAGCTAAAATAATCCAATTAGTCGTTACTACTAGATTATGCATTCAGAACCTGTAATATATCCAAGTACAACACTAAGGCAGAGAAAGAATCATCCAGAAAGGTTTTAGGGGAACTGGTAAAGGAATGCATATCTATGCTACATACTTGAACCATTTCACTGACAAAGTTAAACCCTCCAGGACCAATAATGGATCCTGCTAGCAGGTATCCAGTGATGACCTGCAAGAATTTACGATTAGAACAATGATATAAGAGTAGCATGATGAGATGGTATAATTTAACTAAATGAAATGCTCCGACATTGATATAGCATTGCAGTGAGTCATGAACTAAGCAGAGATCAAATATAACCAGACCGGTTGTCCAGCACAAGCAAACGCAATGCCACCACAAGTTGCAGATACAATGACGACAACCAAATCTGATATCAATCTACAAGGCAATAAACTCAGATTAAATTACCAGCTGACAAAGAGAAATAAATTGAATGAAATATAAAATATCAGTACACTTACCGCAAGTCTAGCTGCAGCACCGGATATTTTGATTTAAAGTTTGATATAATGAAGACATTATCCTGAAACAAACAATTATTTAGCAGGTGAACACTAGCAATGTCACCAACTCAGGATAGGTTTAGAAAAGCAATCACACCTTTCGATCTATCAGTGTTGGGGTATCTTCTGGTCCATTCTCATTGTCCAAATTAAAAACATCATGAAATTTAAACGACCTAAAATGAGATTCAGAAGAGAAATGTTTCAAATGATATAGCAGCATTCATATACCAAATAAAAGCAAAAGCCAACTTAAGGTTTAAAAAATAATAAGGAAAGCCACTAATTTACAAGACAGGAGCTTATACTTTTCCTCTTTCGTGTCATTTTTCTTCGATTTAACTCTGGCAACAGTTTCCAAAACTGCCTGAGCAACGAAAAGGTATCAAGAAGATATGTTCAGCAAAAATTTGTTCTAAATGAATCCAAACAAGGGGAAAGATAAAAGCTCTAAACCAAGCAGACTTTTCTCAAAGCAACTAGATCAAATTTATGATGAACAAGAAAAAAAGATCATAACCACAAGTAGAGTACAGGTGAAAAACACCGCCATTGCCAGTTTTTCTCATAACAATCATAACCACAAGTAGAGTACAGGTGAAAAACACCGCCATTGCCAGTTTTTCTCATCACAATATAAATTTCGATTAAAAACTACTTGATTAGAATCTCAGTATATATGGTGAGAATTATAAAAGCATGAATTAGTTAAAAAAATTCTAATAAACCATAACAATGAATCAAAGCGAATGGCATCATCTGCCTTGTTGAGTGCATTGTGCCTCAATCACTGATTATAATGTTAAATAAATTCATCTTACATCCAAAACTAAACGCTCCAACGGAGTCAAATCTGCTGTCATTCAAAATTTGAGAAAAGAAAACAAAAACAACCAACCTGCTGTTCAGCTACGCTGTTGTTGAAGCTTCCGGCATCAGTTGCTGCCGATAAGACAAATAAGTGAGGAAGGAACCATGATTAGCTAGGTGATGAAAATATGCATGCAATGATCCGGTGATTCACATCTTGCACAAACAATAACCAACATAGTAGAGTCTCAGCGCAAATTGAATTTCTGGACTCTATTGTACTGTCATCTACCTTCACAATCTAAAATGCACGCAGGTCACTACATCATCAAATCAAGCCTAACAATTAAAAATTGAATGAGATTTAAAGACCAAAAATTCTCAATAAGACTGATAAACCCATCAAGTTTTCGATCCTGAGATCGAGTTCGTCAGTTCTGAAAACGAATCTAAGAAGACAAGATCTAATCCTCTATATATCAATGGTACATTCCCCGTCAATAGAGTAAAATTCACCAAAATGACACTCAACAAATGGCAAGCGTTAATAACAAAGAAATATATATAATTAACTAAATTAAGCATGATGAAATACTTCTTGAACGCAAAATCAAGAAGTAAACCCTAAAATTAAGAAAACGAACCTTCGTTTTGGTCATTCTCAGTGAACTCTTTCTCGAGAGCTTTATCGATCATATCAGCAAAACTACCGCCTTCTTTAGGTTTAGGTAGAGAAGTGTTAGAGATTGAAGCGTTGGCGTTGAACTCGAGCCGATCTGAGTCGGTGAGTTCGTCAGCGAGTGAGAGGGAAGCGAAACAGAAGAGGAAAAAAATGAGTTTGCAAAGAAATGGTTCTCTTCTCAACATTGCTTGGAGGAGAAACGTCAACGTTGATAGATTATTTTTTTTTTTTCTTTTGTGGGAGCGGGGTGGGGGGGTGTTCTCTTTTGCTTTGGGCGCTGAGAGAGAGGGGGAGAGAATGCAGGAGAGAGTAGTCAAGTAGAAGTCATGAATCGAATATGAAGGAAACCAGAAGCAAACCAGAAGCAAAGATCTAATTCTCCAATTTGCTTTTTTTTGTTATTTTTTATTATTTTTCTTCTTTTTAATCGGAAACGGGACTGCTAGGTTTGTGGGAGTTTGATAATATTGTTTTTTAAAATATTTTATTTTTTAAAAATTATTTTTAATATTTACATATACATTAAAAAGATTTGAAAATATGAATAAATAAAAATAAAAATAAAATTTTAAAAAACATTTTTAAAATATAAAAATAAAGGTGGTTTAGTTTTAGTTTCAAAAGAAAGGTGATGATTTAAAAGTTTTATTTGCTTAATTTTATCATCAAATCTTAAAAGATTGATTTATTCTTTAAAAGGTATTAGATCTGTTTTCTTAACACTTTTCAAAAAAATAATTTAATCTTAATTATCACGTAAATTAATCCAATATTATCCTTTAAATTTGAAAAATAAAATCAATTGGGTTCTGCAACAGGCACACCAGGTGATATGCTCAAAAATATTTTCTTAACGAGTGTTTTGATTTAAATATGAATAATTTGTGTGGGTAACTGGGCCACAGGCAAAAGTATATTTTGTTTGAAAAATGACTAAAATAGTGAGTGGTTTTATTTTATTTTCTTATAGAACCACAAATTAGGGAGACAAGGGAGCTGAGAGAAATGCAAGTTGGGTGCATTTGTAGCTGTGTCCTTGACTAGAGTTCAAAACCCATGATCGACTATGACTGTGTTTTCAGGGTGGTCTACTTTGTTAGGCATGTCGGTCCAAAATGGGTGGGTATGGAACCCAATATATTTATATATATATATATTACAAAATTTTCATTACATTTATAAAATTCTCTTCTTATTTCTATATAGAAAAGGTAAGATCCAACTAAAAGTAACCAATAATCGGCTGAGGAGTAGTGTTTATCAATCAAAGGTGAGTTTTTTTTATAAAGAAACCAAAACTAGCTTCTCGAGATCCTCACACCCAATGCATCTCCAGCTTGTTGCTGGAGCTCTTCTTGTTGCCGAAATGCCAAGATATACAGTAGATTAATGATTCTTCATTGAAATTCAATTGGGTGGAATAAAAGAAGTTACCTTTGATCTCCATCATTTTCTGCTAAAAAAACAAATCTAAGTTTCTGCAAAAACACTTTACGACGGCAAAAACAAAACAGCCACAATCAAGAGAGCTTCCAGGCCCGCGGTAGGATTCTGGCAGATCAGTTCAGGTTTCTCTGCACAGAGAGCTTTGATAAAGGCTGTTAAAATTCAATACGGTAGCTGAAAATTTACTACGTACACATTAAATGGCATGGACAGCATTTTTAGTTTTACAGCCCGTATGTAAGCACTAAATTGCTCCCTGTGAATGTCCTACATATTTACTTTTTCTTCATTTCATATATTTACAACCTTCTGCATAAAGAGGTAAGCTGTCACGGTTTCATCTCAAACATGGACCAAAATCCTGAAGGGCATGCCACAGACTGATATTAATTACCCTCACTGAGGACCGGTCTACCAGTCTAGAAATTTATTAAGGTCTGTTTTGAGAGGTTCGCTATCGAATCTGCTATAACTCTGGCACTGGACTTCATGTAACCACCTGAAACAAGAACAAGTTACATTACTAAACAATGCATGTAGCTAGACAGATTTATCCAAGATGAATTCTCACGATGTAACCAATCAAACAATTCATATCCTATATGGTAAAGCTCAGATTGTCTAATTATCATGCATGAGCAACCTGGCCTAGATGGTCAAAGACACTCGAGGATGAAAAATAAAGGTTGCAACCACAACCACACCACAACCCAGACCAGTTGGGGTCAGCTATATGGATCCTTTTGCACCATTCCATGCGATATATCTCAATCTTTTCTCTGTCTGTATCTGAGAGAAGCAATACAAAGGGAAGACAACATGCTATTTCTCTTCGGAGAAGCAAAAGGAAACTACTTTTAAGTCTCGAGATGAAATGAATCAAGGTAAGCATGGAAAAACCCTAGGGAATTGCTGGTTCAGATACTATACGCATGGACAAAATGCTTGACAATTTGGAGAAACCCAAGCATCGTGTTCACACCTCTGCATAATTTCAGGCTTCGTCCATCCGAAAATGGAACCAACGCAAGTTGTAATTTCTTAAACAGTTTCTAGCAACCTAATGCAGTTTGCAGTTTGGTTGACGACCATGATTACCAAGAAGCTGGATCGGATACAATTTAGTAATGGGATCATAAAATTCTGTGATGGGTCTTAGTATATGCGGAGATGTAACTGAAGGGCCTCATATTCCATCCACCAAAACGGAAATCATAGAAGAATGAAGCATATGATAATCAACAGATTTTTCTTTGCAAGGGACCAGTCTCTCTCAACCAACCAGGCTATGGAAATTTAAAGCACACACAGGAATACAAGCACAAACCCATGCATAGGCAAGTTTGACCGTTACAAACTAAGCATGAATTTGAAAACTGAACCTGATGTCAACATGACAAAAGAGGCATTCTTTTCACGAGCAAACCTGAAAACTTTCTCATCTCTGCTAGTTATTCCATCAGGGCTAATCTGCACCAAGCATAGTATATTACATGGGTTCCTACCAGACTCGCGATGATTAATTAACTTCTTATATGGTTACAACAGCACATCCATTTCAAGTAGCACATACATTATCTCCTTTAGTTAATCAATAACAGCTCAAGAGAAAATAGGCCACCTAAATTCTATTAATTTTTTCTTAGATTCTATAGATGCATCCTCGACAGTTTCAAATCCAATTCATTCAATGACATCAGACTGGCATGATGAAAGTTATATAATAAACTGGAGATTATCATGTTGGTGGGATGATTAAAGCTCGGCTTATTATACAATTCCTCTGGCATAACAGCCAAAAAAGCCCAATGACAATGCAAGATTCTCATCATAACTTCTGCACATTTAGGTGCTATTACAGATTTAAACACTTGCAATATTTTTCTGCACAAATAGATCCAAGGATTGTGATACCTTTAGCCTCCCTAATGGGTCTCCATCTAGGATATCGGTGCCGGCATTGAAGACCACCAACTCAGGATCAAACATTTTACCAGCAACCTAACATTCACACCTTGTAATAATTAGTGTCGCATAAACATAATCTATAAGAATAGATTCGGCATAACAAATGCATCAGATCCAGGAATTTCAATGCATAAAGTAATAAAGATCTAGAAAAACCTGCGAAGTGAAGTGATAACTGCGAAGTAATGCCTTTGTAGTTCTTTGTAGTTCTTTAGGTTACAAAGAACTACAAAGGCATTACCAAAATCTATATTGACATACTGTGCCGATGCACTAACTGAAAGAATGGCATAAAGTCAACACCAGCATCTTTAGGTTACAAATAACTATATATTGTGCCGATGCACCAAACTCGACTAAGCCGAAAAGGAAGAGTTATAGGTAGTTCACAAGTATCAAGGCTATGGAAAATTGTTCAACAAATTACAGGTAGGCACATAGCAAAAAAAGGATGAAACTGAAATTGGCAAAAGATAAAATCAAGGAACCCAGTGAATGCTATAAGATGGATGAAGTTTCGGAATAAAGAAGCCAGCACATAGCATATAAAGAAGACTATCATGGACTCAGACTGAAAGCTTATGCTCTATTGAGTTGATACAATTGAACAAAAATAGAGAGGCAGTGAAAACAATTTTAAAGGAGGCATGAATGTTTACCGCGAGTGCTTCATCAAGTTTCACCAAGTACTCATCTGTTGTGGTACCACTCTGTCCACAGGGGAAAAGGAATAAATTGTATTCTGGTGCATAGTTCAACAACCAAAATCCAACTTCACCAAAAATTACGTACCACTACTTCAACCTTCTGATCAATGTATCTCCTAGCTTCATGATCCTATCAGAGAAATACCCACAAACTAAGAATTAAAACTAAAAAAACCACAATAAACAAATTATCTTTTTACCTGATAGCAACTTGATTGTTAAAACAGATGAAATCCACAAATTAACTACAGAGAGCGATATATGTATAAAATATATAGAGAGAAAATGGACAACTTTGAATTTATGCAACTTACAAAAGGATATATTTCAGGGTTGTACATATCCAGAATATAAACTCGTCCTGTCAGAAAGAAACAAAATTTCAAAACTACTTAGTCAAATACAATATGAATGGACTAAAACATCGCAAGGGGAGAAGAACAGATAAACATACTGTCATTGGAAAAATCCCTTTCATGGCCATTTCCTTGGTGTGCATCGAGGTCAATTATCATCACCCTGCAAAATTTTGCAAACAGTGAGGATAGAAGCGTGTTCATAAAGGATGGTTGTCAACTGACACTATAGCAGCATGAACAAAAAAAAAGTAGCATCTACTTCATCTGAGCAGCAGCCATTACTTTGATATATCAAGCCGGTTGAAGGCATAGTGAATGCAAAGAGAAATGTCTGCATAAGCACAAAATCCACCTCCTCTTTCACTACAGCAGTGATGGAAACCTCCTCCAACATTGATGGCCCACCCTCGCTCTTTTGCAAGTTTTGCTGCCAGAACAGTTCCCCCTACCTATGGTAGGCTATGATCAGTGTAGACACCATGCTATGTACAGAAATTTGAAACCTTGCAATTCTTCTTGTTGTGATGACATGGACTTCAACCAAATCTATTTCATGAATCTAATTTGATAAAAGTGATTAAAAATTTGCTAAATTTAAGGTCTTTTTCTTTGTTAAACCTATTGCAATGGTCAAATCTGTGAAGATAGTTGAACATCATCAACTTAATCAAAATTTGGTCAGACAGAAACATTGTGATTCAATTTGGTGAAATATGGTTTAACCACAGAATCAAAGCAAGAAATGGAGAAGTGTGGCCAAATTGAGTTGCAGTTATAATATCATCTCCACTAACTCGAGCAAATTCTACAAAGACATTGAAGAAAAGATCAAGAATAATATAGCTAACAACCACAAAAGGAGATTTTTGTCCCGTACAGAACTGAATGTAGAATTCCTGACTATATAGCTGACCCGACTAACTTGGAAATGCAGTTCGATTAAGTTGGTCAAACATGGTAAAAATAGTAAGTTAAACGCTGTTTATTTGCATGGTGCTGAACTAAGATTAGTGAATTTTTATTTTTTTTGCACTAATTGAATTGCAGACTTTGCATATGCACCAAAAAGACCATCTATGTTTGGAACAATAGGATTGGTCCCCTGGTCTATGCTCAATTAGCGAGAGCAACATGGAAACCTTTGTCTTATACGAAGATAGAAATGATACACCAGCCATGCAAATTTAGTTGCAATAGATGTCACCTGTTCTAGATAGATTAATCCACCTTGCATAAAACACTTTGAGCCTAAGCGATCTTATGCATACTTTTCTCATTTCTCATAGCATTTACAAAGAAATCCCAAAAGTTGGGAAAAACTCCCTTCTTGTAGCCATAAAAAGAAAAAGGATATCTGCCGGCAACACATTGCAGTAATGACATTATATTGTTGAGATATTATCATATCTTCATTTTGTTTGGATCTGCTGACACTATTTTACATGTATGGGATGATTCCTACCAAAGAAAATTATACTGTGCATAAAATATTCATTAATTGTGCATTTTTTACCAATGTTAATTCATTGGCTGAAATGTCAAATTTAGAGAGTACCTTTAAAATCCTTCGGGGTTTATATCATATTTAGCTAAGTTTCACAAAGTTGAGCAAATAAGCTGGATTGGACAAATTTATTCCATGTTTATCACAATAACAAGAACTGAAAAGATTATCTAAAATCGCCTTAAAGAAACATGGAGTCTAAAGTTTATCCTTACAAAGTAAAAATAGAGGTCAAATATAAACTATACATACCTGCTTGCGAAATGGGTAAAGAACTTTTTGCTGCACAAGACAATTGGGAAGTAGTGCCACTGGGGGAACCTGTATTTTAGATCAAATACTGTCGTTTTGAGATCATCACTAATTCAAAGTGATCTGTTATCAATCAAGTTTAAAAAAATAACTTAGATAGGTTTTGTTTGCAAAGCAGTTTGCAAATTAGCTGGATTGGACAAATTTAGTCCATGTTTATCACAAGAAGAAGAACTGAAAAGATTATCTAAAATCGCCCTAAAGAAACATTGAGTCTAAAGTTTATTAACTGGGAAATAGTGTGACGGGGGACCTGTGTTATAGATCAAATACTATCATCTTGAGATCATCACTAATTCAAAGTGATCTATTATCAACAAAGTTGAAAATATTGCCTAGGTTTTTTTTTTGCAAAGCAGTTAGCATCCAATATAAAATTTACTACAATTCCAAGAAAGCAATCAAAAAGAAATAGGCAGTAAAAGGAGAAAATATACATCACCTCGATTATCATGGCAACATTTGCACTGCTCTTTAGACTGCTCAAATATGACTCCGTGTGAACCTGTTAAAGAAAACCAATTAGTACAATATATAAATCCGGTCCATAAGCACTCATCTCACATCAATAAGCCAACCATAAGGTAGTAAAATTATTTATCCAAAACTCTCATCCTTGCCGGGCAATTTAAATTGTTCACCAAACTCTCACACAATTTCTAAGGTAAAAATCAGAAATTAACAACACTCCAATTAAAAGTCTGGAGCAAGGTAAATGCAAATCAACACTGAGTTGCATAGATTAAACAGAAGGTTCTTAGTCTCTTTGATGATTTTTCTCCCAAGCATCATATGTTCCCTTAAAAGCATTCAATACAAACAGGAATAAAAAGAGGGTGAAAGTTTTCAAAAAGGTATAGAAAGTACCACAAGGAGATCATCTTTTGACGCTTCTAGAGGTTCAATGATACTATTTTTGTCTAGAACACCATCCACGATGAGGAATCGACATATGCGACCCCATTTAGAAGAATCAAAGGGGTGCCTACATCAGTTACAATTTGAGAAATGGGCTAGTGAGCATTAAGACTGAACTCAAAGACCAAAAAGTCAAAGCCAACAAAAATATGCAAAAGTTTCATTTTTGTAATTCCAAATAATATGTATGACTTATAGATGATTATACCAATAGCAAGTCAGAACTAAGCCATGCGACTTCCCATAACAGCAAATAAGGTCAAAAGCAGAAGCAACAATATAATTTTTTCATCTCTTTAAGCTTTTCCTAGATCTGTAATTTTATCTCAAACGTCCAATAACAAAACAAAAATAAAGTACCAGAAATGTTGCAGTGAAATATGCATGTTTGGGAGTGTGGTTGCGGTTATTTTTCAAAGTGCTTTTCACTCAAAAATGTATCAAAATAATATTTTTTTTATTTTTTACAAATTATTTTTGATATCAGCGCATCAAAATGATCTAAAAACACCAAAAAAGTATTAATTTGAAGTAAAGAAAAAAATTCAATTTTTTTCAAAAACGCTTTTGAAACGCAAAAACAAACAGGACAGCTTGTTAGAATTACAGTGTCCACCAATTTATCGATTTCCCAACCATTCCAAACATCATAAAGCTTGTTGCCCTTAGGCATTAGGTAACGTATTAGTAAGCATGATCATTGACCCAAATGCACTCCACAAACATTGCACGATTTTTAATCTATAGTTTAACTTGTAATCATGATTTATTGAAAAAGACACCAGTGAAGAGCAAAAATTATGCTTTGAACTTTCCAGGGCAGCATATAGATACTAACCATGGTAATTAAAAGTTAAAATCCTTTAAAGGTTTAGCACATTGCAGTGCCAGGAAAGCAAGTACCATTTCATCAAGTTAGAAAACAGATCTGATTACTATGCCAAAGAAAAGGCATGACTAGGTTACATATCTGCTATGTATTCAATACGTTCTTCCGCAGAAGTTCAATACTCTATAAAGTTTTTCAGTGAAAAAGCATCAAATGGTATTATTATAAGGAAGCACAAATTATAATCAAATTTCAAAAACAATTCTAAAATATGATCAGATGCTATTAGCACATAATAAATTACTCTCTATTTAATCTAAACCACAGAAATTAACAATTAATCATACTGTTAAATCTCAAAAAAAGGAAAGGAAAGTAAAAATCAATACCATGACAAAGGTACCATCAACCAAGAAAGCAGCAAATTAATTACAGCTACACAAACAATTACAACAATAAACTTCAAATAAATTATCTTACAGCTTTTCCATGCCGAGAAACGAAATATCATAAGCCGTCGAGTAAATTAGCGGTACCTGCTTGATCAAACATAAAAACTCACAATAATGAAATTAAATTGCTAATTACTTTATTTCTTAGAAAACAAACCTTAGAGAGAGGCACGTCAAAATAGAGCTTGCTAGAGAGAATACGATTTCGGCGGAGAGTAGAGGCATCAGCAGTACTGTTACTCGTTGAAGATGAAGAAGATGACATTGTTAGAGAGCGAATGCAGCGGTAGAGAGAATGTGATGCTTTGATAGCGGCGATTGTGAGGAAGAAATATAGCGTTGATTTGCCGAGATTCCGAGTTGACTCGGTGATTACTGGTGTGACTCGGAACGTCATCAAGATTTTTCGAATGAAAAAAAAAAAATCGGTGCTAGCGTGGTAGCGGTACTGTAGAAGAAAGGAGAAGTGAAAGAGAAACGGTCTTTCACGCGCTAATTAAGAGAGTTTGCGGTTGGGTTTACCGATCAGGCGATGGAAACTTTTGACTGTTTTACACGTGCTAAATATGGTAATGTTGTGTTTGTGATGAATTCTAGTGGTGGGCTGCCGTACTAATGGACCCAGTTGTATGCACATGGCCCTGGCCTGGGTATATGTTTTAATTAAAATAGCTTAATTATTAAACTCGTCCGGCATATCGGGTAGATCCGGAACGTAGACTGGGATAGGCTTAAAAACAAACGACCACGTGAGTTAAACTAGATAAACTTAAACTTAAGTGATTTGGCATCAACTTCTCGTCCGGTCATAATTTAATTTAATTTTTTTAAGAAAAATTTAACAATGATGTTTTAATTTAATTATCCATGCTTGGAAGTAGATTTGAATTTGATGGAGTTTAAAACATTGAAAAATACCAGTTAAATGTTAATATAAATAAAAACTACTAGAATTTTGAAACTTAAACTTCTTGGAAGATAATTCATAATTTTGGTGGTTAAACAAAGAAGTTATAATGTAGGCTAAAATATTTGCATTAAATTTAATGGTTAAAGATAATAGAGTGTTATGGTAAGATAGCACATTTAAAAGAAAATGTAAAGTAACAAATGTGAAAAAATAATTAGGAATCTAGAATAGTTAAGAGAGTCGCAGAATGTCATTTGCGACTTCTTTAATAGAGACAATCTATTTTATTATCAATTTTCTGTAAAATAAATAAATAATAATTCGTACAATCACAAATAATTAGTTCTCCATCATTAAAACACGATTCACATAAGGAACACATAATATATTAAATCACAAATAACAAATGTATACTAACATTTAAAACAACATAATATTTTATTAAAAATTAAACTAATTGTACATCTATCCACAATAATCATAACATATAATAACATGTAATTATATCTAATAATCTCCTCGTCTCATCCAACTCGAGGTGGGACCTGTAATATCCATGTAGATTTGAGAAGGAACAATATCATCCTTACTCGTGGATGGACCTGGGTCGCTCGTGAATGAGTTTGAGATGCTCGTGGACGGGCCAATAACCTCAACACTCCCACACTAAGTAATCTCATCTTCTGCTAATATGTTTCAAGACACTCAACCTCCGCAGTCTCTTGAAGTCCGCCACAATATAAATTGAGCGTGGTGTTGGCCACAATACGTTCCATCTCATTGACACCTTCATGGGTAGCTGTTGTTGCTTTCCAAGCTTCATGTACCAAGTAATTAATCTATATACATACATTAAAAACCAATTAGTAATCATCATTCACAATAAATTATTATGGTATTTAATAAATGTAAAACAATATTGCATACCAATCGATTCTATTTTGGATACTAAGAGGCATGGTGCATCGGGTTGCGTGAATATCTCAGGAAACACGACCGAGTTGATGTAATAAAATGATGTGTAATGAACATATATCATGTCATGTAGATATTTATATCATCCGTAGGTTATCACTCCTCAAAAACACGATCTTTCCTAACATCTCAGAGATCAAAGTAAGATGCATGAATTATTAACCAATTCTCATCGCGCTTACTCTGACGACTAACATTGTGTAGCTCCTCTCTGGTATCAACATAATCCGGTATATGTTGAGATAGTCCAAATTATCGCATTGTCTGATCTGGACAATGCCTTAACAATGTCGAAAGTAGAGCGAAGGGACTTGTGCTGATCAAATATCAGATCCCTCGTGACATATAAATGAAGTTAAAAGTATCAAGTCCTATATATATGGCATCTATATAACCTATCAGAACATATAAAACAATTATCTCAAATAATCAATTGAAACTAAATAACTAGCTTTAAAATAACAAAAAATCAAATACATTTACAATATATACATGATGTGATTGTTGTATGTCCAACTTATCCAGATAAAACTCATGGACATAAGTGGTATTTGACATTTGCTATGAAATGTCTAGCCTCATGTCATTTGACAAGACAAGCCATAAAGTTGGTAGTATATGTTTTTACATTCAATTTATATAAATATCATGATGACTAGAATTAATTATATTTTACTATTACTTGAAACCAATGGAAAGTAGTCTCTGAGTGACATATCAATCATGTTTTTACCCAAGCTCTCTGGAAGCCTGATATGAATATACTCTCATGACTAGAACTATAATATTATTACCACCTAATGTAGATGGACCATCTGCTTATGATGTTTATGTAGTTCTCTGGGAGCTACTAAAAAATCAGGTCAACTCCATAACAAAATAGTTTCCTCGTATAGGTTTACTATTTAAGTAGAGCTCCGACATATTAATCTTATTAATCATAGCAAACTCAAACATTGAATCCACACTCATGTCACTACAAATTGATACACCGACATAACGAGCTTGACTAACCCGGGTTTGTAATATTCTTCAAGTAATTTCAACTTCTATTTCAAATATATTCCAGCCAAGTCGATCATGTAATATTCTCAATAATTTGTTAAGGGACATGTCCGATGTAGCAGTTAGAAATTCATGGTTTTCTCCATTACAAATGATACCATTACTGGTATTGATAATGATACCATGTCCGATGTAGCAGTTAGAAATTCATGGTTTTCTCCATTACAAGTGATACCATTACGGGTATTGATAATGACACCACCATGAAAACATAATATTCCTAAATTATCAGATATTATGTCAAATAACACAACCAAACACGATTATATTTTATTAATATCTTGGGGTTAATCAAAGTGCATCAATTATAAACAAAACATAAATTGATCGATGAATACCTACTTTAATTAAATTCTGGTACCATAACAAAATTATCAAATAAATTCATGTATTTCATAGCTAGTGTTATTATTTTATACAAAATTCAATATAATTCATAATTTAACATAAATCAATACTGATTATCTAATTACATAATATTTTTAATTCATAATGTTTCAGAGAGAGAGAAAAATGAGTGTTTAAAGCTACTAGGGAGTGTTTTTTAATGGTGCAGAGAGAGATCTTGACCGGTGGTGAGAGGGGAGGGGGAGAGAGGAGAAAAGGAGAGAGAGAAAAACACGTGGTATTAAATTCTGAACAAGTCCCAAATGGTATATGCAATTGGTGTCAGTGTTCTTAGTTTTCTAAATATTTTTCAATTGACTTTGTCAAGTTTTTTTATTATGTTAAAAAAAAAGGGAGATTATACACTAGTCTATTGGCATTCACCAAACAACAAAGTCAAGCATAAATGCTTCTCTAACTTCTACTGCTACTAATTATTTTCATGTCCTTTCCTTGAAGATTCCTCGAGGCCTTCACTAGTTATTTGAATCTCTTGGTTTTGATTATCAAAGATGAGATAACGATGGGCTTTTTTCCGTTGTTCCGAGATAGAATTAACTTGCTCCAATCACATTAAAACACGTGACAGCTTATAATTTCAATCTCTATCTCCCCACCTTAATCAATTGATTGTCATGCAATCCTTTCAATATTAAAACCAAATGCAGGATTTTCTTTGTTTCTTGAAGAATCAATTGATTCGTAATTCTAATTCCAATGCGAAGACCGTCCATTATATCAGAGAATCATTTGCTCTGAGGCTACATCACTCACTGCTTTTTGTATTTTAAAAAAAATTTGATTTTTTTTATTTTTAAATTATTTTAATATACTAATATTAAAAATAATTTTTAAAAAATAAAAAATATAATATTTTAAACCTCTTAATTAGTCTATATAGATCAGCATAAATGAATTCAGATCGGATGACAAACCTTTGAGTGTCAATGATGGACTTCTAAGTTCCGTCTAGAATCAAGAATCGATACAATCGTAGTCAATTCAACGATTTGCAATTTTGAGTGATTGATGAGAGTGGAATCACACGACACACTATGAGACGGTTCCCCCCCCCCCTCAAGATGAGACGTGTGGCAAAAACTTTACAGAGTAAAACAACTATATAAAAAAAAGTCGAGGATATAACACCCTAACTACACGTGGCAGAGCTACTCCCAGCAATTCATAGCGCAACCAAATTAATTATGAACTTAGCTGTCATAAATCAAACTTTAACACGTATATGATTTAATAACATTCTCAATTCTTACAAGCAACCATAGCGACATTGTCTGCGTTAATTATTGTGGCTTTGATTTAATTAATGAATCCTCAACTAAGAAGTCGGCTCAACATCATTATTTATATGAATAGTCTAGTGGGGTCACACGCAATCGGTCATAATGGACCACAGACAAGCTATAATTTAGTGGGGGTAGTGAGAATTTAAGATAATTTTGTTTCACGATTCAAAAATATTTTTTTATTTTAAATTATTTTTTAAATTTTTTTATATTGTTTTGATATATTTATACAAAAAATAATTTTTAAAAAATAATAAAAATATTATTTTAATATATTTCTAAATAAAAAACAATTTAAAAACTACTACTTATTCAAACTAGTATTTAATATAGTAACACCAGGTGTTAAATGCTTACATGGATTAATGTGCTCTCTTTCTCATTCAATATTTCTTACATGGTCGGTCGGAAGTCCAATCAGCAGAATAATTTTGCTAAAGAAATCATCATGGTTGTATGGAGAATATTTATTTGACGATATATTAGTTTTAAAGAGATGGTGATGGCAATTTTCAAGAGCCTATTTGGCCTCTGCCGTGCTGGATTTTGCCTTGACTATTGTGCCGTGATATGTTTTGTTTTTTATGCAGTGTCTTGATGTGTTATAAAATAAAAATACATAAATTATTTGATAATAAATTCTTATGTCACGATGCTAGTAAATTTATTGCCATGTAATCATGCAGCACATCAAGAAATTCTTGTAGCTAACAATAGGAGGAGGTGATGAAATAATAAAAACTTAGAATTAAAAAGTTTAATTTTTTTATACTTTCAAGTTTAAATCTTATAATTGCTAATATAATGGTCATTAGATGCCTACATGGTTATTAACTTCAGAGCTCGTGAAATTAGTCGAGATACGCGCAAACTAGTCCGAACACCCGCGTTAATGATAATAAAGAAAAAATTCTAGTAGCTAAGTTAAAAAAATGGAATGGTATTTCAAATTTGAGATGTCACATTAATTTAATATTCTAGTACTTGTATTTGTTTCTGTTTAAAAGTCCTATCAAACATACTTGTCTCTGTATTTAATACCATGAATAGTTTATAACAAGATAAAATGTTCATTGTTAATATTCATAATTATGTAAATGTTTATAATTAGAAAATACAAGCTGGCTCTTAATAAAATTATAGTACTTGTATTTATGGATATAAGGTTTGGAATGTGAAACAAGGGTAAATATGCACCATTCACAATTTCTCAAGTTATAACTTAAACAGATTTTAAGGCCCTTTTTTTTTTTCAAAATATAAGTAGCAACTCATCTAAAAAAACATTTGTCCCGATGTTTTTGAAATATAATTCTTAGGTTTAGTTTTTTAAATTAAAACTTTCATAGTTTTAGGTTTTATTTTATTTTATTTTTATTTTTTTGGGTTGATTCTATTGGGTTAACGCTTTATAATTTTTTATTAAAAAATTTATTTTTAAATATTTTTTAATATATAAACAATTTATCAAATTATAAATATTTTGCAGTTCAATCCCCTATACTTTTTTAATCTTTCAAAATGCAATTGTATTTTTAATTACTATTTAGTTTGTTTAAGATCATTTTTCTTCTTCTAAATTTCATGTTTTTCTCTCAAACTTTATACTTGTTTTTTTGTTTTTATTTTTGCAAGTTTTTTTATCAATATTTTCTCAACAATTCCATTCTTTAAAATTAAATTAAATGATATTTAAATTTTTTAATTAAACTCGAATAAAAAATTTAACGAATTACAAGCTTTTTAGATTAGAACGGTTTTAGAAGTTTTGACTAGGTCTTTTTAGTTTTTTCTCTTTTTTTTTAAGGATGTTTTATGTTTTTCTTGAAGTTTTATTTTTTTTGTTTTTCTTCAATTAGATTAATATTAAGTTGTTTGATAATTCATATAGATTTGAGTGTGATTTTTTTTTATTGTTTATTTTTTTTGTCAATTTATTTATTTATTATTATTATTATTCTTATATTATTTAAATTATAACTTGAATCAATGACTAAAGACGACTTGAATGTTTTTTAGCTTACATAAAAATTAAAAAAAAACTCGGCCCACGGCCGAAACGCTAGCAACATATCTAGTTAAACCAAGGCTGTTAAAATAAATACAGACGTTAGCCGCACCTTAGAGGCAACAAAATAACAATCCGCGGTGTCAATTTATGTTTAAGGATAAACACCGTATAAAGTACAGGCCTTCGTGTCTGTCTTCTGCAATAAACAGACATTTCGACATCCTATTCTGTGTGTCTTCAGCAGTTTCATCGGTCAAATCAATCAATGCAATGCCATCTTCCATATTAGGATTCCCTTCAAGTGCTGCTCATAATCTCATGAACTCTCTCTGCTTACTGCCTCCATGGATTTCAACAACAGCAGCAGCAGCAGCAGAGCACCTGTATTATTATATCACTACATCCTCTTAAACCTTCATTATTATAGCATTTTGTGTTTGTTATATTTTGGCGACAATTCTGGAAGAGAATCATTTTTTTTTGTAATATTTTTTTAGCAGAGATTGAGTTCTTTGACGATTGGGGAGCGGATCTGTGCCGCGTGTATACCATTTGCGGCGATCATTGAGATTTTCATTCTGGCTGTTGGTAATTGCTTTGAGTGGCGGCCAAGTGTTAACAGAAATCGATGTGGTTTCCTAGATATAGCTCGCCTTGCCGATGGATCTCGATGTACTGCCCCTCTCTCTCAGTTTTTGTTATGTTTTGTTCCCTGGTGGTCATTGAATAATAATCAAAGGGCTGATTGGTTTCTGAGAAAAGCAAAGAAAATAATTTAATTTTAATTTAGCCTCTTTTGCATTAGCTTAATTTGAGTGAAGAAAATAATTTAATTTTAATTTAGCCTCTTTTGCATTAGCTTAATTTGAGTGAAGTTTAGGGGGAACAACATGGGTATTGTGTTTGTTTTTGGGTGAAAATGCTTGTATTTAGATTTTTATCTGTTTTAATAATCAAAAGAGAATAGTGTGGTTGAGTTTTTAATGGAGATGATATTGCAGTTACTGTTAATGAAGTGGAGGCCTTGTACGAGCTGTATAAGAAGTTGAGTAACTCGATAATCAAAGATGGCTTGATTCACAAGGTGATTTTAATTATTTGACTATTGCTAATTTGTTTTCGTTTTTACAGTGTTTGTCTGGCAAGGCATGGTGCCTGGATGGACTTTGATTATTATTTTTTAATTCAAAATAACTTGTAGAGAAGTCTATGATGGTTGAGGTTGAAATATTCATGGGTAACTTAAGCTTCCATGAAATTGAATGGCCATTGTGTGACTGCTCATTTGGATTTTAAAGAGTCCAGGTAGTCTGCTATGCCATTATACATGACATATAGCTGAAGTCTCCCTTATGGTTATGATGTGTACTTTTGTTTTTTGTTTTTTAATTGGATAATCTCAAGAATGATCAATTTTATTGATGGATGTTAAAATCAGAATTTGTCCCTACAACTCATGATTTATAATATCAAGCTTTTCTTCACATACCTGAAAAGCGGTGAAGTGAACAAATGGTTATGTAATTATCAGGTTGACAGTTAGAAATTTGTGCATGGGACTTATAAATGAAAAAATAGGTATAGCTGATGATCTAAAAATTGCAAAATGAAAAAAACGGAATCAATGCACTTGCTCTCTGGTGATGTTAAATTTCATAGCATTTTGGTTCTCAAATGGTGTAACTGATTGATCATGCAGACAAACATTAATTTTTGTTGCATATTTGACAGTATTCTAGACTTGACCTGTGACTGCATGCTTTAATTGTTTGTGCTTGTTATCTTGCAGGAAGAGCTTCAATTAGCACTATTCCAAGCTCCTCATGGCGAGAATCTTTTTCTAGACCGGGTAATGAACCTTGAACAACTTCTATTACGTCCTCATTTCTATTGCTTCAGTTGGTCAAATAAGTGCAAAAAAGATTTTGACACAAGCAATAGAAATATTGAATTGGCATTTGTAGATCTTTCATAATTGACTCGACTCCCACTGTGAAAACAACGCTATTGATCATGGATAATATATACGTGCATAATATGAAATCATTTTAGGTTTGATGTTTTTCTTGGCATAGAAGTCAAGAGTTGATATTTGTAGGAGCCAAATAACAGATTTACGTTTCCAAAAAGAAAAAAGAATTTATGACACAAAATATGAAATATGCATTTGGAGAATGGTTAGTGTGTGCAATTGGCCAAATCTTGTGCTGAAGACAATATGGATATTAATGAGAGGAGTTCCCTTACATTTAATTGCTGTTCTTACATCCACTTATTTTTGTAACCGACTGTTTTAAAATAGTGTGCTTGTCTTTTTTTCTTCCCTAGCTTTTTGATCTCTTTGATGAAAAGAGAAATGGTGTAATCGAATTTGAGGAATTTGTCCATGCACTCAATGTGTTCCATCCCTACGCACCCATGGAAGAAAAAACTGATTGTGAGGGCTCAAGGCTCAATACTTTTCTTTTGATTCACGAAAATAAATTGGAATTGTGGTCATGTTTCATCCCCACAAACTCTGTTTTTTGGCAGTTGCATTTAGGCTGTACGACCTGAGACAAACTGGGTTCATTGAACGAGAGGAAGTGAGTATCCTGTACTGGCTTTTGTTCTCAAGTGATTGTTGCCATAGTTAACGGGCAAGCTAATTTAAATACTGAAAAAAATATACTCATAGTATCAACTAAACTTTTATATATTTGGCCTTTTAATGATTTCAGGTTAAGCAAATGGTGATTGCCATTTTATTGGAATCTGATGTGAAATTGCCAGATGATCTTTTGGAGGCTATCATAGACAAGGCAAGCCGTAGTCTAAATATTTATTTTCTTGTTCCTACTTCCGACAATTACATTTGATGCTCACATAGTACCTTCAATCTCCCTTCAGACATTTGCTGATGCGGATGCCGACAACGATGGTAAAATCAACAAAGAAGAATGGAAGGCTTTTGTGGTTCGACATCCAAATCTATTGAACAACATGACTCTTCCTTATCTGAAGTAAGTGGCTTGCCTTGTACCTTGTGCACTTTCCCTGTTTGTAAAATTCGTCCATTTTGCATTTTTCATTTTGCCAATTTCTCCTCTCTTTGACCTTGACAGAAAATTCATGAAAACTACTGATTGGACTTTGCTATTATCATCATTATCTTCCAGGGACATAAGCACTGTCTTTCCAAGTTTTATTTTCAACACTGAGGTTGAGGATTGAGCATTCTCTAAGCTAGATGTTTTAAAGAGTTCAGCTTCTCACAAAACCGCTTCACAAGGCAGTGTTTGGTAATGCATTTACACTGCGTTTGAAAGTTCTTTTCAAAGTGCGTAACATTAATTTGATGCCTTTTAAAGTGCTTATGGATGATTTTGATGCCTTTTAAAGTGTTTATGGATGCTTTTGATGCTAAAAACATAAAAAAGAACCTGACAACTCATCAAGTAATGTTTTGAGTACAAATGCATTTTTGCAAAAGCACTTTCACTGCATTACAGAACACAAATTTTATATTAAAGAGGCTTTCATCTGGATCAGAAAAGCCATATATTGACCTGGGGAAGGAACTGTCTACCTCCATTAAGCAAAGTCAAAACCTAAGTGGTCGCTTCATGGGAGGATCGCATGGTTCATCGTGGCTGGCCTACGATCTAATCTAACCTCTTTGCTGTACAGTGAGAAGGGAAACTTTCTGTAATAGAAAGTGGCATTATTGCTTTTAAATTTTGCATTTGGTTGTCTTGTGTACATTCTTTTGGTAATCAAAGGTTGCTGATTGGTGCGCGCGCGATACTGCGTGTGTGTGAACTTAACTAGACAAGGCGGGGCACTTGCTATGGCAAGGACTGATAGGTGGCAGGGCGTTTGCCATGGCAAGCAGTGGCAAGCAACATGCTAAGCACACTCACTACTAGCGAGTAATGCACCTGTCATGACAAGTTCTGGCAAGCTTGTCATGTGATTGGCCGTTACAATTTTTTTTAGGGTTGTTGCTTGTCTGCGTGCCCAGCAGCATTAGAAGTGTTAAAAAATACTAGTTTATATGTAATATTTGCATTATCTTACATGATTTGACATGTTAAAGTGGGATAATATAGATTTTACAGATGATAATAAGTAAAACAATTTTATAAATGATTATCACGAGTGAGTTGGGTATGAGTTGAGATTTTTAAAACTTGCCTAGTCTTATATAAATCAATGTAATTAACTTACCTCTTGGTATGGATAATAATTTTCTCTCTATTTATTTTGTCTCTCTCCTTCACATTTACAACTGTCTCATTTTCTAAATTTCTTTCTCTTTTCTCTCTTCTATATTTTCACATAAATTATTATAGTTTTTTTTTTAAGTTTGTTATGATAAATTGCAGTGCATTTTACTATTTCAGTCATTTCTATCCTGTAACTAAGAGACCATGAGAAAACAAATAAAAATTTCAAGAATTCATATTGAATTTTTATTTTTTTAGTTAAATCACAAACTCAAAAGCACTTTATAATCTCACCTGCAAGTCTATTTTTGTATTATATTGCACCCTAATTATTTGATAAAATGCTTGACTATAATTTTTGTTTTTGTAGAGATTATGATAGTTTTTATGTTATCTCTAATATATGTATTTTAGGGGTTTTATTTAGTTTCAACCTAATATTTTTTTTAGGATCATCAAAAAATAAAAGAATGAATATGTCCAGCTTGTGGATATTTATAATATCCAAAACAAATTTATATATTCAACCAACTTGAGTCAAAAACAAATTGAATGAGTTGAGTTTATATTTTGTAAAATATGAGAAGTTGAGTTAGATATAATTATAAGTTAAAATCTGACCAACTATATCCATGAATTCCCTAAACCAACATTATATTAGTCTGATAAGTTATTTTTTATATATAAAAAAATACCTTTAATTTCCTCGCGTGTTGTGGATGACAAGCCAAGATGTTTTGCGAGGTAATGTTTGGTTATTATTCTGAGATAAAAAAACAGGAACAATAAAGATAGAAATATGTTTAGTTAAAGAGATAAGGATACGAAAATAAAAGTCATTGAAATAATTTCAAAGTTAATTTATGAAAGTTAATTTAGGTACTTTTAAAACATGAGGTAAAAAGTTAACATATTTTATAGACAATATATTTTTTATTTTTTTATCTTTAAGATATCTAAGTAAAAAACTTATAATTTCAATATTGTCCAATTAAAACATATAAAGATAAAAATGATTATTATCATAATTTTAAAACTTAACCTGGAGATTAACTCCAGGCAAGGCTCAAGTTACGAGTTGTGAGGAGTTAACTTAATTTTTTTAAATGATTGTAACGATGTTGTTTAACAAAAAAAAATCAAATAAAAAGATGAGTTTTTGACCCGATTCTTGTTCAGGTTTTATTCTAGTTATGAGCTGACCCGAGTTTTTAACAATAATATGTATGAGGGGTAAAATAGATTTTTTTAATATTTTTATGTCTTGTTCACCATCAATCAAACAAGATATGAAGACAATTACTTTATCTTATACACCACAACCAAATACAATTATCTTATTGTCTCCTATTTTATTTTATCTTTTCTATCATCATTGTCTGAGTTTTTTTTTTTTCTCAGAACAATAACTGAATGCTACATTAGAGATTTTAAGGTAAGGATTTTCTTTTGGTTATCGGTTCGCTCTCTTATGTCAAGGTCTTATGTCAAGGTATTTATTAAGCAAACATTTTTGTTGAAAGGTAGGGTTTTCTTTGTGTGTACATGGATATTTTATGGTGAATGAAGTTTTCATGATACATTTTAAGAATTGTTTTGGGCTTAGAAGGCAAAGAGGATGGTATGGAATGACAAACATTCATGATTAATTAACAAATTATAACTTTTGATCCGACTATGCGATTAACACAAGCTTTGCTAATTTGAAAAGCCAATTTAAAGGCTCATATCTTAGTTGTGACACAAAGCTCGTAAAGGTTGATTTCAAGATTAAAATTCATCATCATCATCATTTAGACCCACTAAACAAGTGACAAGCAACTATCTATAATGTGTTGGACAATAAGTCTTAAACTAAGTTTGTGAAGCATTTAGTATGTGTTGGAAGGCTCATGACAAGCCTATTACATGTTTTTATTTATTTATTATCGCAAGTCCTTATTTTTCAGGCTGTTTATACCATGTCATTTTTCTTAAGTTTACTTTCTTTATATCTCAATTAGTCGGAAGAAAAAAAAACTGAGTGGCATGGAGAATTCATTATCTCTATACACATATCATTATTCACTACAATAATATAATTATCATTGTGTCCATCCAATAAAAAACAATGGACTTACTATTAAAGGTAAATGGTCTTTTTCCAGAAGAGTTATTAGTCATTATGAGATTAATCGGAGATAATTTAATCTTTTTATCTTTGAAATGCACAATGTAAAAACTATATTACCTTTAAAAGCATAATCTTCTAAAAGGTTGATTAGGACAATTTATTATTTTTATTTTTTATATGTATAATGTAAAGACTATATTACCCCTACAAGCAAAATTTGTTAAAAGGGTGAACATTGTTTATTTATGTTCTTAGTGTACATTATTTGTTCAATATTTGCGACATGAATCTAATGAGATATAAATTAGGGCTAGTTGCATCCATGTTTAGATGATCAGGATATAATAACTAGAGAAGCTAAACGTAATGGGTCTAGTGGCATCTATATTTGGATGACCGGAATATGATATTTAGACTAGCTGAATGTAATAAGGCTAGTGGCATTCGTGTTTGGATGACGACCAAGATATAATAACTAGACTAATCGAACATAATAGGGCCAGTGACATCCGTGTATGGATGATCGAGATATAATAATTGGACTAGTTAACCATATTGAGGCTTTTGAAATCTATGAATAGATTATTGGGATAACTTTATTCAATTAGTTCTTAGAAAAAATTGGTTGTTACCGATTGTATGACTATTGAGAAATTTAAACTTGCTATATGGTATAGGTACGCATGATATGTATTGTTGAGAATAAGGAAAAGAGTTAAATTGTGTTATGAAATAAATTACTCATGCAAGAGGTTAATTATTATGTATTCTAATAAAATGTGAAAAGTTTGACAGGTACTTCAAACGGATAGTATTTCTACTCAGTTATGACATTTGCGACTGAGACATATAAGCGAGTGAGGGATGATAGAGTTAAGCAAACGAGATTCATCATGTGATCAGAAAACATATAAATTAAATTTATGTGAGTATTGTGTTTATAGTAAACAATGCATAGTGAAATTTGGTACAACTATTCATCTTATCAAAAGTACTATAGATTATGTTCATTTTGATATTGGAGGCTATTTTCATGTTTTATTAAAAGGTGAAGCACAATATCTATTGATATTTATTGATAACAACTATAAAAAAGTCTAAGTGTATTTTCTTAAGAGAAAAAGTAATGTGTTCGTCGCCTTTAAGTGGTGAAAAACCTTGATTAAAAAGTAGACTTATAAAAAGATCAAGTGCTTATAAATTGATAATGGTTTGAAATTTTGCTTAGGTGAGTTTGATGAATTTTGCAAAAATAAAAGAATTGTTAGATATCGTATTGTCAGAAATATTCAACAACAAAATGTGGTTGCAGAATGTCTGAACAAGATATTTTTAAGCCCTGTTTGTTTTTGCGTTTCAAAAACACTTTATAAAAAAAATTTTATTTTTTTTATTTGCTTCAAATTAATATTTTTTTGGTGTTTTCAGATCATTTTGATGTGCTGATATCAAAAATAATTTTTTTAAAATAAAAAACATTATGTTGATGTATTTTTGAGTGAAAAGCAACCGCAATCATACTCTCAAACACCCCCTAAAAAAACATGTTATATGTTTTTCACAAGTTGTATTGTCAAATGATTTTTAAGTTGAAGTAGTTAACATAACTTGTTATATAGTGAATATATCTTCATCAATATATTTAAAGTTAAAGACTTCATATAAAATATGGTTTGGTTCCTATGCTAATTACTCTAAATCATAGTTTTTAAGCCTGATCCAAGGAGCGGGTCACGAGTTTTAACAGGGTCACCAGGTCATTCCGGGTATACCTTAAATTTTTTATATAAAGCAAAACGATATCATTTTTGTTAAATAAATAAATAAATAGTCAACGTGTTACAATTGAGTTTTTGATCGGGTCTTGCCGGGTCAACTAGGTCACCATGTCAACCTGAGATTTTTTCTTCTCCTATTTTTTCTTAAACTTGGTTTGGTTTTGGCCCCAAGTTAGACCTGTTGGGCCAAGCTGAATTTTAAAACTATGCTCTAAATTAAGAGTATTTGGTTATCTTATTTATGCTCATATTAATGAAGATAAACTTAAATTGAGAGCAAAAAATAAATATTCCTAGAATATGTATTTAAAGTGAAGGGATATCAATTATGATGTGTTGATCACAAATCACATAAATTTATTATTAGTACGGACGTGACCTTTGATGAGTCTGCATGTTTTACAAGGAAAAGAAGTTGACTATGTTGATGTTGAGATGATCAAAGGTACTAGCAAGCATATAGAGCTTAAGGATAGAGCTTAAGTTTAGAGCTTTAGAGACAATACAAAAAGATGCTTCACTTAAGCTTATTAAAAAAATAGTGCAAGGTATTAATGAAAAAATACATATAAAAAACAACCTTAGAATATTATTTTTATAAATCAAGGGACTTATGACAAGTCATTTATTATTTTTCAAGCTATTTATACGAGGTCAATTTTTTTAAAAAAAATTACTTTATTTATCTCACCATACAAGATTGAACGAATATTTTTATTGTTAAAATTGTTTGTGGAGCTAATTAAGAGGTATTTGAAAGTATAGTAGTAATTATTTTTCAAATTGTTTTTCACTCGAAAATATATTAAAATAATATTTTTTATTTTTTAAAAATTATTTTTGATATTAGTGTATTAAAACAATATGAAAATACAAAAAAATATTTTGAAGCCAATAAAAAAATAAATATTTTTAAAAAATAATTTTAAAATACAAAAAAAAATACAAATATATAAACTCGTAATTTAGCTAATTTTATTATGAGCCGCCTTGTCTTTAACTTGTTCTCAAGAACTCTCTCATATCATATTCGTATACTACTACACTCTTTTAAAATGAACAAGGAATTTAGTTTTAGTTGATGTTCTAACCGTTTTGAAAATATCTCTTACGTTTGAATCAAACAACAAAAAGTAAGATCCTGCCCTCTATTGATCGTTAGTCATTTTGTAAAGAAAAAAAAATCAAATAATATCTTTAATTTTACAAATATATTTAAAAAACAACGAGCACTATTTTTTTCCCTTGTTTGTGTTGGGTTGGGCCAGGGCCTGTGCCAGTGATAATACAGCATCTTCTGCTTTAGGAGTTGATCACTTCGATGTTAGATTAGAACACGCAGACAAATATTCTCTTTACACTCTTCTCTGTTGTGCGTGAAACCCAGTCTTAGATAGGTAGAGCAATGGCAGACAAGGCAAGCAGAGGCTTAGTGATATACGGAGATGGGCTGGCTTCTTTCATCAATCCTTCCCATGCTCATCTCCACTCTCTCGCTTCCAAAGGTTTCTGCGGTTTCTTAACCCTCCCCAATGCTCCTCCCTCAGGTTTCACTCACTCTCCTATTTCTCTTACTTTAACTCTCTTTCACTTCATATTACCTATTTTTTATCACTTAGAATTTCACAATCTTGTTCTGGTTTGGTTATGGAATTAACTTAGCTGTGAGTGTTAGTATAAAGGGTTGCGATTTATGCTTGCTTAGAGTTATAGCACAGAACAGTTTAATAGGATTATTGGTGATTTATTGTTTATTTATTTTGATGATCTTGAATTCTACTATCATGGCTGTTGTATCCGTGGTTGATTTTTACAATAAGGTTTTTAGGCTGCTATTCATCTTTAAAAAATATTTGCTTTTATGGGTTCTTAGAATTTTTTTTTAATCTTTTCTATGATATGCGCAGTAGAAATGTTTGATCTGTTGCGTTGTGATTTTGATGTAATTTTCATATCCAATATTGTTACCGGATTTGACAACACACATGCGAATGTGGATGTGATCAATTTGTTATATTTTGAACTGAAAACTATGTTTCTGGTATTAAATTTTTGTGTCGTATAGGATTATAAAGTCTAGGTGTGTTTAATTTGAGTTTTTGAAGTTGTTGTGTATATGATTACCTGGACTTACTTGGATTTAGATTGCAGAAAGTGAGGATGAGAGGATAGTTAGAGAGTTTGCGTATCTGTTGGATGCATGTGAAGCTTATCAGAATGTGGTAAGATATCTTTAACTATAGTTTTGGACATAAAAGAGTGGTTTCTTGTTGTAAGCTATTGACAGTTATTGTTCTTTGATTTTTGTTAGAGTTCTCAGAGTACCTCAATTCCAACCATATCAGAGAGGTATTGGTAGTTTTTTTTTTTTTTCAGTTTATGTTTAGTTTTTTAATACCAGTGGCAGACTAGATGTTGATTTATATTTGCGTGAAACCAATCAACATGTTCTATGATCTTACTTCAGGTTCATGGGAATGAAGGCTGCTATAATAACTAACAATCCTGGCTTGAAATCTTTTGGTGGCAAACTCGGTTTGACTGTGTTTCCATTCAACGATTTAAAGGGGAATGAATTTTCCCTTTCTGGATCATCTACTGATTTTGTGACATTTGAGTTACTCAAGTTGCTTGGATTTCAAGAGGGGAAGACACTAGAGACAAGTCAATTTGATTTAGTATTTGTGCATGTTGGAGCTGGTGAAAGAGTGAATGCTGAGGGACACAAGACTATTGCCAATGATGTGGAATATATTGATGCTTTAGTTGATGGCATCATGCGCATAGCACAACCTGGCTCTGAAATTGGTTCTCGTCTGCACTTGTCCCTTGTAATGAGCTATGGTTATGTTACAGAAGGTGATGGTAGAGATTTATCAATTTTGACTTCTAAAGATGAGATGGATCCTGCTCTTTCAAAGCTCTTCCCTCTTCAAAGTTATACTATGAAAGGAGAAAAACCACGAAATGATGTCAGGTAAGGAAAAAAAAAAAAGGGTGGTAAGCTTCTTGTAATAATTTCAAATTCCTTTGGATCCTGCTAACTTGTGATCAATAGGTACCATTGCCCAATGTTAATTTCCCAATGGCAGTATGCTGTAACCCGTGTGGATATGGCAGAAACATTTTCTTTTAAAGATTTTAAAGAGGTAAGTTTTAAGATTACTGGGTTTTATTTTTGCAGATTCACATCTCATAAATTTATTGGACAGATTTCATTTATGAATATATGACCTTTCATTTTACCATCCATCATCAACCTATTAGTTTTGACTAATATTTTCAGATAGTGGAATGGTAGGGGAGTTAGTCTGTCACTAACATCAGACGTGATCCTGAAAGTGGCATTTAACTTTGAAACTGCAACAATTTCTTGGTAAACTTTGTGCGTGTAGGCTTAAGAATTATCTGTATATAATTGCTTCTTGATTTATTTGCATCAAATATGTGATATTCTTCCTCTTAATTTCTGGATCTTAGGTCAATTTCTCATGTCAGATGTATGTCAATTGACCTTATAGTTCAAATGTTTCAGTATATCTAAATGCTTTTATGCATTTCCGTTAAGCATTTTCCTTTTCTTTTCAGCACGGTGGAAATCTTGTAATACCAGCTGATAGATTCCTGCATGAGGTAGCATTTAAGCTTTGGAAGGCCCCCAAGTATGGAGCATAAAATAGGTTTTCTTGAAGTCGGGCTATATGAGACAATACTCGACCAGTAACTCTTTGACATAAGCAGGAAAGTTAACCCGAGTCTTGAATGAATTTTATGCCCCTTATCAAGCTGCAAACCAATGCCAGTGACCTTGTTGGAGTTATTATCTCGATCGATTTTGTAATGTGATATCATCTTTATAAATAAAAGGGTTTTCTTTGTTTCAATGGCTACAATCACTGTTGCCGTGCTTGTCCATTTGTGTTTCCTCTCTAGCGGTGGAGGTATAAATACTTGTCTTCGGCGTGCATGTGCAATAAGAAGATGAAAGCAGATAGGTTTCTTGATATTGATAACACAAGCAAAAAGCAAAAGAAAGTTGTGCACCATTTTGTTTGATACGCAACAACGAAATTCGGTGATTATTATGATAGAAACCAGCAAAATTTTCTTTTGTAATGAGCAAGGCGTGGAGCAAAATAACAAGGAACCTTTCGATTGATGAATGCATTGAACCTTCGGGGTACTAAATTTCTGCGAAAACATGTTACGTGAAGTAACTGAAGTACATACATGATTCAGCCCTCGGCTCTAATGTTTTAGCAGTTAAAATCTTCCCGAAAGGAGGCAAATGCGGGTGAAATCATGTTTAAAGAAACAGGCACCCGACCCAGGAAGGCAACATTTCTCTAGTATATTTGCAATGCAAAGTTTGGATGAATCTAATCATACAATAAACTTAATCTCTGGCAAGGATGTTTCGGCTTTTCCTCTCATTTCCAAGTCCCTGTATAAATATGACCAATGGATCACACACTGAGAAAGTAATGCTCCCATAGGTAAATTTTCAATTATCAGTAAAGAACATCCAGTTCTACAATGAGTTCAGTTCATGATGCTGCATAGACTATCTCCTAGCATCAACATGAGTTCCATGGTGTTGCGGCTGTATTTGGTATTATGAACACTTCCAAAACGAACAGAACTATACTGGTTCAACTCCTTCCTCTAAACATCGCAATCAGCATCGACTCAATGAGTGCTAGCATTCTAATAGGCATTTGAAACAGTAAGTGCCCAACAGAAACCACCCCATAAGGAGGAGAGTGAATGAGAACAGCCCAACTAAGAAAGGCCAGCCAACCAAAACTATACCTAAGCAAAGCACAACTGTGAAAGGAAGGAACGATTTGATTATTGACTTCCAGTCTATCCAATGCCCCTTGAAGAGTATTAGAACTGCCACATCTATCAAGTTCCAATCCATTGATCCACCATAACAGAATCGATTCAGGCAGTGGGCAACAAATGAATGACAGTTGCATGTGAAAAGGTTGTATGTTTTGTGCTCAAAGCTACGCATGCTTGACTGCAGAGCATCATCCCACGTGATCGCAGTCCCATACTCTGAGTGCTTGTAGCCGTGCTTGCATGTGTGCCCAGCTAGGTTTGGCGGAAAGCAACACTAATTTTACAAATCATATTACAGAGCAAAAGAGTTAGTGGATCAACTTGTAGAATACCTTTTATAAAGTAATGAGGGATAGAAAAGAAATAACAAATGACAACAGCAAAAATACTTGATAAATTCATTATTGCAAACAATTTGCCATCTTATTTTGGAAAACAAGGCAGATCTCAACATCAAGATGCGGCTAACCAAAGAAATCACTTTATTCAGTCAACCCGCCATCTTTTGAGGTCATTATGCGATCTATGAGCACGGATCCTGTTGCCATTAATCTACTTTCTCAGCAAGCGATGACAGTAATAACAGCAACTGTGTCTGCGCGCATGCATATGCATGGGCGTGTTGGAGGAGATAGAGATAATAGAAGAGGATTCAAGAATTAATACCTGTTCTCTATCAAGTTGAAGATACCTAGCAGCTGCACCAAATGTAAAATCATCAACATTCACAGAATTGGATCCTGAAAAATCTAAAATAGTTCCATCCTCTCTGCAAATGCCAACATGTCCGATAAAAGGTGCCAACCATGAGACAACTGGGAGTGGAGTCCAGATGAGACAACATGGAAACTTAGCTTTCTTTGGATCAATTCCATCAAGAGGCCACAGGTCATGCTGAATTCTTGATGTGGAACTCATATGCTCAACATCAAAAGCTCCTTTTAAATCCATTGGAGAAAATCGTCCACGTGGCATATAGCTTTGTGCACTTTCTGTGATGAAACATTGATGTGTCAAACTACACCCTTAGACATGTTGAGCCTGTTCCAAAACAGGCAAGCAGATACATTATTGTATGCCACCAAGATGACAATCTCTTCAGAAAAACATGTCATAGCCCTTTCGAGAATTTCACAACAAACACAAAATGAATGCTATTAATGATCTCTCTAAAAAAAAACTGTAAATTCCTAAAAAAAAGAAAGAAAGATAACAAGTAAAAGAGTTTCTAACATAGAAAGTTCAATTGAATCATTTTATAAACCTTACGGTAATTCATTCCCTTCTGCTAGGAAGCGGTCACAAGTAAATGCAGTGACTGTTATATAAATTTGAATCTTGGCCACTTATGGCAAAGCTCCTAAGTTCCTAGGGCTGTACAAACAGGATATCACCCCCACCCCCAGTCATAGATTTTGCAGGATTCTAAAGAAACAGCAGAGTGCAGCATTGTAGTAGCCACTTGATTTATTTAAATGAACAGAAGGCCTTTAGTCATTGGGAAACAGCCCACCTCACTCAGAAGATTTAAAGTTCCCGGGGAGTCTCGAGTTCAGGCCTCGTCCCCCAAATCACATAAAAAGGGTAACCATTAAGCTCACAAACCTTTAATTAAACATTATTTGCAAGACAATTATTATGAAATCTAAAATTATCTATACATGGCAAGATCTATTACATTAAAAGGGCATATAATCTTATAAGTGAAGCCTGATATTTTACTGTTTGCTTCATCTTATGATTGCTGTCTAAGAGTCTACAACTAGGTAACCACCCAATAAATAGTTCTAGCCCAACAGGTTGTGTGTTCTTGTCATATATAGTTGACAATTCCTAGTATCATAAAGCTTGAGGAAGTTAAGTTGGTAACCAGCCAATTCTTTTTCTTCAAAAGTTACAAGGAAATGACCAGTGTCTTACCACGGATGATATGCAAGTCCAACTAGAAGTAGTAATCATAAAATACACTGTATATCCACTACCACACCAACCAGCATTTCATATTTGACTGAGTCAACTGCTCCTAGCTCAGCCAATATTCTTTGTGTCCATCGCAATCGGAAAATCTTTTAAACACTGATATATTGTGGAGCCATATGTCTAGTTGTTGACCGAGCAGGACAAATCTATACAATCTTTAGCCAATACCTATTTTTATTTGAAACAGACAAAAAACATTGTTGCCGTAGTTAAAGAGTAAAGCTCATTCTAGATACTTGAGCCAGCTACAAGATATCCTAACATCTAATTTCAGCTATATTATTGGTTAGTCATCTTTGTTTGCCTTGAGACCAATAACCATCAATTTTCTATGGCCCCCGCCGCAGTATGAACTTGGAATGGATCATTCCCCATGTCTTAGACAGCTCACTTATCTTGCTATCATATCATATTTCATTATAACCAAAGCACATTTTGATACAAGTTCTAATGATCAAGACAAGAACATCAGGAGCAGAGTCAAGGGAAAGAGACAGATTGAGTCTAGCAAAGGGAAGAGGGGTGATAAAGATAAGGATTATGTTGATGCAAGTTCCAATGGGTTGAAGTATTCCGTGCAAGCTAAAGTTCCAGCAATACATGGTGGCATGAAGGAGCAGTTGATTTCCAATAAGCGATGTCAACCTTGTTATCATCCAAGTGACAGCAGGGGTTAATATTAATTGTTGTTTGTCTTTATCGTGTTAGTTACGAGCCATTAGAATTTTCAGTTATCAAGTAACTGCTAATTATAAAACTATTTATTAGAGATTTATAATTCTAATAGGGGATGTTGTGATAAAATTAAACCTTTAATTGATGTGATTCCCTAAGTAGCGTGAGGCTACGTGTTATTTATCCATGTAACTCTGCATTTGCAATAAAATTCTGAGATTTCCTTTCTTTCTTGTCTTCTTAATCTTTTTTGTAAAAATTATTGAGATTGCATTGTTTGCAAGTGATTATCACGAGTCCACAGTGTTGTTGGCATTACATTTTGATATATATATGCAATCCTTTTCGGTTGAAAGAAAAATAAATTGAAAATAGATAGTGCTATTAGCAGCAATAATGTGAGAGAACCATTCTTTTCTCATAGTCAGATTCCTTGTTTTTCCATTTGAGAAAGGACACAAAAAGAACAAAATCTTCAACAGTAGACTCTCTAATACGGCTAAAACCACCTGCATTCATCTCTAACCACATTAATAACAATCCAGGCAAAAGTGGAATAAGGCAATGCACATCCTCTCTGAGCTGCAAGGACACATTAATAATCTCTACTCATAGTCTAACAGTCATTTTACCATTCACCAAAATGAACACCAAGCTTCACATTCTATACCAGGCTATCTTCATTTTGATGCAGAATAATTTGCAAAAACAAGTATCATATTTGACTTGATTTGGCTTATTTTATACAATCCACTACGAAGAGGAGGAAAAAATCAATATGCAAAAATATTTTTTTCCACAAGGGAAATAAATATAACTTATTCAAACAAAGAACTCTGTTCAACCACAAATTTGTCAAATGCCCCAAAAGAGGAAACATTAAATGCAATATTTTATATGATCATCAAAAGCTCTTAATCATATATGACTTGTTGCTCAATATATCCAATCAAACATATACATGAACCTGGCGAACCAGGGAAAAAAAAAGGGCCAATCAAGTAACAACTGATGGTGCTTTACATAGCTGCTAAAAACCGGAGGCAAAGCAATAATTCAAAGACGCGAACTTTTTCAATAAACCCGCAAATAAAAAGCCTTTAAATTCACGTTTCCCTACCTTACTTAATCATTATGGATCAACCCAAAAACAACCAAGAAAAGTTCTTCGATTATATAGTAAGATAAACCCACATTCAATGGGGGAAAAAAAACAAGAAACAAATGAGAGATTATAGAGTAAATTGGATCAATGACTGACCTGTAAGATTTGTGATGCAAAGACAGGAGGAGGGAGTGTTGATATAAACAGGAGGTGAAACTGAAGCTAAGATCACAAGGTGGTTGGTGGCGGCGGTGGAGAAGTAAAGCAAGGAGAGAAAAGGTTGCTTTTGTTTTTCTTCTCGTTGATGATGGCTGTGTTCATTGTGAAGGAGAAGTACAAATATACTAAAGAGGCTGCTTCTTTTTTCTTTCAAAAAAAAAAGGTACTGTAATAAAAAAAAATCAAAATAGAGAGATATTTTTAATAAATTAATAAATTAATGTTATTGAGATTGCTTGTCTTGTGATAGGGAAGAAGATGATGGAGAGAGGGGGAGGAGGGCAGAGTTCAAGGTTCATGCACCCTCCCCCATTTTCATTTCTTTTGTGGGACCCTCCACCCTAATTATTTTTTACTCTTATCTTTTCCTTTCTTTCGTCCTTCTTCTTTTATTTTTTCTTTCTTTTTTTTTTTTTTACCTTCCATCCAAATTTAGAAGATTTTTAAAAGTAGCATGGAGTAAAATAAATCAAGCGAAATTAGATTTTTTTTTTTCCAAGTGACATGATTGTGCTAATTGAGCATTTTATCCGGAGAAAAAAATGGATGTAAACTTCAATTTTTTTTATCTAATCTAGATGTTCAGGTAAATTTATGTACATCTTGATTAATCTCACGAGCCCTGAAGTTAATAATCATATAAGCTTTAAGTGACTCTGAGGTTTGTGGGACTCGAACTGGTGATCTTTAAAAAGCAAATTAAAGTATGACCAATTAAATTATACCCCTCAGAATTTTTAAACTTCATTTCTAAGCTTATGGTAGAGCTGCTTCGCCACTCCCATGACAAGATCAGACTCAAAAACCAAGAACATGAAAAATTGAGAATGAAATTCAATATTATTTCAAATTAAAATCATTTTTTTTCACATGTTATCTAGATTAATCGAATCTAAATCAATAAAATAAGATGAGTGGTTATGAATTTAACATGCAATTTTTTTTATTATTATTATTAACAATGTATTTGTATTGTTGATTACAAATCTCTTCCCAATAACCCTCTCATATCACTTTCGAGCACTTAAACCTAACCAAATCAGGCAGTAAATCACCAAATGACAATTGCATGGAGAGGAAGAATTGGAACATGCATTGACTTGAAAAAAAATAAAAAACACAGAAGGGGAATGAAAGTGACTCGGGACTCATATTACTATTTATTAATATAGTGATTTCACAGAATTGCATCTAAGCTAAAAAAAAAAAACCTTCATACTAGATATAGGAGATAAGTTATTCTTCTAACTATGATATGATTGTTTTTTTATAAATTATTCGGGTTATATTGATAGTTTTTTTTTACAGTAAAATTATATATTTAATCCTAAAATAAAATAATTTAATGTTTACAATTCAATGCTATTTTTGTATTTTTAATTTTTAAAATAATATATTTATTTTTATGCTCATAAAGAAAAAACCAACAAAACTCTCACTCAATATCTTTTTGTTATTTTATATTTTTTTTATTGTAAATTCTAATAGTACTAGTGGGCGTTGTTATAAATTATATTTATTAAATATAATTTAGAAAAAACTTATTAGCATGTGGATAGCCCTTGTGCCGTTTGGGCAACAGGTGAGGGGTTATCCGGCCACCAAACACCATTTTTCAGGACGGTGTTTGAAAGTTTTTGGTGCCTCTATCACGATGAGGTGGTGCATAATTTAATATTCATAGCAGTTTGGCACCGGTGATGATTTTTTTTTTCTCCTTCTTTTTTCTCATTCTTTTCTCTCTCTACCTAGATTTTTGCACCAACCCCTTAAAAATTAAAGACTAGCCCTTTAATTTGTTGATTCTTCAAATTTGATCCCTTTTCTTTTTATTATATTTTTTTTATCTTGAATAATTTATAAAATGGTGTTTCTTTTCAATTTCATTCCTCTTAATTTTTTTTTATCTTTTAAATTTGATACTTATTTCTTTGATTACTATTATTTGTTTGAAATTATTTTTTAAATTTATTTTGTTTTACAATTTCACATTCTTTTTTTTCCTATCAAATTTAACCCTTATTTTTTTTATTGTTGGTTTTTTTGCTTTGACAGGTTTTTAAAATTGATTAATAATAAACTTCTTGATTGGATCTGGATCCATGGTTTCACAAGTTGCGAGTTTTTAAGATTTGATAAAGTTTAGGATATTTTTCCGGGTTTTTTTCTCATTTTATCCTTTAGTATTTATTCAATTGAAAACAAAATTCCTTTTTTTTAGCTTGCTTTATATGAAATTTTTTGTTGGTCTTGAAAATAATCTATTTGTCTCGAGGCTTGTTGATTACCATTTTTTGTTGTGTTTTTTTTAATAATTTTTTATATTTATATTTTTTTTCCGATCCTTTCCTTCAATATTTGAAATGATTTTTTTAGTAGTTTATAATGTTATAGTTTTTTTTTCTATTTCATCCCCCTTTTTTTTTTAATTTAATTCTTATTCTCTTAATTGTTATTTGTTTTATTTGAGATAAATTTTTAAAATTAATTTTACTTATTTGTTTTCTCTAGGATTTTCTACTTATTTTGAAAATAACTCAGATTTTCTTGGGTTTTTTTAATTGTTGCTTTTTATTGGGCTACTCTGGCTATTCAATGTTAAATCAGTTATTAATTGAGCTTTTTAATTCAACCTAAGTCCAATATTTAATGGGTTGCAAGTTTGAGACCGTTGCCCAGGTCTAAAAGGTTCGCACAGGTTTTCTTGGGTTTTTATCCATTTTTTCAAAGCTGGTGTTTTGTTTTCTAACTTTATCATTCAACATTTATATTATTAGTGGTTAGACTTTGTTTTTTTCCTACCTTCTATATGATTTTATTAACCGTGCTTTTTTAGACATTTTCCATATATTTTTTGCTTTGTCAATATACTAGCCTTTTTTTCTCAGCTGTGTATTTGTCCCAAGTCATATTTTTTTTCAAAATAAAATAAAACACACTTGCATTTTAAAATTATAAATGTTTTTCAATTTCATTTTCTTTCATTTTTCTTATCATTCAAATTCAGCCCCATTCTTTTAATTTATATTTGTTTTGTTTAGGATAATTTTTATTTTATTTTTACAATCTCATCCTCCATGGGTTTGTTTCTAGTAAATTTGATCTTTATTTTTTTTATTCCTATCTTATTTTGCTTTTGCAAGTTTTTTAAATTGATATTTTTTCCATGATTTCATCATTCAAAATAAAATTAGTTGGGAATTAAACTTATTTATTCAACTCGGGTTCGAGCGTTTAGAAAGTTTTATCGGGTTTGCTTAGTTTTTTTAATCTTTTTTTAAGCTGATTTTCTTTACCTTTTTACTTAGAGTCTTGCTTTGTTATTTATTTTTTATTTAACTTCTATAAGGTTAGTTTCGGATTCATGACTAGAGTCACCAATTTCAAAGATTAACATAAGTTGACTTTAGTTTTTTTTCCATTTATTTATTTTAGTTTTATAATTCAACACATTAAAATTGATCTTTATGTTTTTTTTTCTTTTCTTTCATGCTGTTCTTTTTTTCCTACTTTTTTTAATGGGATCATTTTAATCATATATCCATCCATTGTCACGGAGTTCATGAATTAACCAATATTAACTAGTTTATATTATGTTTTTTTTTTGTTTTTTTTCCTTGTAGTCTCACCTTGGATATTTTGTTGTTCTTATATTTTGAATGGGCTCATGTAGGGTTTTTTAAATCTAATATTTGCATTTTTACTAGGATTTGTGTCTTTGGTAATGTGAAAAATTGCATTATTTTCTTTATATCAAGAATGTTCACACATTATTAAAACAATGTGAATAAAAATAATTAAAAAATTAGAAGTATGTTAGTCAAATTACCCGCGCTAGTCATATCAAAAATTATTTTTCATGCACTTGAGGGTCTAGCTGCTGTGGTCACTCGTGGACTTGTTCCGCCCCCCCTCCCGGGTTCGACCCTCTATGTGTACGCCTATCACCCCCGCGGTGCCTTACCTGCTCCTGGGCTTGCAGGATGTCCAGTGGGCTGTGGGGAATAGTCGTGGTGCGCGTAAACTGGCCCGGACACCCCACGTGAATCAAAAAAAAAAAAAATATTTTTCATGCCCTGTCCCTATTTTTTTTTAGTTTTTTTAAAAAACATTCTTGTAAATCGAAAAGTTTACAAGAGAAGATTTTTTACGTCCAATAACAGAAAACACTGTACATTGAGAATTTTTTTTTTTTAAAAATAATTTTAATGGACCATAAATTTCCTCTTCTATTGGGAGACTCTGTTCATGCATAGATACAAGAAGTTCCAAGAACCTTTAGCAATCTGTTGTATCGCGAAATTCTCACCATCAGTTTTAACCAATATGCTTGACACAATAAGTTTCAAAATTAATTTATATTATTTAAATTATTAATTAGTTTAATGATTTGATCATAATTTTTTTATATTTTTTATATAAAAATTAAATAAATAATTCATAGCAAAGCAAAGTGTGGTCATAGGAGAGCATTTAAAAATACAAGTTAATTTGTGTTTTTAAAATATTTAAATTTATTTTTGTTAAAATTAATATTTTTTAATGTTTGGATTTATTTTGATTTGTTGATATTAAAAATAATTTTAAAAAAATAAAAAATTATTATTTTAATATATTTTAAAATAAAAAATATTTAAAAATAAAGAGCAACCACTCTGCAAGTTTGGACCCTAAATCCAGTAAGATACTAGAAAAAGGGAAAAGAAAATTATAAAAAGAAACAAGATGATGGTGACCTGAAAACACCAAATCCCATGTACTGTCACACAAAAAGAAAGCTTACCAAACTGATCAGACAGAGCAAGAATCAAGATTAATAGTCACAAGCTAGCTGGGTAGGTAGGTACGTGATAGTGTCATAGACTCATATGCGTCCTCATGAGTCCTCCTCCTCCTCGGCTGGCTTCCTTTCCCATCTGGCCCTGTTTGTCACTTCCGCCGTCGAGCTGTGCAGACAATATTCAACGTTTCACATGATAATCGAGTAAAGAGAAGAGAGCATCATGCATGTTTCCATATTTTGATACATCCAGTGGACCGGCAACTTTTTAGAGTGGCATAGGCAGTGTCCTGGCTTCCAGCAAGCATGGTGCTGTCACCGCTGTTGGTCGGGCTGCTACCCACTTTTTCTTTAAAAAAATAATGGAGATGTCTATGCATGGAGGTTTCTAGAATGGCTTCTCCTAATTATCTTTCCTTTCACCATAACGTGACCATCCCTCTCCTTCTTGTCTCGACTTCAACGTTTATTTCTGTGGTTGAATTATTTTTAAAATATTTTTTAATGATTTTGTGTTTTTTTTTAAGAAATAGTTTTTTTAGATGTTTTTCTTGATAGTTTTAATAATTCTGTTTACTTTTTTAATTCACTGCTTAATGGATTAAAATCAACATCAAATTGATATGATATGGTGAACATCACTACCCTGTAATTGGATTGGACTCGGTGGTGGAGGAGAAAATCAATCTAGAGAGCTGTTTTAAAGGGTTTTATGATAATTTAGTATAGAATTGCAGTGGTTTTGTTTTTTCTCTAATTATATAAAAAATTATTCATTTAATAATAGAAATTTTATGAATTGAAGATTTTTTTATTGATAAATGTGAT
>Ga0325414_1000146_pt1 | contig 45423 bp, 22 predicted proteins | sample PopdelMetagenome_8_FD_206183 | JGI IMG/M metagenome (GOLD analysis project Ga0325414, IMG submission 206183) | Populus deltoides microbial communities from Bellville, Georgia, United States - Leaf-PdKOR-R3 | ecosystem: Host-associated > Plants > Phyllosphere > Phylloplane/Leaf | place: USA... | reverse complement strand
TTACACAGCATGGATTGAAAAATTAATAATCATTTTCTTTTCATGGATTTTTTTGCCCCATGGGAAATCTGTTTGGTCAATCTCCAATAATAAGCAAGATGAACTCAAACTCTTGCAGAATTGAGGGGAAATTAAATATGGATTAGAACAAGAGGAGTCTGATGGCAAGGGGAACAGGAGGCCCCTCGAACAAGGATTAATCGTGGAGTGGTCATCCGTCGTCATCATATATAATCCTTTTGGCTGGTTGTGGTGCGAACTTTATGATGATGAGCAGCATCAAATTCCAAATAGTTAGAAATCAAAGACCATAGACCAAGGACCATCCCATTTTAGTGTGCTCCCATCAGCAGGTAGGCAGTGATTGGCCTATTTTATGTCATCTTATTACACCTAAGCATAAATCCTAACCTTCCTTTTTTATGCGGCCTCATAATTAAGTTGACTTTACCTGTAGTTTTGTTTAATTTGTGCCTTTATATATATATATATATACAACACTACTTGGCCTTCTTGCCAGAGGAGATCTCATATTTCTATCTCCTTGCTCTGTTCACATTGTTGCTAGCAATATAAATACAGTCTTCCTGTTACCTTGCCTTATCTGTTGAGAGCAAGAGAGAGCAATAGAGAGATGAGCAACATAAGCTTTGTGGAGGCAAAACTGCCACCAGGGTTTAGGTTCCATCCAAGAGATGAAGAGCTTGTATGTGATTACTTGATGAAGAAGGCTTCTCACTGCGACTCCCTTCTCATGATAGAGGTCGACCTCAACAAGTGTGAGCCTTGGGATATTCCTGGTGAGTCTTAATACATACCTGATCATTACCATCAACATCTTCTCATGCTTACAATCACTATGCTTTTCACCTTAATCATATATATATATATATATATATATATGTGTGTGTGTGTGTGTGTGTGTGTGTGCATAGTTTACATATCTATCTATCTATATATATATATATATATATATATGGACGCTGCAGGCACGCACTGAAAAGAGGTAAATAGTGATGTGAAGAACAGTACTGGTGATAAGATTATCTAAATCACCAGATGAGTACGAGGCTAGCTCTTCCCATGAGCTGTGAAGCCAGCCTACCTTCCTTTTAGGCTTCATCTACCTCTTTTTAATTACTGTTTTAGCTTCCATGAAGGCTTAGACCCCACTAACCACTAACTAGCTCCTAATTATGCTTAAATGAGAGACATGGGACTCTCTCTCTCTCTCTCTCTCTCTCTCTCTTTATGGCCAAGGAGGATGGCAACCTATGTAATTGGCTGTATGTCTGATAATAGTTAGATAGATAAAATCGCGGTGAGCTACACACATGCAGTTTAGTTCTAGTAATTCCGGGGTGAGCCTGTTTATGTTGTTTTAGGTGTTTTTTAAAACTATTTTTTCTTTTTTATTGTTTTTAGATGAATTTAACGTGTTAATGTTAAAACAAAATTTAAATATTTTTAAATAAAAAAACAACTTTAAAAATCAACCTAATCTACCATTCGAAGCACACCACATTATCCCGTGCGTGCGGAAATGAAAAAGGTGAAATGGTTGTCATGCATGCATGCATACACATACATTCGCGCACACGTGTGTGCATCATAGATTTACTTTTCTTTAGGCAAAATTAATATTAATGGGCACATAGGTCTTTATAATTGTCTTATTCAGAAGGGGAGTTAGGATTGCTTTTCTCTTTATTACTGGTTCTTGGCACCCGTTTCAATGGGAGTTTTAAATCATTTTGAATTTTTATTATTTCAAAGTATTTTTTTTAAAATGTTTTTGGGTTGTTTTTAATATACAGATATAAAAAATAGCAGTATTTTATATTAGAGCATACATGTCACGCAAGGGGTTATTAGAAATAATATTTTGTGGTTTCTTCCACCGTCTTTTAGGTGGAAGCCCTCGACCAAGTGGAAGTGTCTTTTAGGAAAGAAAACCACTATTCTCCCAGCAAAGTTTTTAAATTCAAAAATAAAAAATATATATTTCATATTCTCTTTTTTTCCTCTTAAGAAATTGAAACTCTTGTAATTAGCTTAACTGATTATGTTCTGGATTTTTTCTCTAAAAATCAGTAAGTTTGAGTCCTATAAATTTTAGGGTCATTGAAGGCTTATATAATTATTAATTTCAGGATCCGTGTAATTAATCAAAATGCAAACAAGCTGGCCTGAACACCCATATTAATAATAATAATAATAAAAGTTATGAAAGTGATTGAAATAGCTAAGCAAAAACCTAAAGTCATGTAACATAACACCTTATTGTCCAAACCTAATTATATAATGGCCACAGCACACTTCAGTTCAAAAGGAAAATGGCATTTTAACCTCGTAATTCTTACCAAATCCAATATGGCCTGTCACCGTCATTGAATATTGAAGCCCTCCCTCCCTTCTGTTTTTCAACATCTATCAATTATTTATTCAACTCAAATTTGTAGATCACACGTGTCACCTGCGTAAGCAAGGAATAACCTTTGTTTTTGTCAACTTGTAAATCTTACCTTCAATAATTCTCATTACTAGAGATCGACATCGACCTCTCAACCGCACTACTGATATTGGATTGCAGTCATCTACCATTTTTTAGCCACATGTTCTGAGTCACTTTTCGTGCCTTATCTCTTCACCACTCGTATAATACACCTTTGATCGAGTCATGGCCGCATAAATTCAAAACCCGGTCACCAAAATGGCCTTGGATCTTAGAACCGCATCCTTCACCACCCAATTCAATGTTAGATTGGTGATGTTGTATGTCTTCAAAGAAACCTAATGTTTGACCTAACTGGTAACCAAAGGCCTGCACTTAAGACCTGCCCTTGAGTATGGTAAACCCATCAAGATTATTTGGTTTGACATGAAGTTGACCAGGGGGTTCTTGCTTTGAGTTGACCTTATCACACGCATTTATATATAATCTTGCTGTTTATTTCAGATAATTGGATAACATGTAAATTTCTTATAGTCTAATGATTTGTGTGTGGAGATTTGGTAGAAACGGCATGCGTGGGAGGCAAGGAATGGTACTTTTACAGCCAAAGAGATCGTAAATATGCAACTGGACTAAGAACTAATCGAGCAACAGCATCTGGATATTGGAAGGCCACCGGGAAGGACAGACATATCCTACGTAAGGGAACCCTTGTTGGCATGAGAAAGACCTTGGTGTTCTACCAAGGTAGGGCACCTAAAGGGAAAAAAACCGATTGGGTCATGCATGAGTTTCGGCTTGAAGGGCCACTTGGTCCGCCCAAAACTTCTTCAGAGAAGGTGGGTTTAAAATATTCACTCTATGATTTTAAAATTTCTTGGCCTGGTTTCACAAAGTCCCATTCTCAAATTTTATTACATCTATGCATGTTTTCCTTAGGTTTTTTGCAAGAATCACACGGTGCGGGCCCCGTGTCTTTTATTAACTTTTTCTTTTTTTCTTTCCGTATGTTAAATCCTTTGACTTCATCTAGTATATATGCTTCTTTTTTTTCAAGAAAAAGCCAAATTTGCCATTGGTAATTTACCCTCTAGCTAGTATAATGGTATCTTTCTAGAACCCTTTTCTTTTTTTCATGGAAAACAGTATCGGTTTGATCCAAGATCATGTAAAATACTTCGAAATAAAATTAAACAATTCTTTACAAATACTGGGATGTGAATGAATCTGTTTAGGCAATCAGAACTAAACTCTGCACGGCTTATGACCAGCAATGTCAAGACACGTCAAATTTTACATGGACAAAAGCTTGGAAGTAGTTTAATTGAACTCGTAAACATCTATCATATAGAACAAAAAAAGGCCAAATTAATTTGTTGAACTAGTCATGACAAGTATGCTAATATAAAATTACATTAGTAGCTGGCCTAAGATGTGTATTTTATAATCATCTATGTATGCCTATATATATATAATCAGCTGTAATGCATTATATCATGACCAACATCTCTCTTTTTTCTTGGCGCATGCAGGAAGATTGGGTCTTATGTCGAGTGTTCTATAAAAACACCAGAGAAGTTGTGGCCAAACCTAGCATAAGAAGCTGCTATGATGACACAGGCTCTTCATCTTTGCCTGCATTAATGGATTCATACATCACTTTTGACCAAACTCACCCCAATTTAGATGAGCACGAGCAAGTGCCCTGCTTCTCCATTTTCTCCCAAATCCAAACCAACCAAAATTTCCCATACATAACTCAAATGGAAGTACCAAATTTACCCGCAAAGGGTACAGGCCCATTTGGGCAAGTACCTATGAATATTACCACTCCTTCAGATGCTTTTTCTTGTGACACAAAGGTACTAAAAGCTGTTTTGAATCACTTCAACATGATGGAAAGCAATGCCAACATTAAAGGGTCACCAAGCTTAGGAGAAGGTAGTTCAGAAAGCTACTTATCTGATGTGGGCATGCCCAACTTATGGAATCATTATTGATTTTTAGGTCTTAAATATAGGATTTAAAGAAGGTCTCTCTTCTCCCACTATCAAAAAAAAAAGAAAAAAACCTTCAACAGCCTTTACAAGACCATATTTTGCTGAAAAGCAATTGCTAGTGATCAGTAATTCACTAGTCTTCCCACATTATATATGTTATCATTTCTCGTATTGGAATGCATTTTACTTGTGGGAGATGTAATCAACTTTCTTATTGTAGACTCTGAAGTTTATAGGGCGATTTGAAATGAATATATATATGGGTGTACATATGAGGTTTAAATATTAATTTCTGGTGTTCTGAATTTTAATTTGATTATTCAGTCTAATTTCATAAATTATTCTAAAAAAAATAGAATAAAATAACTGGTTGGAAGAGAAGGGTCGAGGAATTATTATCTATACTTCATATTTTAGGATGTGACTACCACAAAACTTTTGTTGGAGGAATAATATTCCTGCCAAGTTTCAAATTCGATTCGTTTCCTCACTAATTCGAGGCAAAAATATACGTATGAGCTACGTGTTTACAGGGGACTTCAATCAATTCCTATAGTATATTTCTTAATTAATATCATACATAATCTTAAAAATTTTCTATTAGCAAGCACATTAGTTGGCATAACCCTAGTCATATCTACTCTGCATAGAATAAAACAATCCCTGCTTCACTTATGCCTAAATGTAATTATATATTGTATAACATATATAGATGCATAGAGAATGTAATAACACTTGGAACTTGGGGTGCATTCTCTTCCTACATTTTTCATTTCTTTCTCAAGTTTTGTTGTTGTCTAATGTTTCATGGGCGCTAATGGTTTGGTGATACAAAACTCGTAATCATGTGATCTAACAACCTATAATGAAATTAAAAATCATTCTAAGAAAATTGAATATCAGGTTTAAAACCCCGACCCTTATACTTAAGAACCAAATGTATTGAAAAAAAAAACTTGGATCCAAAAACAACCATGTATCTAAGAACCTAAAGTATATGAATGACGTCATAAAGTTAGTTAATCTTCAATAAGTCGGTGTACGATCTTTTTCCCTGCAAAGAAATATTGTTTGCAACATGTAAAACAAAAGAAAAACCATATTTATTCAAACCATCATAACTGTCGAAACTTGTAGCTATAAAAGTAATATATATTCCCTTCTAAATAACCCTAATGAACTCTTTTGGGTTGCAAACCAATATGTCATATCTAGTAATTAATTAACACAAGTCTAATACTAAAACAATGTCTAATAGGCTAAAACAAACTCAATTTAGAATAAAGTCCGAAGCTAATAATATTCAACACTAAAATACATAAATAAAAAATCATAAAACAAAGTCTTACTTGAAATCCCCATGCATGACTGAAACTCCCCTTTTGTTTTCGTTGGAAGCTCGTCTAAACTTTATGCTCCAAATTAGTTAGGAAACTTTGTTTTTGATTGTTGAAATTTTCTCCCTTAAATTGCCTCCCTTTAATCTTCCTAGTGTGCTAGGAAATCCTATAAAATAAGGAAAAGAACAACAAAAAAATCACAAGCCTCCTTGCCAACACATACATTCCATAATGAATATGGAATCCTTGCAAACTATGGATACCAGTTGCTACCATAAATGTTTCATTGTTTGATATGAAATCCTTATAGAATATGTAAGTCAATAGTTGTCACATATGTTTCTAATAGCAATAAGAAATCCTTGTATTGACTAGAATTCAAAATACTTAAGGAAACAATGTTTCTTCAATTTTTGCACATTCCTAACAAATTTCAATCCTAACTTCAAACAAGTCATTCTCTCATGTTTGAATTATAATATCAACATAATTGTTTTTGTAGCTCTGGATATAATCCAAACAGTAGATAAAGGTCCGAACAAACAAATTTGAAAAGATTTGTCCAGTAACTTTGACCCTATGAAATTATCCATTCCTATTTATTTGTTTGTTTACTTAGACATTGTTGTGTTTTTCTACCAATTGACTTGTCTATTGGTTAAAAGTTGGTCCACCCTAGTAGAGTGGACCATGACTTTATAGGTCAAGCCTAGCCATTCTAGAGTCCAAACATATTTTTGTTTTTTTTTCTTTAATATTAGGAATACATCTTATGTATACGTTTCATAATCCTTGGTATTAAAATAAAAAAATTAATTTTTTTGTGTTTTTTGAATGCAGGTCAAGTTTTCATGGATTTAATAAACTTATTATTAAATCCAAAGATATATGCAAGGATATAAACAAAACTATTTTTTCTTGAGTTCTTGGTATTTAAAAATTGCTAAATCATGCCACGTATTTATTATTTTTTTTAATGAAAATATGAATTTTATTTGAAAGACTTGGTCATATATAATTTAAATTAAAATTGTATTTTTTAAAGAAATTTTTTTATTGTTATTTTTTGTATTTTGTGTTTTAAAGAAAACTGGTTTATTTAATATGAGAAAAGCACCTCACGTGTAGGTCACAATCCTTACTATTAAAAAATAAGGAGAAAAATATGATACACATAAAATTATAGCAAATAGGTCTCTTGAAGCATAAAATTGATTTAATAAAAAAAAACAAGGGTTGTGATTGACAAATATTAGAAAAGGAAAAGAAACAAAGTTGGAGAAATCAGTAGGGCATGATTGCCAAACATTCCCTTAGCTAAAAGTCAGAGGCTTAAAAATTACTTTAAAGCCATGTTTAATAAATATACCTTAAAGACAGAAAAATACAATTTTTCCTTTTGAAAACTTTTAGCATGCCAAACACACCCTTAACCCTGATGAACTCAACCCAAATAAAGACCCACGCACATAAAAGAAAGAAAGAAGATCAAAAAAGGATTTTGGTTTGAATTTTTTTTTAAGAGCATTCATACCAATCTAGAAATTGAATTGATGATAAAGACTAAATAACATCAAATAAAAGGCACACAGAGATAGGATATGGAAGATTAAAGCATAATGATTCATTAAATGAGATTGCATGAATCATATTTGACAACTTTTAACCCTAACCTAGGCATTCAAAACCTAAAAAGAATGATTGATCCAATATAGGCATTTAATAGGAAAATAAATGGCATGAAAAAATTATATATTGGCCCCTAATTTAATTGAAGTATATAAAACAAGTTGAAACATCAAATGATGAGAAATCCAAAATCTGTAGCTAAGAATGTTCAAAAGAAAACAAAAAAAAAACCCAGAATGTGCCTTATACTTAGAATTTAGCCTAAAACTTAGAAGCAAAACATAAACTTACCAAAACTAACCTAGGCATGCCTAACTTGACTTGCTTAAACCATAAAAAATTCAAAAAAACAATAAAAAAAGATAAAATAGTAGCGTAAAGAAATAAAACTCTATATTTTTAGTAATGAATTTTCTTTATCATAAACATTATTACATCAATTTTAACACTATTTTTTTTTTATATAATCTTTAACATATACATAAGCTGGACTAAACCTAACATCGTGTCGAAGAACAAAATACGTCCATAGTCTAACCAAATGAATGCATTCAACCAAAATAAAACCAAGTGATCAACCTAAACTTCAAAAAATCAAAACTAACATTCAAACATACTAATTACATGTCTTTAACAATCCAAGAATATCAAGTTATATACTCAAAAATGTTTTAAACTTACTTTTCTTATCAAATGCATATTAAATCTAAGAACAACAATATACTAAACATAGCTTCTAAACTGAAATGAAATCAATAGAATCAATAACAAACAAATAAAATATAGACATGGAAGACATTAAAGGAGAGGTGTGTCCATTAAGTTACGCCATCTCATCAAAGTTTTAAGTATACCTTCTTGAATAATGTAGCTTTCATTTTTTGGGCTTTGTTGCTTTTTTTCTTTTTGTTCTCAGCTTTTAATCCTTAGCTTTAATAAACTTCTTCTTTTCTCCTTTCTTCCTTCAATTTTCCCATGATTTTCTTAACTTTTCTCTCTATCTATTCAAGAATTCTTCTTTGTTTTCTCCCTATTTTCCTCTCTTTTTCTCCTTTCATTGACCCCCCTCAACTCAAGAGCAACTATCCTTTTACAAGCAAACCAAAACCAGAAATTGCAAAACTATAGTGGTTATGCCAAGAGGTTTTATAAAAGATTTTTATTCCTTCTCTTCCAAAATCATCCCCTCTAAAATTGATGGTGTCTGGTCTTCTTTTATTCCTTTTGTAAACTAAAATCAAGCATGAGAAAAAAAACCTTGTAGTCTTTTCTTTTATGGTGAATTTGTTCTTCAGTCATAACTGATTGCGTTAGGTACTTTGTCAAGCTCTTGTAAACGAATCATTAATGGACCTGGATAATGTAGAGATGATGTAGATTTATCATTAGAAACAAACCACACATGATTTAGAGATCTAAAACTCCACATTCATTGATAGGAAGGTTGGCCCTCAACCTATTTGAATCTATCAATACAGGGGTGGTTAACTAGGGACAAGATGTTGTTGAGTTCATCGAGCCAAATAAGGTATAAACATTTGATGAGGATAGCTAATTCTTGTAGAAGAAGTTTTTCTCAGTCTATGGGTGTTGATTAAAGCTTTTAAGGTGGTCGAAAATGCCACGTTCGTTCGTCTAAAAGTAGCGACAAGAAGTTATTAAGTTCATCGAGCCAAATAAGGTACAAACATTTAATAAGGATAACTAATTCTGGTAAAAGAAGTTTTTCTCAGTCTATTATTGCTGATTAAAGCCTTTAAGGTGGTCGAATATGTCACGTTCATTCATCTAAAAGTAGCATCTTCAATAACCTTTCGGTTGAAAAAGAAAAGGATATAGTGACTGAAAGACGTGTCATTCATTCTCTTCATTAAAGTCTTAGTGGCACGTCGTTTGTCAAAACCCTAAAACTTAGGGTCGAAATTTAAACACTTTTAATTAGCCCAAAAACTTCTAAACTTCTACAATTACATCCTTGGAAACATTGATTGAGATCTTTTGATTCTCGTGCCTTTTATTAATTAGTCCTTGGTTTATAGGTTATTTAATTTGACCCCTATTCCTCATTAAGCTTTCAATTTGTTCCAAATTAACCCCTTATTTAATCAATTTTAGTCTTCTGATGCGCGCACCTTTTTTACCTTCGTCTTTAGTTTTACGATCATTCAATTTGGTCCATAATCAACCTTTAACCTTCTTTCAATTAAGCTCCTAATCGCACCAATTTCGCTCTTCAAAGTTTCAATTAGGTCCTTTGTCTTCCAATTATTGTATATTAACCTGAATTAAGCCTCTAATTTTTTTTTAAATTGAATCCTTGATTGAATCCATAAAAACCTTTATAAGTTTAATTAAGTCTTAAACTTGATTAATTCTACCATTTTTTTACCCAATTGACTTTCAAATCTAATTTTTCTTCAATTAAGTCCTTAAATAAGTCAATTAATTAAACCTATTAGAAGTTTAATTAAATCCTTAGACTTAATTAATTCTTTCAATTTTGATCAATTTTGAATTTGAACCTCAAATTTCTTTCTATTAAGTCTTTCTTTAGCCCATCTTGTCAAAATATCTCAATCTAGCTATTCTTCTAGCATTTTGATATGTTGCAACTCAAGGGCTTATCTCTTTATATCATGAAAATATTTTGGATTTCAAATTTCTATTATTTTTTTGGATTTTTGAATAAAAAAGAAAAATATATATTTTTATAAAAGAATTTTAGGGATCTGAAATTGGGTCCTGACATGGTTAATGAATAAATTTGACACTAAATTAAAAATGGACTCCACTAAGTTTTAAGTTCAAGATTTTATTGGAAATTATTCTCCAACATAAGTTTTTTAACATGGAAAATTAAAATGATTAAAACAAATTATAAATAAATGAGAAATTGATCTCAAATAACCTTTGATTAACATGTTTTTGTGAAACCCAATGCCTTTTATCCCACATATAAAAAATACAAGATTTTTTTGTAATTTATATAGTGAGAAGTTGAAGAATTATAAATGAGCCTAAGAAAAGTGGTTTTTAGCTTAAGCCACACGCGTGCACGATCTCTCATATCGGTCTTGGGCTTGTTATATGGTTTAAAATAAGCAGCCTAAACAATGACATGAAAAATTTCATATAATTTTTTTATGTAAAAAATACATATAAATGTTATATAATTTTATGTCTTTATATGAATGATATGCTAATTTTGAGTAGTAATGATCACACGATCTAGTCTACTAAGAAAATATTAACTAATAAGTTTGACATGAAAGACTTGGTTGTTAAAGATTTTATTTCAAAGGAAAAATAATTGTCTTTTAAGGCAAAAAGAATTAGGTTTTTATTTTTTTATGACAGGTAATAATACGAACCAAGCAAAGTCAGATTCGGAATTTTGGCGTAAAATTTTCTATCATTCAGTTTTATGTTATTGAGCATAATTCTAAATCTAACCGTTGGATCGAGCTGAAACTTTACCAAAAGATTCCAAAGGTATTTGTCTAGTTGGGGTAAACTTTCAGATGAATCGGAGTTCAGGAAGGACATACGATATATGTCAGAACAGGCTATATAAATTTTGTTATTTACTTTCTTTTGACTTATGAACTTCTTCTTTAGTAAGTTTCCTTTTCCTACAAGGGTGTAACAATTTATTTTGGGAATCCCCTAGTTCTACAAGGATCTTTAATGGGCTGCAATATAGTTTTCAGGTGTGGCAATGATTCATTAATGTTTCAGAATTCGTTTCTTACAAGGATTTCTTATTCATCGTAGCTACACAAGGAAAGAAGGGCCGGTGATATTTAATGACATCTTGGTTTCTAGGATCATTGGGCAGATAAAGACTTAGGACTTATGAGCTTTATCTTTATTTTTGTTAGCTACAGCCCAAGGCTTCTTTGGGCTTAATTAATAATTTGTTTTCAGTTAGGATCTAAGACTTGTTTGGATCAGGTTATGGGCTTTTCAGTTTAGGGTTTATGGGTCATTTTTGTAAGTGGGCCAAATCAGTCCACTAGGATAGATCCATTAGGGTTAATTTCTCAAGAACTATTTAAACTCATGTAACCTAAATTTCAGCAGCCATTGATGAATATTACTTTTGAATTTTTTTAGTTTTGACGTGTGATAGTGATTCTTGCATTCTTCAGTTCTTGAACAAACTGAATCTGACTTGTCAAAAATTAACTGGCTTCGTGGCGTCATTCTACTTCATTCTAATAGTGTTGATGTCTTGGGGCAGATTTTCATTGTGTCACACTCCTATTAGATTTATTTCAATTTTTCAGGATCGGATCTCAATCTTGATTGTGGGTTGCGTGATCACAAAGTTCACATTAAGTAATTAAAGCAAACCAATGAAAACTAATTTTGGTAATTACCAAAAATAATTTTGCATCAATTTTGGTTTTAGAAAACAATATAAAAAGAGGTTAAAGAGGAGATATTTTGCATACCTTGCAGCAATTCATTCATTCATTCCTCCTGTCCTCCTCTTCTTCTTCTTTTACCTTTAGTTTCTCTAGCCTTTTGTTACTTTTCCTTGTATTCTAGATCGATCTTAGATTCTAGTCTTTTTTAAGAGAGATTTGAGTTCTCTTATTTATTTGATTCATAGACTTTCAAAGGAAATGTATTATTTAATAGTTAAATGTATTATTTAATAGTTAAGTTGTTGGGATCCTAGAGAACTATTTATTACAAGATCGTTTGTACCAGACGAGCATTTTAATCTTAAGAACAAATGGTTTAATCCTTCATAACAACACCTTCGTTCATTGTGTCAAATATTATCAAGAAAGTATCTCATACTAAAACTAGTTTTAGTTTGATATCTTTTGTTTTAAATATAATAATTTATTTGTATGTATTGGTAGACATGCAATAATATGCTTTGAATTAATTATAATTTTGAATATTTTTCTATATACTTGATATATACATTCTAAGAAATTGTTCCAATTAAATTATACACATTTTATTTTAGGGATGATCATTTTCAGTTGGGTTCGGTTTTTATCAAAAAAAATAACTAAACCGAAATTTTATTTTTTTATTAAAAAAACCGAAACCGGTTCAAACCGACCGGTTCGGTTTGGTTTTTTAGGACAAAAACCGGTTCAAATCGGTTTGACTCAGTTTTTTCGGTTTGGCTCAAGTTTGGCTCGGTTTTTTCCGGTTTGGCTTGGTTTTTTTTTGTTTGGCTCGGTTTTTTCCGGTTTTTTTACGGTTTGGGTTCGGTTAAGTTTTTTCAGTTTCAAACTTATAAAACCGAAACTAAACCGAACCGATCAGTTTTTTTAAAATTTTAATCAGTTTTTTGGTTTTTTTTGCTCACCCCTACTTTACAAACTTTACATGCATGCTATTTGTAGTCATCATACTTTTTCACTTAAACTAAACAATTTCCATCTAAAACACCAACACCATTAATTTGTTAATAAGATTTCTCTCGACTTGTATATAAAATAAATAAACAAAGCATGAATCTTTTTTTTCTTTTTAATAAAGAGCTGGAGTTTTAAAAAACAAGTCGTGCAATGCCAGGCAGAACATTACAGCCATAGAATTGGGGGTGGGGGACTATCACTTTCCACGAAGTCGCTAACACAACTAACAGGAAAAGAAAGAAAGAAAGAAAGAAAAACTAAATCGGAGTGATATCACCATGAAGATCGATCTAAAATGGCTTCCTAATCACTGTCATTTTCTTGGAGTAGAAGTTCTGAAATTTAGTTAGGTGTTGACTGAATCTTTTCTCCTTTTCTTTTCGGTCGTTAGAAACTTGTGGCATTCAGACATTAATCCTCATGTCTTCAAACTCTTATGTAAATATCTCTTACATGGCTATTTTAAGGTCTTAAACTGAAGCCAGGTAAATCTATTAATTTGAAGTTGAACGAACAATATAAGGTAAAATCCTACATGCAGATAAAGATTGACGAAGGTCCCTTTTATACAAGGCCATGCCCTTAATTTAATTAAGGGCTTAGAAAAAAAAAGGCTAATTAATTAATGCTCCACCTCCTGCACGTTGCTTCATCTTAACTAATATATTTAATTTGTGAAGATTAAGTTGACAAAACTGAGTGAACTTGACAGGAATTTTGCAACGAGAAAGCAATGAGCATCCTCCTCCTAATCATTGACAAAATGGAGCATCAATCCTTTTCACCCCCACACGAATGCTAGTGATTAAACTGTTCTTGAGGTAAGAATATTTATTCATCGTTGAAAGTAAATTAATGGAGTTAGGTTTGGGACGTGGAACCAAAAGTCTAAATGGAATCTTGCTTTTTAATGGTAATGATGTATTACTGAAAGCAACTTACAACCAAACTCTTTGGGTAATTAGAATTAATTATAAATTTCTTAGTCACGGTCTTATGTATACAGTATATAAGCCCCTTGATGCGTGGTGATTGCGACTTGCGAGTGTTTTCTATTTAGAAGATGAAATCCATCCAATTACCTCAAGTCAATGTTCATGCACATGACATTTTTAATTAATAGAAGAATTCTAAGGTAGTAGCACTCCATCAACCAACAGTTATCTACTGATAAAACGAATGAACAGCTTTGTGTTTTTTTTTTGTTTTTTCTTAACAATTTCAAGAGGGAGGCTCGGATCCCTGAAGCTGATCTCCTTTTAAATAAATAAATAAATCACACATGAAAAAATAAATAAATAAAACGGATAGTTTACGGCCTCCCCAGTAAACTATACGTTACTTTCCTTGCTTTGCCCATGATTCGTTGGAGAAAACTCTCAACAACATGGCCCAATTCATTTATATTTTTCTCCTTGGAGACTGGACATTCTAAAATACTTGGTTGCATATCACCACCACGCGCAAGGTACTACTATCACTGTCTGTAATATGCTGCGAGTTGGTATTTTAGTTTATAAATATGTTATCCAAGGGTTGGCACATTCGATATCAAGATGATTTTTTAAAAAATTTAATGAAAAAAACAAAATTTTAATATTTCTTTTAATTGTGTGTGTTTTTAACATGTTATACAAGAGTGTCACATTCGATATCATGATACATTTTTTATAAGTGTCACATTCGATATCATATTTTTTTAACATTTTTAACATTCGATATAACATTTTTAACATGTTATACACGTCCAAACCAGTGACCCAACTGGGCACTGTTGCAGGCATGCATGAATTATTCACACATGCTTGCAACAGTAACAAGGTAATTATATTACATTTGCACAGCAACAAAGGACTTGAATTTGCAAGGCGGGAAAGATGAAGAACTTACTTGGTAGCTTTAGAGATGAAGACGTGATGGAGGACTTGTGAGCTGACTGATCAAACGTTCTATCCTCTGTGTCTCCTTGTTTTTCTCTTCTTCTAGTCTCTTCTTATTTGTCTTCTTGTTTCTTAGTCTTCTTTTTTGTTGTGGCTTTTTTCCTAGGAAGCTCTACTTCTGGTATTTGTTGGAGACGAAGGTGATGGTGATGAAGACGTGAGGTTGCTAGTCGAATTGGACACTCTCCTCCGTTTCTTCTTCTTCTTTTTTTCTGTTATGAGTGTATCTTCGTTGTCCTCTGGTTATTTCCTCTCCCTTTTTTTTTAGTCTGTTTATATCCGTCTTTCTCTGATCTTACCCGGTTTTCTGCTTTTTCTCCTATCTTATATGTCCCCCTATATATGAGGCCTTTCTCTGGCTTTTATAAAGCCAGAGAAGGTCGTGTGTTCATGCCTCTAGAAATGAGGCACATTCCGTAAGGGATCGTGGGCCATGATCTGCTGGTTGTGTTTCTTGTTCATCCGGTCTTCAGGATGAGGACATGATGAATAGTGTGCGTTCAAAACGACACCGATTTCACCTGAAATGACTATTTTTAATTTGGCCCCTGAACTTCTGACATTTAACAATTGGGTCCCTGGTTTCATTAATTAAACAATTCCCAGCTCAAACTTCCAATTCTTTCAATTTTTTACCAAATTGACTCCTAAATTTATAATTCAATCCTTATTAGTCCCCAAACTTTCAATTTGTATTGTCTTAACTCAATCTTCAATTCATTCATTTTTTATTTCTTATTTTTTTTATTTGTTTTTGAAAAATTTTAAAATTAGGTTATGACTTAGTAGATTAAAAAAATTTGGTATTGTTTTTAAATTTTATTTTTTATTATAAAACAAAAAATTTGGTGTATGTAGAAAGGTTATAATCCATGCCACTTTATTTACATAGAAAGGTTATCATAATACATTAAGACTCAATTATTTTCAGGAACTTCCATAAGCCCAACAGACAATCCATTATTGATTGTAATAGTGGATTGTCGGCTCTATGAATGATTTTCTTGCCAGGCCTTTGATTTTCTCTTGGGTTTTGGTAGATTTATGGATAATTTTCTACGAGGAGATTGTTGGATGGGAGGTCATTGTTGGATTAAATTTCTATGTTCCTTTCTTTTTATTTGTATCCGTGTCTTATAGTGCGTGATTTGGTAAACGAGTGGGTTATCATGGTTGAATTATTTTTTTTAATTTTCTGCAAAGTTTCCTTTATTCTGCACCTTTACCCAAGTGTTGACATTTGTATTTGAATCTTAAACATAGCATGGAATTGTTAACTTAAGTATGCCTTCACCCTTTATATTCATCATACATAAACGCAACTCCAAATTTTATTCAATTTATGGAAACACTTATCATGATTCTAACTTTGATCGATATTTGTATGAAAAGCGTATAAGATAAGGAATTATAATTAGCATCTACTGAAATAGAACTTCATACATTTCTTATTTATATATATTTTTGAAAACTAAGATCATTATAGATATAATATGGTCATAAGTAAGTTCATACACAAAAGGTTAATGATATGAACCAAGTCAGATCAGAATTTGGCCGTAAAATATATGTTGACCAGTTTTGCGAGATTAGACATATCTTTCAAACCGTACATCGAAACGAGCAAAACTTTTATAGAGAGATACTATACACATGGAACTATATTTTGGTGAATTTGCAGATCAAATAGAGTTCTGAAATATATTATTTTAGAGGATCGAAGTTACTAGATAAATCTTGTTAAATCTGTCAAACTAGACCTTTGTGTACTATTTAGGACATTTCTCGAGATACCGGTGGAAGTTTATTGCGATTCAAGTTGGGGTGGAAACTAAACATCTCTATCTTGGTGACAGCCTCTCCTTTTTCCCTAAATATACTTCTTTGAACTACTCTATGGCATCGGTTATAACCTTCACCCTTTCCTTTAGAGACCCTTACTAGTCTAAAACCAAAGACCTTTCAAGCATATAGAGGTACAATGCCTAGAGGCCTCCTAGTTTTCTTTTACAGTAGTCACCCCCTTCTGAGTAGAGAACTTCAAGACCAAATATTATGTATTTATGACTACATTGATTTTGTGCAAAAATGATCTTTCAATTATGATGTTGTAGGTCAGAACCATATTTATCACCATAAGGGTTTGTTGAAGAGTAAGGCACTTAGGGTCAGTGTCAATTATGACTGAGATCTCCAAAACACCCTTCACTAGAACTCCTAACCCTTTAATCCAAATTAAAAGAGTCTTTATAAGAGTCATCCTTAAAGGATCTATCCCTATTTAGGATATCACGTCTTTGGACAGGATGTTAATTGAGTTCCTATCATCCACCAACACCCCCGTGGACTTGATGATTAGCTAGAACCATGAAAATCACCAGTACGTCCTCATGGGAGTATGTCACCCCCTCTTCATCTTCTAGAGTGAAAGTGATAGGCTCGTGTTATAGGTTCTACTGATGAACAGTTGTCAGGACCTGTTTTTCATGTTTTTTTTCAACTAGAAGTATCTCCTCTAACTGAGGTGCCCTCTAAAATCACATTGATCTTAGGTAAGGCTTGAGTAGATTGGTTGGGCTCTTCTCTGTCTCGTTCCATATGGGCATGTCCCTTGACAAGTTGCTTCAAATAACCCTTGGCTATCAACCTCTCAATCTCTTTCTTCAACATGATGCAATCTTTTGTATCATGTCCTTTATCCTTATGGAAAAAACAAAACGTCTTGGAGGTGCATGTGTGTAGAGGCAACATCATAGGAGGTAGATATTGAACAAAATCTTTCCCTTTAATGGTTGTAAAGACTTTTATGAGAGTGACATTCAGGGAATTGTATATCTCCTCTTAAAGTATTGCATGAGCTCCCTCATTGGCCTTTTTTTACCTTTCTTAGAATTATTTTCTTTGCTGATAGAGTGATTTTATTTGAAAGGTTTCTCATTCTCAACCCCTTAGAAGAAACAAAAAGGCTCATGTCTTAACATACTAGCTTTTTCTACTCGTGTATGATTTTGCATAACATGTTTTACCTTCAACATGCTTTTATCTTATGGCATACAAGTCTAAGGAGAACGTTACCTCACTTCACTTATCCTTTGAGGCTACTAGCTCAATAAATTTCTCCATCTTGAACATTTCTTTGTCAAACCTCTTCAAATATGTCATAATAGATTCTCCTCCTCATTATGTAACACCAAAGAGTTATGTGAAGCTTCTCTTGACAGGTATACTGGTGTTAAACCTTGACACAAGTTTAGCACAAAGATCATTAAAATCCATGATAGAGCCTAGCTCCATGTTATTATATCAGGCTTGTGATGACCCTTTAAATGTTGTAGGGAGGATCTTGTACATAATATCACCATCTTAGATGACTAACTCAAGACTATTATGCATGTTTTGGAGATGTTCTCGTGGATCTGTCAGACCATCGTAGTTGTCCAAAGTCATCTTTGTGGAGATGTACTTCATAGAGATGAGGATGTGCAAGACTCATCTAGATAAAGGTACTCCATTTATCTTATGAGGATCATAGACTTCATCTTGAATATATTTACCAGCCAAACTTCTCCTTGAATATTTTCTAATGAGCTCTAGGGAGCTGGAGAATTCTAGCGTGGAATGGCTGGATTAATAGCTAACTTTTATTCCATGATGTCTAGAGAAATCATACCTAGAGTGACCACTTATTGGGAGAGCCTTACTTCGACGAGAACAACCTCTAGATGGGCTAGGAGATCGTTAGGGTGGAAAGCTCTCCGTGTTGTTTTGCCCAACCTCCTCTGTATAATATAATTATCTCCTAGCCAAGGAAACAGCTTATGGTTGAGAAGCTGGGACTAAGGGAGCTACATCATGTGTCAAGGCTTGCTAGAGTGGCAAGGTCTAATGTTGCTCTTGGGTTACCAATATGGCTTGAGTAAGGGCTTGTACTTTGTTAATGAGTTGTTGAAACTCTAATGGAGTAGACATGCTAGCAACTGTAAGAAGTTTACTGTCGCATGTTGCTTGAATAGAAAGGTTGGAGTGTCATTTCCTCCTAATAGCATTAATGAATGATAAATATCTCTTACACGTGGGTAATCACACGTTCATGTCAATATTCTCTTCTCAAGAGTTCATGAAATTGATGGTTGATTGTAGAAGACCTAACACCTGCAAAACAATCCCTTTTAATGGGGTTTAGAGACGATAAATGCTTTGAGAATTAAAATACGAATACTTAGAGAATAAAAATTGTAAACCTTTAACCTGGATGGTTAAAAGGATATATATAGCCCTTGAACCTTCTCATGCTGCTTGAATAGAAAGGTTGGAGTGTCATTTCCTCCTAATAACATTAATGAATGATAAATATCTCTTACACAATATTAATAAGGAATAGATATTCCTTGCACAATATTAATGTAGATAAAAATATGATAGGCTTTTATAAAATTTTTATACACCTAAAAGTGTAAGGAGATGATTATTTTTTATTTTTTAGCATTTTAAGTTAAAAGCTATAAGAATAAACAAAGTCTCGTGACCCAACATGAGGCTTATAATGATCATTAGTTTCATACCCACTTGAACCTGGAAAGATGCCGTGTCCAAAAATGATGGGTCTAGTAGCTTGTCAGACCCACATATACTTGGACCCAACTTGTAAATGAACCCAGGAATATTGGGTCTAACAGCCCGTCAAACCCATATATACTTAAGTTTAAGGATATTGAATCTGGCAACTCGTCAAACTCATATGTACTTGGGCTCAGCATATAGTTAAAATCAAGAATATATATTTGATCTCAACTAAAAATATTAGGTATGAAAGCTTCTCAAATCCATATTTATTTAGGCTATGTAAATAGCTAATTCTATGATTTTTGACATCCACCAGTTTAGGCTATGTAAATAGCTAATTCTATGATTTTTGACATCCACCAGGGCTTCTTCAACAAGAAGCCTGTTTGTTGCTCACTTGGAACTACCTTAAGATTCTCCTTTATTGCGTATTGTTGAATGCAAAGATTGAAAAGAAAAGAAATAAGTAGTAAAAGAAACAAAACGATCAACAAGGTTTGAGGCATGTGAGGAACAAGGGCCATAGGGCCTATAGACATAAGCTTCGTATGCTTCTTTTCCAAATTGTGTTTGGATTAGCAAAAGAGAGGGACTCCCTACTCCTATAAAATCATGGAATCAATTTCCTGTTCGTTAATGAATTAAGGAATATTTAACATGCTTAAAAGCCATCTGTTAGTTCAAGTATACTAGCATGTCTATCTATTCTGTTTATATGGGTAAGACTTGGGATTAGAATGCCAATAATCAGTGAAACATAAAACGAAGATGCAATAGCTTGTCAGCGTAAGAGTTACTTGTAGTCTTCTCAAACAACTTTAAGGAGAACTACGAGTAGAAAATAAACTACAATTAAAATTGACAGCCGACAAGTCAATTGTTCTATTTTTCGGTTCTCAAATACTCACGAATCATCAGCTTAAGGTGCTCATCAGAGTCTTCAATTCCAGGATGCCAGCAGACACTGAAGTTCTTGTAAGCTTTACAGCAGTATCTCCCTCTCACAGCCTCCCCAGGCGTAACTGTACAAGTTCCTTGCGATTCACAACAAATCATTGAACTTCGATTTCAACCAAAGTTGAACTTTCAGGTTGAAAAGTACGTTTGTTCCCTGCACATACATTGTTCTATGACCATACCACTGTCATAACATAAGAAAAACAAGGCATGCAGCTTAAAGATATCAAAAACAGCAATGTCGTGCAATACAATTAACTTCTAGGCTAATCACGCTTGGATTTCTTTTTTCGGGGTTGTTCTCCAGATGTGGCAATATAATCTTCTGGATTGACATTCTCAAAAGACTTCTGCTTCCCAAACTCCTTTGCCTTTTTCTGCAAAACAACCAAATTCAAAGACATTTTAACAAAAATCATCAAGTAACATGGCATTCCATTTTCTGGAATCGTGAAATAACTTCATTATAAATGAAATATGCATGAGGCAGTAAAAATCAGAGCATGATGATTACAATACAAATCCTCTTCATTATTTCTGTACACAGAGCATATGGCATTACGATGAAATTGACATTTTATGATGACAAATTACCTTTAGTGACATGGCCATGGCGGCCACATCTTTGTTATTATCTGCATATGTGCTAGGATCCTCCTTTATGAGTTCCTGTGATTGTCACATACATTCCATGAAGGTTACATACGGTATAGAGAGAAGAGAAGAAAAGGAAAAAAGATAAGTTGTTTATCAGATGGGTATAACCAGCAGAAAGAGCTTCAGAAACGAACCTTGGGAGGAACAAAGGCAGCATCTCTTTTTCTTTTGTTTTCAGCTGTTTTTTCTAATTGCTTCTCTTGTTTTTCATGCCACTTCTTTGCTTGTTTCTTCTTGTCACTTAAAAAGTATTCTCCTGTCTCCAGTTGTATATCTTCCTGCAGGTACCACATTGCATAGCATGCCAAATGGATATTAGTTATTCTGATGACTAACTAAAAGTCAAAGAGACAGACTAAGCTTCCGGTATTAACATATGTGTGCAAGCATGAATTAATGCAAACAAATTCAAAATATGACACCTTCCAGCAATTGTGCTTGTCGAATTTTACCATTAGATTAGTAACAGAACTGGTGGCTTGACTCACCAAACTATATTCCCCAACAAAGAATTAAGCAACCTTGTGGCAAGAATTTTTATTTAATCTCCCACAAAACACAATTGCATAAAAAAAAAGTTGAAAAGGAGAAGAAAAACAAAAGGGTAATTTGAAACAAAGAGCGAGAGAGAAAAGCATTCACAAGGAAATTGATTCCAGAACATTGCAGTAACAAGGCAAACAACTACCTCATGTAATCAGCATTCCTTGCATAGTTACCGTTACCAATATAAAATAAGTATTGAGGAGTTGCCAATACCGAGTCAATTACAAAAGAAAAGTTATCCAGTGGTCCTTAAGCAAGATAGCACTTGACAACATAAAACCAAAAACAAAAAGGAATTTTTTTAAAAGGAAAGTCTTAGAAAATTAAAAAAAAAAGGAAAAGGAAAAGGAAAATGCGAAGTTTGCTGGTATCTTTGCCTGTTTAAGTTTTCTATTCAGCAAAATCTATTTGTTTCCTTGAAAATAAACCATGCATACAAAAATATATTGGAAGACAAAGCAGTGGTCTCACCATGCTAGGTTGTTGAGGAGGAGGGAATGGCGTGTCTTGTTTCTTCTTTTTACTCTTAACCTTCTTTTGTTTCACAGTCTTCCTGAAATTATCCATGTAATTCAGCAACAAAAATAAAGAAGATAGAAGGCAAGAGTGACTAAAATATGTGGGAACGGAAAAGATCATTTGATGGTACATACTTCTTATATTTAGGAAGGAACCTGTCCCAGTTCTCATTTTTAAGAGCAGGATCTTTTTCAAGTTCTTTCTTCATCATAAGAATCTACACATCATAAGGACAACAAGAGGTGAATAAAGGTTATTGACAGAGGGTATGTTGATAGATTTTTCAAGTGAAAAACTCCATGCAAACAGGTAGACAAGAAAAAAACATCTATGGTAGAAAGAAATCATGAAAAAAACAACAATTATATATAGCATGCAATGCAAGTTGTTTTCACCTTTATATGGTATACGGGATGCATTTTATTTTGTATGCAGTCTTCAACAATTCTCCTGACTTGTTTTAAACCTTTAAATGAGCCCATAGCAGCAACAGTGTTTCCCTGATCAATCAAAGAAAAACATAAATAATTCTATTCATGGTGCTATACTTCTTCAATAACAGGAAAAAAATTATTTGGCTACCAAATTACAAGCAATAATTATCACCTGAACTAGAATATAGCAGCCTGTCAATAATTCTAGTGCCTGCACCAATATAAAATGATGACAAGTCAGTGAATGCAAGATCCGCCTTTTGCTGGTTTTTGAGTTTCAGGGGAAGAGGGTTGGGAACTTATAAAAAATTTCTAAAGCAAATAAACAGCACACACCTTCAAGGTTGATGAATTCGGGCCCACAAGGTTTTGTCTTCTTTTAACAAATCGTTCCTGCAAATAATAATAGAAAGCTGAATTTTCTCCTGAACTCTTGAATACAGGATTATTGGCAAATATTGAACAACAGATATAGTTATGATGTCAAATGTTTAGCAGTAAGGAATTTTTCCATTTTCTTTTTTATAAGAAGATTTAGTTACCATAAAATGATACACAGCTTAAGACATTTAACATGTACCATACAACACATAATAATTACATGTTATCAATTATATGGAATAATTTAAGCACCTACCTTATTACGAATCATGTTGCCGATCTTGATGATGTCACAACTCATATCGTCATTCAAAATTTTGATCGCCTGTAAAATAAAAAATTAAAATAATCACTGTTGTAAAACCAATATAAAACCATCCCAAATGAGAAATATGCATCATATAGATTCAGCCTAACCCCCTAAAACACTGTCTATATGTTTTTAGTACCCCAGCCCACATGTACTGTATAGTCAGAACAGGAGACACATCAGCAGGAGCACAAGTACTACCCTGTAAACAAATTTTCTGGTTGGATGTGAACCAAAAACATTAAACCTTTCTGTTCTTCTTTTATACTAACTAAACTTAACTGAAATAAACATAAAAATAGAATCAATGAGGACAATACACAAATACAAAGAAAAAAACTCTTTTTGGTCCTTTGAGCTTATACGTTTAGCTTATCCAGATGTGTTGAGCTGCAAAAGCAGTTTCGGCTTGGGCAACTGTAATTTGAGATTTCAAAGTCTTATACAGGCTTCAAAAAATAGGAAAGAAAAAAAACGTTCATGTATCTTCATAGAGCGAACCACTTCTGATTATATTGCTTAGTTTTGATACAAACATTCAAACACAGATAGTTCATGCCATTTAAATCCACCATTTGCACTAACAAAAGCCCTCAAAACAACAAAGGACAGCACAATCACAACTATAGATAACCATACTGCAAAACCAAACAAAAAATAGCTCATCTTACCTGAGGAGCAGGGACACTTCTCGACAAAAGCTTAATAAGATCCCTAGCTTTAACAATAATATAAGGATCCCTGGTCTTTATCGTAGTTTTAACCGTCATCGACCCCTCATTCTAACCGCCAACAAACAAAAAAGCATAAAATCATTAAAGAGCAAAATAAATTTCAATAGAACCACAAAACAAATTAAAAGAAAAAAAAAGCTAACCTTATTAAGTTCGCAATCAATGCCAAACTCTTTTAACGCAGATTTCACCATCGGCCATGCGTCCGTCAAGTACTTCTCTGCCAATTAAATTAAAAAAATCAATTTAGCGTAAATTGAATTTAGTTGGGGTTGAAGTAGAGGAACATAACTTACCGCGATATTTAGGGAAAAGAGTGGAGAAAGAGCTGACATCGACCATTCCACCTTGATTCCAAGACGGGTCAAATTTTTCAATCTTCCAACGGTCAATATTAGGGTCTTCATCCCATGGTTTTGGCTTATCATGTTTTCCTTTGTGCTTTGGTTTCTTTGTGTTTGATATATCTGTGTTTTCTGCTCCGTCTGCCTCCATTTTTTTAGACGGTGGAGGCTGGAAACCCTAGCTTAGATAGTTACCGCAAAACGTCTCTGTTTCTTCTTCGAAGGATTTGGATTTTTTATACGTGCGAAGGATGGAGGACGTTTATTTCTTATTGGGCCCGGTCCAAAATCTCTTAGCATTAGGATATACTTCTAGACAACACGTTAGATCCAAACTAGGAGCATTGCTCCGCTGCTGCGTGATGAAGCAAGTTTTTTTTAAAAAAAAAAGTGTTAATATTTTTTTATTATAAATAAAAATTTTAATTGTAAATTAAAAAACTGATTCGTGTATTATAAAATAAATTGAGAATTATATATAATAAAAATATAAATATTAAAAATAATAATAAACTTATTAATTCAAATTTAAAGAAACTAAGATAAATATGTGTATTAAGATATTTAATTTTGTATTATTTTCAATAATTTTTTAAAAAATTTAAAAATATATTTTTGATATATTCATTTATTAACGCATCTATTCCAAAATCTTTCATTAAATTGACTTGTTTTTTTAAAATTAAAATAAAATAAAAGGAATAAAATGGACAAAGAGACTAAAAATAAAAAAATAAAAAAGGGGGACGAAGTAACTAAAAAGAAAGAAAGTGACATAAATTTTGGTTTCTAAATACGAAATAAATCTCGAAAAAAAAAGGGAGGAGGCTACCATTTGCTGAAAAAATCATAGCCTCCATCTTATTCGCCTTGTAAAAAAGACAAAAATAAATAAATAAATAAATAAAATATAGTCTCCCTTTTCCCACGTAAAAGAGCAACCAATCGTCCCTCTCACAAAAATAGGTTTGCTTAATTGTTTCATAACAATTAAATTACACTGAGAGATATCACGCCCATTGATACTCCCACCAAAATAGGATTCCTCTGTTCTCTCTGTCTTATTTATTTTGAGATATAATTTAAGATAATATTTGTTTGCTGAAAAATAGTTTTTTAATAAAAAATAAATTTTAAAAGTGAATTCTAGAAAAGTGAATTGTTTTTCATATTTGGTAACGTAATGAAAAATAAGTTAGAAAATATTTTCTAGTGTTTGGTTATGTCATGGAAAATAAGCTGAAAAATAACTTATTAATATTTTATTTTTTTCAAGTTTATTAAAATAATGATGAACAAATCTGACAAATTAAAAATTTGAATGAAAATTTAAAAAAATATATAATTTCATAAATTATCTCAAATAAAATAAATAATAATCAAAATAATAGAGATCAAATCTAACAAATAAAAAAATTGAAAGATGAATAAATTAAAATAATAATAATTACCATTTCATAAATTATTTCAAATAAAATAAGTAACAATCAAAAGAATAAGGATTAAATTTGATAAATAAAAATTTTTAATTAAAAAATAATTAAAAAAAAAGCAAATAATAATTAAAAAAATAAGGATCAAAGTTAATATAAAAATTAAATTCTAAAAAATAAAATTAAAAAAAACAATATTTAAAATAAAATATATATACCAAACAAACATCCCCTAAGTGTGTAATTGAACTAGCGAAAAATATAATTGAGTTCCACTAATTAATGATACTCACAAATCTTAGAGTGTAATTAATTTATGTTAATGTTTATTACATGACATGCTGAATTTACATGACAGGAGAGTGTTCTGGATTAATGTTTATTACATGACAATTATTGGAGTTTCTGTTTTGAGTTTTGTTTTACTTCATTTTTTATACAATTAAATTCTTAATGCTCTGAGTAATTTTGATATTTTTTTTAAGATTAATATGAGTTTTCAGGTCAATTTACATGTATCTCGACTGATCCAACAACCCTTGAAGTTAACGACCATGTAAGTCTCCAGTGGTTCTAAATTTGTGAGAATCGAACTAATAATCTATAAAAAGTAAATTTAGAGTTTAATCAGTTAAATTATATCTGTAATTACGATATTTAAGACAAGTATAAAGACATTATTTGGTTTATGACTCTTTATAAGTATTTCTTTCAGACAAAAGTTATTGCGTCTCCCCCCATACATAATCATATATTATAACGTCACAATATACATAAATGATTGCCAGGAGGGATCGGCAGTGAAGGAAGAAAAAACTTGCTTAGCAAATAAGATAATTTTGTAGCATTCAAGGTTTATCTATACGTAAAACCTAAGTTCTCGAAGTTAATTATCTCAAAACAAAATTTAATTATATTGGAGGAATGAAAAGAATTTATAATTTGTAAATATAAACATAACAATACCCACACATTATTTATAAAATTAAAAGAAAACAATTTTGAATACTAACCATCAACCTCTTGATTGGTAGATACACTTAATTTGTGAATGCAAGAAAATTTATGATTAGAAAGATACTTAAGAAATTGGTTAAAAAACATCAAGAAGAGAGGGATGTATCTAATCTAAAGAAGGACTGCTAATTGATAAGAGAAGAAGATGGATGTTGCTTTTTAACTCATAGCAATTAGGGTTATTTACTTTAAAAAAAGATAGATAAGTTTGGAATTAAATGTTTTTTTATAAAAAATTTAGAAATAAAAAATAATATACATTATTTATGAAGACTTGATCTTTATGTCCTTCATGTTTTGAAATGATAAAAATTCACTCTAAAATTATTTCAAAGACAAATTTATTTTTATGTTTTTCTCTGTCTCTTCAACAAAACATGTTTCTATACTTTTTGTATATATTTTTTTTATCCTAGGATACTAATCAAACACAATCCAAGAGACATCAACACTTCGGGCCTGTTTGGGATTATGGTAGGAATGGCGGTTTAAAGTATTTTTGCTTAGAAATACATTAAAATAAATTTTTATTTTATTTTTTAAAAATTATTTTTAATATCAACATATCAAAACGATCTAAAAATATAAAAAAATATTTTAAACAAAACAAATTTAAAACTTTTAAAAACACGATTTGTAAAAAGAAATTTTTCTTTAACCCGAGTATGATCATCATAACCCAACAAGAATGGTTTCCTACACCATCCCCCCTAGAGAGTTGATTCCATGAGGATCCACTTGGTTTATTAGGATGCAACTTGCCCTTGTATCACCACCATTGCCTTATCATAATGACAAGACACTTGGCTAGGGCTATCACACCCAACTTATCTGATTATAATAGCGTGAATGCCACGTGTATAATATAGACACCTTCCACCATCTGCAGACCCAATAAAAGCTCCTATAATGAGACTAGGTATGTAATATTCTTAGTACCCTATATTTCCACGAAAGTAATTGCACTCCTTTAAGTATAAATGCAAGAAGAGAGGAATGTAACAACAAGAACATTTTATGCTACATAAATAAATAATTTTTTTCATATTTCTCTCGGTCAATTAATTCCTTATATAAGAAATATTTCCTTTTTTCTCTAGGTCCTCTGTAAATACAAGGGAGTTGCTTGCAGGATTGTGTTGGCTTAACAAGTCCAATCCATTTTTAAAGGTCTAAGAATCTCCATAAAACCTCAAATCATTTCATGCAAGTTTGTAGTTTATCAACTGAGCCACCTTTTCTAGGCCCATTAACATCCTAAATGAGCTAAGTCCATCATTTTATACTAGCACGGAGTTGTTAAAGTATAATTACGGTTATTTTTTAAAATATTATTCATTAAAATAATACTTTTTTATGTTTTAAAAAATTATTTTTGATATCAACACATCAAATGATCTAAAAATACTAAAAATATATATTAATTTAAAGCAATGAGAAAAATAAAAAAAATTAATTTTTTTCAAAAGCACTTTTTAAACGCAAAAACAAATAGGTTATACACAAATCTAATCAAATATGAAGGATTTCATTGTATTTGTTAGATTTTATTTTTATAAATTGCAATGTTTTGTTAGGCATACACAAATTGAGTTATATCTAAAAAAAAAAAAAGCAATGAATAATCGTAATTTCTTATATTTCGATTATGACACTAAGTGTTTTTTCTAAGGTATTTATGAAGAGATTCTTTTATTCCTGGCACATAAGAAATGAAAATAACGATGGCAGCTTCTTTTTCATAATGAATGCTGAAAAATATTGGAAACGCAATTGAAAGTTTGAATGTTGTGTGTAAAATATTTTATAAAAAAAGAAAAATAATTTTAAGAAATAAACACAAAAAAATATAAATTTTAGATAAAACAAACAAACCCTAGCTTTTGTATTTGTTTATTTTTTTTAATTTTCCTACAATTTTTATATAGCCCAACCGTGCTTAAGTTTGACCCTTTCTTAAAACTTCAGGTTGCAATCCAAGGGTCGGATTCAAACCAAATCTGAACTTCTCTTTTATTCGGGCCCATGGCCTCTTTCCCCGAGAAAGTTTGGTACCTTTTAAAAGTCGGCTCATTCACATTCAATGTATGATAACAAAATCAAAAGGCAGATCCAGCTCAGATTCCAATTAATCAAAGTCGTATCTTTCATCACATTTGATCCCCACACCAGTCCAGATTTTTCTTTACTTTTTTGTTTCCTTGTGTTCTTCTTGTCCCCACACAAGCAAAGTATTTTCCCCAAGTTTTTAAATGTTCTTTTAAATTCTATTTAGAAGTCAAGAAAATCCATTTAACTTCTTAATAATATATTTTTTTTTTCAATAGTAAATGACATTTTCAAGCCCGTTTTGTTTGAGAGTGGAATTGCGGTTACTTTTTAAAATGTTTTTCAAGTGCGTGTTTGAGAATGTGGTTGCAGTTGCTTTTCAAAGTGTTTTTCATGCTGAAATGCATCAAAATGATGTTTTTTTATTTTTTAAAAATCATTTTTGAAACACCTTCTCTCTTATTTCATATCAAAAATTAGAAAGCACACCTTCTCTCTTATTTCATGTTACATCAAAATTTCATTTCATGTTATATTAGAAAGCACACCTTCTCTCTTATTTCATATCAAAAACTTTTAGCGAGACAACAAAAATACTCAAACACAAAAAAGAAACTAAAATCCAAAATCACATCAAATAATGATACCTTCTTTGAAAATGTTATAATTAACAAATAAACTAAAAGAAAATAGGGTTTTACTTTGTTTTTATTGTTCATCCTCCCATAAATCATTATTCCTAACACTGTATAATATGTAAATTTTCTTCCTCAATCCCGTAAATTATTTTTATATTTCAATTTGGTCATCTAGTTTTTATGTTTCTTTCAATTTGGCTCTTGAAAGTTTTTGTTATTGTTGTACTAAGTTTTTCTATTCTCTTAGGGTTGCGTATTATCACATGCCCAAGATGTCGAGAATTGTCTCGGGATTGAATGACATGTTGATTTTATATGGAAGGATTTTTTGTTATTGTAAAAAACAAAATTAAAGGAACAAGGACCAAAATTGACATTAACATAAAACTGATAATTATCTTTCGTGTTTATTGTTCAAAAGTGTGTAAATCTATACTTTAATCCTTTGATTTTAAAATTTTCTTACATCGGGCCCTTTTTATTTTTTGGATTTTTTGATTTGGTCCTAAACTTTATTTATTTTATGTTTTAGTCCCTAGATCTTGAGATAGGAAGGAAAGTCACCAAAAAAAATCTTGAGGAGAGAGAAAGCTCTTGAGTGGTCGAATTTTGGTCACCAATAAATTTGATTTTGGTGTATATGGATTCACCTTTGAGAGATGAACTCTGTTATAACCCAATTTTATCCCATTGGTTTTTAATTTAATTTTACAAAGGTTAAAATGTAAAATTAAAATATCAAAAATTTATTTTGATGAAAAGTGTGATTTATCAACTTGTGCGAAAACTAGAGATTACAATGTGCTTTTGTCATTCTATCCTTATCATCAAGATAAGGATAGTTATCCACTTTCGAATTTGATTCTTAATCAAATTCAAATTTCAAAGAAGAGAATGAGTTTGTTTGGGATTTTGTTTTTCACACACGATGAGACTCTTGCATTATAAATATAGATCTTAGTATATGCATACAAGGTCCATTACAAGAAACCATAGGGGGGACATTAAAAAAACAAAGGAAACATTACAAAAAACCCAAAAAAAAGAAAAAAACAACCAAAAAAACCCTAAAGCTTACCATCCCTAGAATTGGCCGCTGACCCTCCTGGATTTTCACCATTTTTGTTCCCTGGTTTAGAACCAACATTCACCTCCTCTCCCAGTGGCTCCTTTCCCTAGAACAAGGAAAAAACCACTAACCACGCCTCCATCTTCTCTTCTCTGCTGCAAGAAAAAAAGGGGCACACCTTTACTGTTCTCTTCCCCTCTCTCTACCATTTTCCTTCTCCTTCCATTAGTCGCGAGCAGCAACAGATCCACAAATAGGAGGAATAAAGGAAAGGCACCATAGACGAGCGGACAACTCGGGGACAAGTGCACTAGACCAGAAGAGAAAAACAAACGAAAAAGGAACAAGCACGGAGAAAAAAATGAAAGAGAAGAAGTGAACAGAGGGAACCAAAACAACACAAAGACAAAAGGAGCAAACACCAAAAACACTAAACAACGACAACACTGCCTCTATCTCCTCCACTTGAAAGAACAAAGACCTATTACCCTAAAGAGACCCTTTAACCACCAACAATCGTCTTCCCCAGCCACTGCGAGCATGCATCAGCCAGCCAGCAGCAGTAGAGGAGCTTTAACAACTGTTAGCAACAATAGCAGCAACATGCAGCTCCAGGATGACAACACCATCGAGAACAATAAGAGATTGTCAACCGGGAGCAGCGCACGATCATCCCACATCTTCATCCCCAGCAACGAGCACCTACACTACCAGGTAAGTTAATCCCGTTCTCTCCATGTAAAATTTAATTAACGGTTTACTGTAGCAAGTGTGCGTGAACAATTCATGCACGCTTGAATATAAAAGAAAATCGTATGGGTTGAGTTGGACTCGCCCTAAAAATAAATATAAATAAAAAATAAAAGTAAAAATAATTTTCTTTTCTTAAAACTTAAATTTTACAGGTTTATTCACTAGCGCCAAAGTCAGGAGTACCGCAAGTTTTGGGTTGTGTAATATTTACCAACACTAGAGTTGAAAATATTCGTAAGTGAATGTTCACTAACATTAGAGTTAAGAACATTGTTGAAAAAAGAGAAAAACAAACTCGTAGTAGTAATTTAAGACAAAATTAACAATATAGTTTGCCTTAGGTAGGATGCTTAAGGGGTGATAACATAGTTATTAAACCCAGCCCAGCCCGACGAGTCAACCCGGTGGCTGGACCGGTTTGGGTTTGTTAAAAGACCGGCAGATGCAACAACCCGGCAAAACCCGGGCGACCCGATAGGTCGACCTAGGAGATCCCGAATGAGACCCGGTGTTTTTTTCCCTTCAAATATGGTTTCTGTCCTTCGGCTTCTCTTCTTATTTCTTCATCTTCTCTACAATGAGTTGCTGTTTGCAAATGCTCCAGTCATCTATAGAAGCTGGCCCAATAAAGACAAGCTGGCTGAGAAGTTTGTTGTCATGCGCGAGGCCAGTCTTGGAAAAGAAACACATAAATGAATGGTTTATGTTGTTTCATTTTCAAACCTTTAATGCTACTAGAAAATAAGAATAATGCAGAAAACAAGCAAATCACCATTGATAGTGATTCCTGCTATAGTTAGTTAATTTTCTGTGGTGAGCTGCTGCTTCATTCTGAAGATCTGGATCTCTTGGTTTGGCCAATAGGCGACTGAGGAAGAAGAAAGAGAAGCTCTCTAGTTTTGGCCAAAAGGCCAAGGGCATGACTGAGAGACGGATGAGGGAAGTTATGATCGAGCCCATGTGGCAGCTGCTTTGACCAAGTGAAAAGGGAAGTTTTGTTGGTTCTAGGATAGAAAATCCAAAGCAAAGGGGTGGCTTGTTTTTATTTCTGGTAGAGATACGGAATATTTGAGGGCTTTCTATGCCCTTATTTTAAAATTTTTTTCTTTTTAATTAAAAAAATAACATATTATTTTTTTAATGTGAAATAAAAAAATATATATTTTTAAACTTTATTATTTATAACATATATAACCTATATTCACACAGATTTTTTCATATAAAATATTAATATTTTAATATTTTTTAAAATTTTTCTGAGTTGACCCATAAAAAACCAGGACTCGATTCCTTAATTAGGTCAATTCCCGAGCCGAGTTTAATAACTATAGGTGATAATATCTTTCCTTTCACGTAACGAGTCCCGTGTCAAAGAATCTCTGTTGACTAGTTAAGGTTTCTAGTGACCATAACACTAGGTAACAACTTCTTAAACTATACATTTTCTCCTAAAAGAACAAGATTTCAGATATCTGTTCTTTTTTCATGAGAAATTTTTAATTGGTAGCCACGATATCTGGGTGTGACAAACTCAATGGACGTGGCCACCTTTAATTATCTTTGAGAGATCGAAGCTTAGGAAGTTTTTTTATTTGATTTGATATTTAATTTTTAGGTTGATTAAAATTTATTTGTTGTTAAAAATGAGATTATGGATGTTCATGCAATGTTTTTTTCTCATGTTTTAATTTGAAAAAAATGGGTGGAATCTAGGTTTCTAGGGTCCAAAAATTTAGACCTTGATTTTTCAGTCATCAAAGTAACCTTCGGATACTAAAAACTATGGCTAATAGACAACGTTAAAAAAAAAAAATGAAGTGAACTATGTGTCCTCCACCCTCTAAATAAACCAAGCGCGTGGGCCTGAGTTTCTAAACTCAAGTAGGCATACCTAAGTTTTCACTTAGGTTTTCATATGGGTCAAGCGCACTTATCTAACCCATACACGCTTGGCTTTAATTTTTTTTTTTTTAATCTCATTTCCCCTTTTCCCTTTTATAATTAGATTATTTTTACATAAACTTATTTAAATGATATTTATGTAATTATACAATTATGTCATTATTTTCAAATAATAATACCATTTTTAAGGTAGTATTAACAATTACTTTTCGAATAATTATATACGAACCTAACATGCATAGTTTTCTAAATATGGATGAAATATCTATTTTTTTATTGTAAATTTTTATATTATTTTTTCTCAAGTTTGTTATTGTCATATTTTAAAAAGAAAAAATATATTCACTTTAAGTTTATCAATTCGTTATTTTATTGTTTTTATTAAAAGTTTCTTTTAAGATCATGGTAATTTTTTTTGTTCAAAAAATAAAACTTCTGATAATATCAAATTTTATCGAAAACAAAAAAAAAATGCATTGATAAGGGAAATAAGTTTTGATCCTAAAGTATTTTTTTTATATAGAAATAATCATTAAAAAATTTTTGGATATAAATTCTAATTGCTTATAATTTCTATAAAATAAACAACATGATTAAAAGATGTATTCTTGTTAAAAAAATAATAATTAATGAGAATCAACAAACAAGATCTAGTTAAAATTGTTCACTCATTTTAGAGAGAGAAGGTTTGAAAGTGAGTTTAGATAGAGACGAAGCTGCTAGAGCCATAACTCCTCCGACCACCGTTAGATTTAACTCATTTTCAGATATGTTGAGCACCATACTCTTGTCTATCTAGTACCATTTGAAGGATATTACCGTCACAATATTTCTAGGAAAACTAAGTTCAAGGCAGTTATGGTCGCCAACTTGTTTTGTCCTCATTCACTTTTGGATCTGCTCCATTTTTTTAAGGGATGTTTACCTGGATGTCTTTTTAGTTCTGAATGGTGGAGATTAAATTCTAACAAGTTTGAAAAATCTTTTTCTCCTCAGATTAGCCACTGCCAGTTCTCAGATCAGATTGCTCCTTTGTAGATCACAACTGATCTAATCGTTGAATTACTCTAATTTTTGTATATGTTATGCTACACTTGTTTACCCTGAGATGGACTATTGGATTTTATCTAGTTTTAACTATATTGAAAGTATTGATTCTTTGATTTTACTGCCCAAACATGACTACCAGTAACCTAAAAACCAGTTGACCGGTTGAAGGAACCCGGAAAATAGTCAATTGGATACCCATACAGCTGATTGCCAACCCTACTATAGCCACTAAAAAACCCTCGAATACCACCTTCAACACATCAAACACCACCACCATAACCACCAAAACCATCCCCTAACCTCATCCAAACACCAAGACTACCTTAAACAACCACTAAAAAAAACCAAACTTACCCCCACCCAAGTTTCCACCTTGGCTCACAAGAACAACACCACCTACAACCCTACCCCTAACACTTTATTGGCTAATAGAGTGAAAGACTTTAACTTTACAACCTATGCCAAGATAACCTCTTTTCCATAGCAAGAGATTGGCACCATCTTGGACATTTCAGATAATGTCATTGATGAAAGTACATTAAAATGGAACTGATGTCTGACGGGTTTCTTCATAGGCTATAAAGATACCCTACCATGCTGCCAATTCTATTGTTTTTCAAGTATAGAATAATTATGGCCTTGAGACTATAATGACAACATAATAAGATTTATTGATTTTTCAGTTTAAAAGTGAGGATGATGTTAACTCGATTATGGAGAAGGGACCATGATTGTTCAGCAGGAAATTCATTATCCTCCAACTATGGCACCCACATTTTGTTCTTGACAAGAGTAAAATTTTAAAGGTGCCCGTATAGGTTCGCCTCCAAGGTCTACCTTTTTCACTTTGGAATAAGATAGGTCTAGGCATGGTTGCGAGTATAGCGAGGAGACCATTGACCTGTGATGAACAAACACTTAGTGGCACCTAACTTGACTATGCTAGAGTATGTGTTGAATTGGATGCTTCATTAACTATGGTCCATGTCTTCTAGCTACAATATAGGTTATCTATAAAACCTATCATGGTTACAGTTGATTATGAATGGAATCCATAAGCTTGTGAGATTTGTAAAGTTTTTGGTTACTCGTGCAAAACATCAGTTAAAGCCCCAACCTTATCGGTAGAATACATGTTCAAGAAAAAAAAAAAGGATACTCTACAAGCTTGTAGCTCACTAATTATTATTGCTAAAGGGGTTACATCACCTTTAGTTGTTACTACTGTAACAACAAAATTAGTAACTCAGACAAACAGATTAGGTGAAACAAATCAACCAATTCAGCATTACCAGGAACTAGATGACTAGTTGAACACAACACCAGGGAGTTATTATCCTTGAAACCAGTCGGCTGGTTGAGACACTAAAGGAATCAGTCGACCGGTTAAAGCCACATATCACTATTGAAGCAATTGAACCTATTGATGTTGAGAGGGATATGTTGAATGATGATGGGGGGGTTGGAAGCTGACTCGGATCATGACATATTACCTCTCGAGAAGGACCAACACCTATTCATTACATTGAAATATGTTTGAAGAACAAACATGTTACCTTCACTAGCAGTAGTGAAGCTAGCACTTCATCATCGATCAAGGGTTCTTTGGATTCTACCTCAGCATCTTCTTAGCCAAGTGAAACAAGTAAGCTTGATTCTTATAGTGCTTGTAAAACTAGACAAAGTAGGAAAAAGAAAAAAAAAGGCTTAAGGCCATCTGATTATTTTTCTCTATTTTTGATATCTTGTTTCCTATGTCTATATATAATATAGAAAGTTGGAATATTTGGGTTCTTAATGGCTCATCAAAACATAAAACAGTAAATGATTGGATTAATAATTATAATCTTAGTATAATAGGCATACTTTAGACTAAGATTGTATCTAATCATATGGGGGGGTTAAGGCAGCTATAAATCCTTCTTTGTGGCAATTTCTTTCTAATGTCTCTATTAATATTAATTATTGTATTCTAGTTGGATGGGATTCGATGGTATATAGTGTTCTTTGCTTGTATTCTTTTTTATATTAGATAACATATGAAGTATCTAACTTGATTAATGGGTGCTTCTTTGTTGTCACTTTTGTGTATGGTATCAATACTTCTCTGGGATGTCAGGACCTTTAGGATTACCTGAGGTGTCGAGCTACTACATCTCAGTCTATATAGTGGCTTACTTTTGAAGACTTTAATGCTATGTTGAGTTCTACTAATAAGTGTGAGAGTGATCATACTTAGCATAGGCACATGGATTATTTTGGCAATTGTGTTCAGGCAGCGAAACTGGTTAGAGTTCCTTATTCAGGCTAGAGATACACTTGGCATAATGGTCAACATGACATGTATACTATTTTTTAAAAGCTAGATTAGATCTTTGGTAACTCATGTCAGTTCTCTACTTGACCGACTACTTGTTCTGAATCTTACCTAGAGACTTCCCAGATTACAGTGCTATGATTATTCACTTTACTGGTCCTCTTCCCAATCTAAAAGCATCCTTTAAGTTCTTAAATCTATAGACTGACATGAATGATTTCTTAGGTTTAGTAATGAGTACTTGGTAGACTTCCGTGAATGGTAACCGTATGTACAGGCTTACCAATAGACTTGAATTACTAACGCCTAAGTTAAAGGTTTTGCATCGCCTACACACTAGTCACATCTCTAGTCATGTAGTTGAGGTAGAGACAAAATAACTACAACACTAACTCTTCTTGATGATACTCCTTAGTTTGACAAGTATCAGTGGGTAAAGAAAGAGCTTGCTATGAAGTTTTTTCAGTTAAGTAAGAATGAAAAAGCTTTTTACAAGCAAAGATCTCGAATTCAGTGGTTAAACTTGAGAGATAAAAACACCAAGTTCTAATCACTCCTCTAAAGACAAGTCAAGAATAGAATCCATTGGTTAATCGATAAGACAAGATCTTGGGTTCAAGATCAGCAGAGTCTGGGTTAATTAACACTTTGTTACTTCTAAAGGATACTTTCCACACACTCTACTATCACTTCAGATGATGCTTCCCGTTTCTTCTTTAGCAGGATTCCTCCTAACATTACCCCTATTTTGGAATCATACATCATAACTGATGAGATCAAGGAAGCCTTATTTTTCATCGCAAATGATAAGGCCCTTAGTCCATATAGCTATACCTCATTGTTCTTCAAAAGAAGTTAGGACATTATTGGTAGAGACTTCATTGCTGATATGAGGTACTTCTTTAATATCAATACTCTACCTAGATGTGTTAATTCTACTAGGATTGTTTTGGTTCCTAAAATTGCAACACCCACCACTATAAATGACTTTAAACCTATCTCATGTTGTAATGTGATATATAAATGCATATATAAAGTCATTATAAGTAGGTTGAAGGAGATTTTTTTTCAAATATCATTGGTCCCACTCAAACTACCTTTCTTCCGGGTATGAAAATATTGGATGCTATCTTATTGATTTAGGAGCTCATGCATAACTATCACTTTGTTAGTCATATACTTAGATGTGCTTTGAAAATAGACATAAGGAAAGCTTTTGGTATGGTTAGTTTTGAAATTTATCCTTATGAGTTTAAGGGTTATTGGAGTCACTAGTGTCATGGTTATATAGATTGAGGTATGCATGTCTATAATTTATTTCTTCGTGGCTATGAATGATGAGAGTCATGGTTTCTTCCCATCTTTTAAGGGTCTTCGATAGGGTGATCCTTTTATGTCCTTACTTATTTGTTTTGGCTATAGAGGGCTTAGGAGGCATGTTTAGAGAGGCTTCATAAAACCCGAGGTTTAGATATCACAAGCGGTGTTAGAGGACTATCATTACTCACTTTTGCTTTGCGGATGATCTTATGAGTTTCTTTCTGGCAAACATGGACTCAGTCAGGATTGTGAGGAGGGTTTTTGATGATTTTACAGGGTTGTTAGGGCTTGTTATAAATCCAAAAAAGAGTCATGTCTTCTTATTAGAAGTTGATGATGAGCTTGAGATCTCTTTGGATACTCTTTTGGGTTTTAGACGTGGTTCCTTACCAATTAGGTATCTAGATGTCCTATTGATATCTACTAAACGAACACACACTGACTGCATGGCTTTGGTGGAGTGGATTTCTCCATGATCAAGTTGTAGGCCTCAATTTCTCTTATTTATGTTGGGCATCTTTAACTAATCAAATTCGTTTTCTTCTCCATCCAGGTATATCGATCCTCTATGTTTATTATTCCTTACTCTATTATTTAGAGGATTAAGGGTATCCTCATTACTTTTCTTTGGAAATGCTACTCTCACACACACTTAAGAACTAAGGTTGTCTTTGCTATATTTGTTATCCCCTTAATGAATGTGGTCTTTGTATTAAAAAAGGGTTCAAACTTGGAATAGATTAGCTATTCTCAAGTATATTTAGAGAATCTTTTAAAATATATCATCAGTCTGGTTAGGATGGGTTCATAATGTTCTTTTAAGAAATATATCTTTCTAGCATGTTAAGCCTTCTTTAGTGTCCTCTTAGTTATGTAGGAAGATTTTTATTAACAGAGATTGATATGGAGAGAAGTTTGTCCTTTGCAATGGTGATGAGTCTATTACCTCTATATGGTTAGATTATTGGTTTTTAGATGGGCAACGATTCTGTAACCTCTTGCTTTTCAGGGTTTTATCATCTACAAGGCTTCACTGGGATGCCAATGTCTCAGACATTATAAAGGAGGGTACTTGGGATTTTGATGTGATCCAAGCATCAAAGGATCCGTTGGAGGTTCCGGTTGGTCCAATTACAAGACTTAAAGCTAAGAGGTTCAAAGAGGCTTTTAATGGACTTCTTCAAGATATGTGGGCTAAAGTGGACTTCAAGAGGATATTAAATAATGAAGAGAAAGCCATGATTAATTTGATTCATGTTCAAGAGGGGCTTGTTGGTGGAACCAATAGACCATTACACAAGGATTGAGAGAAGAAGACTAGATTCGGTTAGTTTGACCTTTTACTACCTTTTTTTTAATCATAACTGGAGATACATGTTGAATTTTGAGGTGATTCTAGTTGGGAAAGAAACTAGACTTCCATAACTTTCCAACGGTATATAAAACGCCTTCTAATTCTTTAAGACGAGAGAGAACCATCCATTTAAAGTTAGGCTTTGCTGCTGCCAAATAGAATGCGGAAATAACCAAACTTGTCTTATTAAATTAGTTGGGCTATTAAACTTTTTTTATTTTATAAGGAAACACTTGTTTGAGTTTCAGACTTGTTTATTTTATTTATTTTAATTAGTTTGGGCTAGTTTTAGCTTAGGTTAATTATTATTTAAATTGGGTTTATATGTGACCTAGTAGGGAAACTAGGGTTTTTTTTGGCTTGGGGTATAAATACTATTGAGAATAATTTTCAGCATTATTTTTTTTGCTAATAATATTATAAATTTTGCCAACCTTTTCGTTGTCAATCTTGGTTTTTGATTGAAATTTTAACTATTCAAAGAAGTGACTAATCTTTGTTGTGAATTCATACTCCTTTTGTTTGCCTCCAAGTGTAGGCGTTGTGATTTGGTTGGTTTATAGTATTATTGGCTTGGAACAGGTCTTCCATTGTGATAAACTCATCCTATTTTCAGCAAACTTGAATTAGATAGATCTTGAGTTTGCGAATTCCATTCAATTCTGCTAGGGTTTGCATCAGATTTCCTATCGGGTAGTTTAGAGCTTCAGCTTATTTGGGACTCATTTCATTTTTACCCCAAGAATGTCTTTCCATATCATTATGTTTGGAAAGGTCATTCTTCATTGAGGTTCTTTATTGAATCAATATGGGAGATTCTTAGAGTCCAGGCCCATATATTCTATGCATCATCTTCTTTGGTTTATAGGATTCATCCTGAGACACTCAATTACCCTCTAGGTTGTTTCTATGAGTTGTCTTTACACCATGTACATGTTGCATGCTTTCCAGATCATTCCATCTTTGATATGTATCCTTTGTGAGTCGCATGTTAAGACACATGACCACTTGTTCTTTTAATGCTCATTTTCTATTATAATTTGGGGTGTTATCACGAGCAAGACATTTCTGGGCTGACCTTCTATGACAAGGAAACCTCTACTATAATGGGCATACACGTACTTGAAAAAGAAGAAGAAGTTTTTGAATCTACTTGCTTGATTAGTCCTCTCAGCCACGATTTACGTCATTTGGTATGAGAGAAATAACCGAGTTTTCCATCAGATCTATCACTCCCATCAAGATGTATGAAAAGAGATTTTTTTAACTCATTTGGTCTCGTTTGATTGAGCTTGAACCAAGGTGTCAAATCTTAGCTGCCCTTGGGTCCATCTAGCACCTTCTAATGTTTTGAGGTTTCATTGCTTTTGTTGTTTCTCGATTTTACTATTTTGCAGTGGTCGATTACTACTAGCTTACCTAGAAACCGGTAGACTGGTCAATAACTGTTTGTCTTGGCATTCTATTATTTTTCATTTTTTATTTTCTTTTAGTTTTTTCTTCCTTTTTCGGTTGTTTTTGGTCAGTTTGACCTAAGTAACAAGCCTTTGTACTTTTTAGGGCATGCCCCTCATACTTTTATATAATTTTGTCCCTTCTATGCAATTACTCTTATATAAAAAAAAAACTATAGGATCCATTGAATATACTGATTGGATCTATTACAAAGGCAAAAACCAATAGGAAAGAGGAATTTAATAGGCTAATTCATGATATTTAGGTCGAGCAAGCTTCAAGAACTCTTAAGGTGATGTCAAGCATAAAGTTAAGTTCTAAAAAAGATTTAGCCTTGATCAATGTGAATTAAACAAGAAATGGAGCTATTTAATATATACCACATATACAAATTGGGCCTCATTAAATACAAGCATATACCTTGTATTATATTCTTATTTAATTTTGGATTTAAGTTAGTTAGTTATATGGGTTTAATTTAAGCATAATATCTAATTGGGGTTATTTTATTCGTATTCAATTTTGTACTTAAGTTAGTTATGTGGGTTTAATTTAGGCTCATTGACTAATTAGAGTTTATTTTGTGAACATATTATGCAAATAGCATAAATAACATTGAAAATACATGATTTTTATCAGCATTAAGAATTTAACATTGTAAGTGCTCTTCTTCAGGTTTTTCATTGAACTTCCATCACTTATTAAATATATTATTTTTGTGGTGTTTTAACTATACACTTTCAGTTCTTGGTTCAATAAATCATTGAGTTGAGGTTTTCTAAAATGATTTTAAGTCTCTTGGGTGAGTATAATAATTTTTTTTATTATGGGTTATTAGGGTTAGACTTTTGGGTTCACATCAATTTGGTATTAGAGCTTGGCTCTAAAATCAAATTCACTATCTTTAATTTCTTGTTTTGTTTTTGTTTTTGTTTTTGTAATTGTTCAAACTTCATTTTCTTTTCATTTCAAGATTACAACATAGATAATTATTCTTTGCATCGAATCACTCCATATAGGTTTAAAATTCACCTTGTATGTATTCATCAAAATAGTTAGTGCAAATTACTATAGCTTGTGTTCTTAATTTCCTTTCTTTCAATTGTATTTTTCAGTTAATTGCATTTTGTAGTGAAAAAAAGAAATCATAAACGCAAGTCATGAAGTTCAATCATGAATTTGTTTTGTTGATTTATTCTTCAAGATTTGTTTTTGTTGATTTTTGGTTTTTAATTTTCCATTTAAAATAGTTCTTGGTGCTAAACTTTCATCTTTACATTCCATTTAACGTAGATCAAACCTTATTACTTCCTAATTTCATTTCTTTTGCTCTTTCTTCCTAAATTTCTTTGTCGTTTCTTGTTTTTTTTTTTTAATCTTTCTTTGAATTTTGTGATTTGAACACTGCATATTTTATTTTTGATTGAGTTTGCTTAGTTCAGTAATGAATTGAAAACACAAAGTTAAGAGTGGAAAAAGATAAAAGAGTATGGGATTAATATTGAGAAAAGCTAAATCAAGAGTGAAAAACAAATGAAGTGACATATTTTTTAGTGCAAACTAGTGCAAACATGTAAGAGAGTATGTAGGGTTTATTAAAAGCATCTTTTACAACTATTGATTATGTCTTCCAAGCACGAGTCAATATCAAAAAAGGAAAATGAGAACACATTCTTTGTGTTGCATGCAATGCAATGAATGAAGATGAGGATGAAGGTGATCAAGCATAAATGGTTAATATAGATATATTTAGGCATAACAGTGATAGGCGTGATAGATGGATTATAAGGAATATTAGAGCCCGTGATGGTGTAGATAGGAACTTTGAGAGTATTAAAATGGATCCCCTCGTTTCAAGGAAGAAAATGATCCATAAACCTACTTAGAGTGAGAGAAGAAAGTAGAGATGATTTTTTTTTGCCATAATTACTCTAAGGAGAAAATGTGAAGGCTATCAAAGAATGACTAACGCCTAAGTTAATTATCGAGATAAGGAATTTTCATGGTTTAACTAGTTTTTATAGGGTAATCTATTAAAGATTTTAGTACACTAAAATTGTTAAGAAATATATTAGTTTTAAATGAGGCACTGAATAAGAGCATACATTTAATTTGATTAAATGAATGTTATGTTTTGTACCTTTATTATCATTGCCCAAATTTTCTAAAACATTTGGAATTGAGTGTGATGCTTTAAGGGTAGATATTGAAGTTGTTTTAGTGTAGAAGAAGTGACTAATATACTATTTTAATGAAAAGCTAAATAGGGAAGCGTTGAACTACCCAACATATGACAAAGAGCTTTACGTGTTGGTTAGAACTTGGAGATTTAACAACATTACTTGTAGCCGAAAAAGTTCGTTATCCATACAGATCATAAATTTTTGAACCACTTGAAAGGAAAAAATAAGTTGAATAGAAAGCATGCCAAGTATGTGGAGTTCATTTAAACCTTTTCATATGTCATTAAATACAAACATGGACTTTGTACTCTATTCTTATTAGTTTTGGATATAAGTTAGTTAGTTATGTGAGTTTAATTTAAGTCCAATATCTAATTAGAGTTATTTTATTCTTTTTTAGTTTTATATTTAAGTTAGTTATATGGATTTAATTTAGATCTGTTAGCTAATTATGATTTATTTTTTTATTTTATATTATATAAGTAGATAAAATAACATTTAAAAAACATTATTTTTTCTGTCAGTAAAAATTAAATAGCATTAGTGCTCTTTTTCTTTGGGTTCTTTATTCAACCTTTAGAACCTATCAAATCTATCATTTGTGTGGTGTTTTAACTATATACCTTTGGTTTTGGTTCAAGAAATCATTATATTAGAACTTTTTAATTTGAATTTAGCTTTTTTGGATGAGTATTTCAATTCTTGATTGTGATTTCTAATTATTGGTCTTTTGGGTTCGCATCATTAATGAAAACAAGAGAATTTATACTGACAGTTATATTTTTTAAAATAATTTAAACTAATATATTTGTGATAAAATTTATTTTTATTGTCATATAATTAAATAAAAAAATTCAAAGAACATTTAATATTACGAAATCAAATATTTTCATGAGCTTGTATTTTTAAGCTTTCTATTTTAAAATTTAGTTAATAACAACAATTTTTTTTTTTATGATTTATTGGTTTATGTAATATCAAAATTTTAATTAATTGTTTTATGATGATAGTAAATACATTCACATTCTTCTCTTACTTTGAAAATTAATTTAGAATTGTACCCGGAACATAGCATGGTAATTCGGCTATAGCACTCCAGGTAAAACACGCAACGACAATTCAAAGAAAATAAAATAGGAAAGAAGAAACTTGGGCCCAAAGATTTTCGACTAAAGCCCAGTCAACAGACGAAAAAAACCCTAGCTTCGTTGAATACAGTGAAACGTGAAGATATTTACAACCGCATATTCCCCCATTCGCAACTATCCCCTCTGTTCTCTCCATATATTGATGCGTCTCTCTTTCAGCTTCAAACACTGCTCGCAAATAAAGAGAGAGATCCTCTGGTAGTCTCTCTATCTTTCTCTTTCCCTCACTTCTCTTGCAGCTAGCTCACTCTCTCATTTTTCATCTTCAGGTACCGTTTCTTTTCCATATCTAATCGATGTTAGTTTGTATTTTCTTAGATTTACACAGATCGTAATTATTTCCACTCTCTTTCTCTATTTTTTTTCTTGTTGAATGTTTAATAACTTCTTTTTATCTCTGTAATCGCCTGTGATTTGCTTAGATCCTTCTTTGATTTCTAGATCCTAATTTTACTTATATATATCTCTGTAATCGCCTGTGATTTTGACTGATTTTCTGAATGATTTTGCTGCAGTTACATCTGTAAAACTTGTTTAATTTTCTTTTTTAAATAAAATATAGTTTAATTTTTGTGGTACTTTTATAATCGATGCTTCAATTTTGAAAATCTGTAGTTGCTTTTTGATCAGAGTATTTTCTTGGTGGATCTGTGAATTGTTTAGGCTGACCCTATTGATATTTTGGTGACAGGTGTTGTCTTTTGTTTTTGATTATAATTTGGTGAAATTTTAAAGACTAGCCAAAATGGTAAGCTTTACTGTTGTTTTACTAAGTTCTCTTTTTTTTTTGGTGGTTTACCATATGGCTGTAATTTATTTCTTAATTATCTACGCGACGGGATGTTATTTTGATATCTGCAGGTTAAGTTTACGGCAGAAGAGCTTCGGCGTATTATGGACTTCAAGCATAACATCCGTAATATGTCTGTTATTGCTCATGTTGACCATGGTAAAGTTTTGTCTCCTTCATCTGCTAAGTGAATGTGTCTCAGCATCTTTATTTTTTTTCACTGGAAATATTGTTGTGATTCTTCCTTAAGTTCACCCTGTATGTGCAGTAATAAGCTGTTCTTTTCTTGGTAGTAGCTATCTTTTTATAATCTCCATATGGTTGGTTGTGTGAGATCAATCATAATGTCTGTTAATTGTTCTAGCATTAACCAGGCAGCTAAAAACTAACTTCTATTTTTTGTATGACATGTGGTTGCTTGATTTAAATTGCTGAAGTTTTATCGCCCATTGACGTTGTTTAAGCAGTTGGGACTGTATTGAATACCTCATGTAGTTTTTCGAGCCAGTCTTTTTTTTACATTTGTGCTGCTATTTATGTGCTTATTGTACTTCTGTTTTTGGAAGTTCGTGCTTTTATGTGTGAAATTCTTTGTTGGGCTGGATTTGATCTTTGTTCTTTTGCAGGAAAATCAACTCTCACTGATTCTCTTGTTGCTGCTGCTGGTATCATTGCCCAAGAGGTTGCTGGTGATGTTCGAATGACTGATACCCGGGCAGATGAGGCAGAACGTGGTATCACAATCA